>Ga0187852_1001857_pt1 | contig 18652 bp, 7 predicted proteins | sample June2016WEW_6_40_FD_134511 | JGI IMG/M metagenome (GOLD analysis project Ga0187852, IMG submission 134511) | Peatland microbial communities from SPRUCE experiment site at the Marcell Experimental Forest, Minnesota, USA - June2016WEW_6_40 | ecosystem: Environmental > Terrestrial > Soil > Wetlands...
AGGGCCGCTCCATCGTCGTTCTGGCCAAGGAATTGTACAACCTCCGCGGCCGCGATCTGGCAGGCATTCACGCCGAGTTCGTGCCCTTCACCGCCCAAACCCGCATGAGCGGCGTCAACATGCCTGGCGCCCGCATCCGCAAAGGCTCCGTCGACGCCATTGCCCGCTTCCTCGAGGAGCAGGGATCGCAGTTGCCCCAAAAGGTCCGCGAACAGGTGGAAGAGATCGCCCGCGCCGGTGGCACGCCTCTGGTCGTCGCCGAAAACGCCGCCGCTCTGGGCGTCATCTATCTCAAGGACATCGTCAAGGGCGGCCTCAAGGAACGCCTCGCCCGCCTGCGCGCCATGGGCATCCGCACCATCATGATCACCGGCGACAACCCGCTCACCGCCGCCGTCATCGCCCGCGAGGCCGGCGTCGATGACTTCCTGGCCGAGGCCAAGCCCAAGGACAAGATGGACCTCATCAAGCGCGAGCAGGGCAAGGGCAAGCTTGTCGCCATGACCGGCGACGGCACCAACGACGCTCCCGCCCTGGCCCAGGCCGATGTGGGCGTGGCCATGAACTCCGGCACGCAAGCTGCGAAGGAAGCCGGAAACATGGTCGATCTGGACTCCAACCCCACCAAGCTCATCGAGATCGTCGAGATCGGCAAGCAGCTCCTCATGACCCGCGGCGCGCTCACCACCTTTTCCATCGCCAACGACGTGGCCAAGTACTTCGCCATCATCCCCGCCATGTTCGCCGGCGTCTTCCCGGTACTGGGCGCGCTCAACATCATGTTCCTGCACTCGCCCCAGTCGGCCATTCTGTCTGCGGTCATCTTCAACGCGCTGATTATCGTGGCCCTCATCCCGCTGGCCCTCAAGGGCGTCAAGTACGAGCCCAAGGCCGCCGATATCCTGCTGCGCAACAACCTGCTATTCTACGGCGTGGGCGGCATCATCATCCCGTTCTTCGGCATCAAGGCCATCGACATGTTTCTGGTAGCCGTGCACCTGGCGTAAACATAGGGGCTGCGTCCCGCCCCGCAAGGAGATTCACCGTGCATTCCACATCGACTCTGGCTCCCGCTGCAAAACCGCCGGCAGCATCGGCCGTGCATTCCGTCTGGAAGACCTCGATTCTCTTCACCATCGTAACCACGCTTCTGCTGGGCCTCGGCTATCCGCTCGTCGTCACCGGCATCGCCGGCCTCATCTTTCCCAAACAGGCTGCCGGAAGCCTCATCCTCAAGGACGGCCAGATCATCGGCTCCGAGCTGCTGGCCCAGAGCTTCACAGCCGACAAATACTTCCATCCCCGTCCCTCGGCCGCCGGCAACGGCTACGACGCCACCTCCTCGGGCGGCTCCAACCTGGCCCAATCCAGCAAGGCCCTCGTCGACCGCATCCAGGGCTCCATCGACAAGCTGGCCGCCGAGAACCCCGGCAAACCGGTACCCATCGATCTGGTCACCACTTCCGCCTCCGGCCTCGATCCCGACATCACCCCCGACGCCGCCTTCTTTCAGGCGCCTCGCGTCGCCAAAGCCCGCAACCTGAGCGAAGACACAGTGCGCCAGTTCATCCAGCAACACATCACAACCCGCCAGCTCGGCCTCCTCGGCGAACCCCGCGTCAACGTCCTCGACCTGAACCTCGCCCTCGACAAGATCGCCAAATAGCTTTCGCCAAAGCGGCTTCCCCGCACACCGGCACTCCCTCCCTAAAACGCATGGGCTCTTCCCGAAGGAAGGGCCCATGCGACGTGCTTATCGGACCGCTCTAACTCGCCGCGCTCACGGCAAGGGTGTGTTCACGGTAAGGGTAACAGCGGTGGTTTGCGTCAGAGTCCCTGAAGTTCCGGTCACGGTCACCGTGTAAGTCCCAGGTGTGGTGCCGTTGTTGCCGCCTCCTCCTCCACCGCCACCGCCGCCGCAACCGATCCCGGCAACTGAAATAATCAGCGCCAGCAAGCCGAGCATCGCCAGCCAGTTACGCCGCCGTCTCGGGATGCCGAGAAACAGCACCAGCGCCAGAGTGGCTCCGCCGGCCGACGGCCAGAACAGCTTCTTCATCTGGTTCTCCGCCGTGGTAGACGCCGTGGTGTATACCGTCAGCGTGGCTGTCTGCGCGGCCGAGCCGCTGATCGTTACCGAAGCCGGAACGTTGCACGTCGCCGGATGGCTGGCGGCCGTTGGGGTAATGGCGCAGCTCAGGTTGACTGTGCCGGTAAACGCATACGACGGCGTTACGGTAATTGTCGAGGTGTTGCCGCTTGTCGCGCCCTGCATCACAGTGATGTTGCCGCTGTTGGCAAGAGCAAAACTCGGGGTGCCCACGGTGACCGTTACCACAGTGGTCTGCGTAATGGACCCTGACGTGCCTGTGACCGTTACCGTGTACGCTCCCGCGGTGGTTGTGGAGGTGGTGTTGACAGTCAGCGTGGCTGTTTGCGCTGTCGAGCTGCTGATCGTGACCGAAGCCGGAACATTGCACGTTGCCGGACTGGTCGCGCCGGACGGGCCCACTACCGCGCAGGTCAGGTCCACTGTTCCGGTAAACGCGCCCAAAGGCGTTACGGTAATGGTCGAGGTGTTCCCGGTTGTGGCGCCGGGGCTCACGGTGATGTTGCCGCTGTTGCTGAGGGAGAAGCTCGTGGAGCCCACCGGTGAGCCGCTGACCACTGCCGTAATCCCCAGCGTGTGAACGTACTTTCCCGTGGGATCCGCTCCCGTGACCAGCACGTTATAGCTCAGGTTCGGCGTATATTCCCCGGCGTTGATGGTGAGCGTTGCCGTTGTGCTTGTGCTGCTGCTCAGGCTGGGAGCCGAGGGCGAAATCGAGCACGTCACCCCCGGCGCCGCTGTGCAGGTCAGGTTGACCGCGCCGCTGAAGCCATTCACTGACGTCAGGTTGATCGTATCCGTCCCACTGCCGGTGCCACCGCTCATGCTGATGGGAACAATCGTGGCCTGCGGCGTCAGCGTGAAGTCCGAAAGCGGGTTGGAGACGGCGCTCAGTTGGAAGGCGGAGGGATTGTAGACGCTGTCGCCGTTGTACTGGAGCGTGATCAAGTTCGTTCCTTGCATGAGGCTCGAACTGCTCAATGTGAGATAAAAGTTTGATACATCCCCGGTGCCCGGTGACAAACCGATCGCTTCATAGTAGCCGTTCACGTAGAGGTTGACCGTGCCCGTGGGCGCCGGGTGTCCAATCTGGCCGGTTACCGTTCCGTTGATGGCAATTGTGGCGGTCGGCGAGATGCTCCCGGACATGGTTGCGGTTGTGGTGGAGTTCAGCAGGCCGCTTGTGCTCGTGTTCGCGACGGGTATTGCGTAGCTCTGCGAGTTGGAGTTGTAATTCCCATCTCCGCCGTAGCTGACCGTGACGGGATAGGTTCCGCTAGCCGTGCCTGCCGGGATGATGAAGTTGACTACCCCCCACTGGGCTCCAGTACCGGGGTCCACCCCTGGGCTCAAGGTGCCGGTGGTGGGTGTGCCGGAAGGCAACCCGGTCACGGTCACAGTGCCCGTTGGCGCGGCTATCTGGACAGGAATATAACTCGTCGTGCTTGAGTTGGAACTCTGGATACCGTTTACTATCTGGACGGTAAGCACTGTCGGCTGGCCGGTGCCGTTGATCGCTTCGCCATTCGTTAGGAACGAAGTGACCACGTTAAGCAACGGCGTGTCCTTCACCACTGTAAAGGGGATTGCAGCGGCTGTCTTCGCGTTGTAGCTGTTGTCTCCGCTGTAACTGGCCGTCACCGAGTGCGCGCCGACGGAGAACGGCGCATTGTATTCCGCGTCCCCCTCGACATTGATCGCCGCTGTGTTGAGAACCGTTGACGTATTGTCCGTGAAGGTCACCGTTCCCGTGGGAAGCGTGTACCCCGAACCTCCCGCGGCGGGAGCGGCCTTGGCGCTGAGCAAAAATTGCGTCCCGTAATCGACATTGGTTCCGGGAGTCGCGGTTGATGTATATGTGCCGGAGGCTGTGTAGATGTCGAAGGTCAGGTTGCTGTTCTCCGGGGTCACAGTGATCGAAACCGGCGTGGAGGTGCTCGTGCCGTTCGTGCCATCGCCGCTGTAAGAGCCCCAGATGTTGTAGGTGCCGCCCGGTAAGGTGCTCACGCTGCCGCTGAAAACTCCGCCGCTGAGGGCAAAGGTGCTGGCAGCATTGCTATTGAACAACCCGGGGAAACCTTGCCCCTGCTGCATCGGTTCCGTGCTGCTGGTCATCAGCGCCACCTCGCCGCTCGGCGTCCCGCTGCCGGTCACTGTGCCGCTCACCGTGATCGCGGTTCCGTGGGCGAAGCTGGTCGAGGAGGGCGTCAGCGTAGTCGTGCTGGCAGCGAAGGTGACCTTGTTCCAGTCCGTGACCAGAACATTGGCGTCAATCGTCCCCAGCCCGCTGGCCAGATCGTATCCCGCTTTGGCGTTATATTCCGGGGTCGTGCCGGTGCCGATCTGGCCTTCCGTCGCCGAACCATAGTAGGGATCGTCGATGACAACGGGGTTGGCGACAGCGATGCAGTCGGGCGTGCTTGGCGAGTAAGAGCAGGGCACGGAGTTGGTGCCAACCGTCACGTCATGGAAAGCCGCCGGGTACTGCTTCGCCAGCGGATAGAGCACAAAGTCCGCCTGCCCCTGGCGTCCATATTGCTGATTGACCAGCGCCATGATGCCCGCAAATGCCGGAGACGAAGCGGAGGTGCCGCCGACGCCGCTGATCTGAACCAGATTGCTCCCCGATGGCGTCTGGCAGTCGCCATCTTCGGCGCAGAGGGGATAGAAGCTGTAGTTGTCTCCGTTGGCGGCAAAGAGCGAGACATCGGGTATGTCGCGCACCCCGTCGCTCGGCACGCCGATTCCGGCCGCCGCGGTCTGCCACGAGGGCTTCGGATACCCGGCGGTGCAGGTAGCCCAGCCGCCATAGGTGCCCGTGCCGGAGCCGGTGGCGCAATTGCTGGCGCCGCCGCTGCCTGCCGCAATGGTGGAATACGTGTCGCCGGACTCGGTCAACGCGTTATAGATGTTCAGGCCATACTGGCTGTCGTTCCAGGGCTGTTCGGGGATGACGCTTTTCAGCGAAACCGCGGGCATCTGGGTGGGAGTCGTGTTCCAGTAGTTTGCGATGCTGGCCCCGCCACTCGCCCAGTCGCTGTAATAGAAGTCCGTTCCGCCCACGGAGACATTGAACGGCGTGGAGGTAAAGCCGCTGACCGCCTGGCCGCCGACCGCATAGTACTGCGAATCGAAGTTGTCGCATCCGGCGGAGCCGTTGTCGTCGGAGGAAATCATCACGGTGATTCCCTGCGCGGCGGCTTGCTCCCAGAGGTTGTAGATGAACTGGTTGGAGCTGCCCAGATACTTTTCGCATTCGCCCACGCTCACGCTGATGATGGGCGCAACGTTGGCGTAAACGGCGTGCTCCGCGGCCAGAATCAGGCCGTTTTCCGTCTCCGTGTCGCCGGCGGTAACCAGATAGACAATAGCGTTGGGTGCGACCGCTCCCGCCCACTCCACATCTAGGTAGGATTCGACCTCCCAGCCGTTTTGGCCGTCGGGATTGTTGATTCCATTCACCCCCGGGTCGTTCCCGTCGATGATCACCTGGGGCGGATTGTACGGAAGACCGAAAAGGCTGCGGAACGAATTCACCACGCCCATATTGAGGTTGGAAGGGTTGACGATGGCGATGGCCTGGCCGCTGCCGTTGATTCCAGCGGTATAGAGCGGAGCGATGTCGTACTGGACGGCATAGTCGCCCGGTGCAAGCACATAGTTGACGCCAGCGCTCGTGCCCCAGGTCCACTCCGGCGTGGCCTTGTCTGTTTTCGGATCGTACATGGCCTTGCCGAGCACCTTTATCGGGTGCTTCACCTGGAAGTTGTTCAGCGAGACGAATCCGCCCACCACGGGCGCCAGCGCCGCCGGAATCTGCGGATCGCTCGCGTTCGCGTAATGGGTCTGGCCGTTCACTTCATATTGATGAATCTGGGCATGGAAGGCGCTGCGAAACTGGCCCACGTTGCCCGAAAACTCGATGGTCTGCTTCCCTGGGTTCACCTTCGTGACGCTGAACCCGTGTCCGGTCAGCCAGGTTTCAACGGTCGCGATATCCTCGTCGGAGGGACCGAACTTCTTGCCGAACTCGTCCGGCGTCAGCCACTTGTGGTAGTTGGCGGTGCCCGGCGTGTGCAGCTCGCCGATCAGTTGCCGCAAGGCCGTTTCCTGGCTGGCGCTGCGCGTCAGAACCAGATGCATGCGGTCAAGCTGCTTGCTGTCGGGCGCGGCTCCGCGGTCGTTCTTGGCGTTGGCCAGCGGATGCATGGTGCCCTTGAGCGTTTTCAGTTGGCTCTCGTCGATCGGATTCACGATCCGTGCGGCGGGCGCGGGGTTCTGGGCCATCGCTGCCGTAACGCACAGCAATGTACCGGCCAATACACAAAGAGAACGCAAACGCAGAGTAAGCATAGTGGTATTCCTGTGCCTTTCTTCGGAGAAAATCCCCCTAGCGGAGGTAAAAGTTGCGTTTTCAATCACGAATGTCCGGGCATGTTTTCCGCACGCCGGCACTCAGCATTCAGCCTGACTGCCAAAGGTATCATAATTGGCTGACCCTTTTCGAGTCCGGCCGGCAATCGACTCCGCAATGAACTGGAGGAAAAGCTCCGCAACAGACACACCGGGAGGGACAAACATCTCAGACGAAAACCAGCCAGGAAGGTTGACCCCGCAATTCCCCCAAAAACGCGTTGGCCCTTCCCCCAGGGAAGGGCCAACGCGCCGCGCTTGTTGAACCGCTCTAATTCACTATCACTGTAAACGTGGTTGTGGGTGCCGGCGTGACCGGGGGGGTTCCGGTTCCGGTCACGGTGAATATGTAGCTGCCGGCCGTCGTCCCGGAATTGCCTCCACCTCCACCACCGCCGCAGCCGGCCAGGCTGCCCAGCGCTGCCATCACCGCCAGAACGCCCAGCATCGACCGCCAACTGCGCCGCCGCGCCGGAATCCCCAGGAAGACCAGGAAGGCCAGAACCGCGCCGCCGCCCGCTCCTGCCCAGCCCTTGCCGTTGCCCAGCTTGGGCCATACCAGCTCACTGCTGGCCGCAGTCGTATACACCGTGAAGGTCGCTCCGGTCCCACCCACCGACTGCGTCGTGTTGATGCCGGAACAGCTGGGCAGATCCGTCGCACCGGAGGGAGAGGTGGTCAGTGCACAACTGAGCGTGACGGTTCCCGTATAGACGGTGGAAGAACTCACCGTGACGGTTGAGGTCGCGGTCCCTCCGGGAGCTATTGCGCCCGGCGTGGTCGCAGCCAGCGCGTATATCGATTGCGTCACCGCCACGCTTGCCGTTCCCATGCCTGTGGCGTAGTTGATATCTCCGCTGTAAGAGACGGTCAGCGTATCGCTTCCGGCGCTCAGGCTGTTACCGGGAATGGTGATGGTGTAGCCGCCGCTAGAAAGCGCCACCGCCGCCGAAGTGTAACCGCCGCCGGACAGCGTCACCGTTCCCGTCGGCGTTACGCCTGTGCCGCTCACCGTGCCCGTCACGATCAGGCTCGATCCCGAATCCAACGTGCTCGACGCGGGCGTCACCGTCACGACAGGTATCAGCGGGACGTATGTCGTCACCGTCACGGTCGTCGCCTTGTTCGCTGAAGTGTAGATCGCGTCCCCGCTGTAGGTCACCGTCAGTGTGTCGTTGCCGGCGCTCAGGCTGTTGACCGGAATGGTGATGGTGTAGCTGCCGCCGGAAAGCGCCACCGCCGCCGAGGTGTAACCGCCGCCCGTCAGTTGTACCGTCCCGGTCGGCGTTGGTCCTGTGCCACTCACCGTGCCAGACACCGTCAGGCTCTGGTTCGTATACAGACTCGTTGCCGAAGGCGTCACTATCACCGTCGGCGTCAGTATGTTCACTGTAACCGTCGCCGTCCCGCTCGCCGCGTTGTAGTTCGAGTCTCCGCTATAGGCAACGGTCAGGGTATCGGTTCCGTTGCTCAGGCTGTCAGCTGGAATGTTGATCGTGCAGGCGCCGTTCGCAAGCGTGCACGCCCCCGACGTGTAGCCGCCGCCCGTCAGCTGCACCGTCCCGGTCGGCGTCGGACCGGTCCCAGTCACAGTGACTCCCACAACGACGATCGTGCTCGCGCCGACAGTAGTCGGGGACGGCTGCACCGTCACCGTCGCCGTCACCTTGGTCACTGTCACGCTTGCCGTCCCGCTCTCCTGGGCGTAAGTCGAGTCCCCGCTGTAGTTCGCCGTAAGAGTGTCGGTTCCGCCACTCAGGCTGAAGGCAGGAATCGTGAAGGTGTAGCTGCCGCTGGAAAGCGTCCCCACCGGCGACGTATAGCCGCCGCCCGACAGCACCACCGTCCCGGTCGGCGTTGTCCCCCCGGCGGGTACGCTGGCCACCGTCACCGTCACGCTCAAGGCGGTACTCACTTGCAGGCTGGATGACGCCGGCGTCACTGTCACGCTTGCTGTCGCAGTGCCGATCAACGATGTCCAGCCATTCACCACATTGGCCACGTTCAGCGACCCCAGGCCGGTGGCCATGTCAAAGCCGCGGGTTGCGTTGTAGCCGCCTTCAGTTGCGCTGCCGCTGGATAGAAGCCCAATCTCGTCCGTTACCCCTTCATAGGATTCGCTCGCCACGCAGTTGGGAGAGAGTTGCATGTAGTCGCACGGTTGGTCGTTCGTGTACTCGTCGATATCGTTGAAGTAGCAGGAGCTGCCAGCAGTCACGCTTTCCGCGCTGCAACTGGAGTAGGTCTGCTGGGCCGCCAGGGCGTAAAGTTCGGAGTTCGGGCTGCCCTGCGCCACGCCGGTCTTCTGGTTGATCAGCGCCATCACGCCGGCCATGGCCGGGGATGAGACCGATGTGCCGCCGACCTCCTGGTATATGTTTTCGGAGGTAGCGGAATAGGTGCATGCCGAACCCGCCTCAGAGACGCAGATCAGGTATGCGCTGCTATTGAACCCGTTCGACGCAAAGAAGCTGACGTCGGGAATATCGCGCACGCCGTCGCTGGGAAGGCCGGGGATGTTCGCGTTAGTCTGCCAGCTGGGCTTGGGCCATCCGTCATTGACTAGGGGAATGGAGCCATTGGCGGTGCCGGTGCTGGTGGTGGTGCTGACGCAACTGGAAACTGGCCCGGTAGCCGTGCCGGTGGTGCTATTGACCACGCACCCGCTCTTGCCGCCGCCGCCGCCTACTGTATCGACAAAGCCGGAAACATCCTCCGACCCCCCACTCAGCTCATAAATCAAATAATAGTTCTGGATATAGAAATTGCAGGAGGTCTCGGCATCGCTCGGGGTGGGCGTCGAGTAGCCATATCCGCTTAGTTCATTTGCCAGGTACTGCGCAGCGGCAATCCCCGTCGCGCTTGCGCAACTGTCGTTCCAGGGAATCTCGGGCACGTAGCCCAGGGCATTGGCCTGCGTGGTCGCGCTGTTCGAGGTGCCCCAATAGGGCGATGCTTTGCAGGCCGTGTTGGAGGTGAGGTCTGACGCGGGGCACCAGTTGAAGTCGGTGCCGCCCACGGCGGTGTCGTAGGGGCTAGAGGCAATGCCGCTAACCGAGAGGCCATACTCAGCGGCCCACGGCGTGCCGTACACCTGGTCCATGCCGTCATCGCAGGCGGCCGAGCCCGAGTCGCCCGAAGCCACGAAGGCGGCTATCCCCTCTGCGGCGGCCGTCTGCCACATGTCGTAATACGCAACATTGCCAGTGGTGCCTTCGCCCAACTCGCACTCGCCGTAGCTGACGTTCAGGATCGAGGCACTTACGGTCGCCTTGTTCTGGATGATATAGTTTGCCGACGAATAGACCGTGTCGGTTGTCGCCGAGTTCGAACCGGAGACGACCAGTACCTGGTCGGCGCCCGGAGCTACTGCTCCCGACCACTCCACGTCCAGCGAATTCTCGATCTGGTCGCCGAGCGAGCAGGTCGTGGTCGGATGCACGCCGCATTGGCCGGGGTCTGTGCCATTGGCAACGATGGTCGTGAACGATTTCACCGCCGGCAGGCCGAAGGCGCTGCGAAAGGTGGCTATGTCGGCAGGGAGAATGTCGCTGGTTCCGACGATGGCGATGGTCTGGCCCGTTCCGTCGATGCGATTGGCCGCATTCCATAGTGGAAGTACGTTGTAGATTGCGGCAAAGTCGTAAGGCGCCACGTCTTCGATCACGTCTCCGTAGGAGTCCTGCGTGCCGAACTGCGGGCGGGGCGACAGCCGCCCACCCACGCCGGAAGCCGCCGTGGATGCGTCGCTCGCGATCCGCTCCCATCTCCCCGTCTTGCTGTTGAATTGAACCTTGCTCCCCAGCTTGTGCATCGGCTTAGGGAAGAAGTTGTGCAGCGCCTTTACGCCTACCACCACCGGTGCGAGAGCCGCAGGAATCTGCGGGTCGCTCATGTTGCCGATATGCGCCGCGCCCTTCACTTCCAGGTTGTGAATCTCGGTGTGGAACGCGCTCTCCACCTGCCTGGCCGTCCCGCTGAAGCGGATCGTCATGCGATCCTTGCTTACTTCGTCCACCGAAAAACCATGCCCGGTCAGCCACTTCGAGATGGTCGCGATGTCGCTCTCCGAGGGACCGAAGTTCGCGCCCACTTCCTCAGGCTCAAGCCAATGGTGAAAGTCGGGCGAGCCAGGCTCGTACTGGCTGGCCACAAACTTGTCGAACGCCGCCTGCTGCTCCGGGCTGCGGCTCAGCACCAGAATCAAGTCGGTCATGGGGAGGTCCGGGCTCACCGGGCCGCGGTCGTTCCTGGCATTGGCCGCCGGGTGCGTGTTGCCCTTGAGCGTTGTCAGTTGGCTCTCGTTGATCGGGTTGACGATCCGCACGGCCGGTGCGAATTGCTGGGCCAACGCCGCTGAGGCGCATAGCAACGTACTGCCCAATAGACTGAGGGGAAGCGAACGCAAGGGACGCATACTGGTTTTCCTGGACCCTTTCTTCGGGGAACAACCCCGAACTCACGAAAACTTGCGGTTCCTATTAAAAATGTCCGGGCATGCTGCCCGCACGCCGTCAGCAACATTCAGCCTGATTGCCAAACGTATCATAATTGGCTGACCCGTTCCGCGTTCGGCCGCCAATCGCCTCCGCCATGAACTGGAGGAAAAGCTCCGCAGGGGAAAATATCCCGCCTCCTGTTCCTGTCTGCGCTTTCCTGACCACTGCAACAAGGAGACCGGAAGCCGGATCAAAAGGATGTCATCTCAGAATCGAACGTCTGCCGGTAGAAACACCGGGAGCGGACTAACTTTTTAGACGTAGACCAGCCAGGGAGGTTGACCCGCGGCGCCAAATAAAGCTAAGACTCCACCGATCCCCCACTGGGGTGGTCATCCGGGGTCCCCACGGACTCGGGGTCCCCGGCGAGTGGTCTTTGCTCGCTGGGGTGAAGGGACAGGTCTTCGTCCGTGGGGTGGTCTCCAGCCTCTACTTGACCGGCGCCACGATCTCCTGCGCCAGCTTGACCTTGCCCTCCAGTTGCTCGTCGGCCGATGACCGGCTGACGCGGACCGTGAAGCTGCCCGCATCGGCGTGCCAGGCGGCTGCCTTCTCGTCATACCAACTGAAGCTCCGCGCATCCAGCGCAACCGTTAAGTGGCGCGTCTGGCCCGGATCGAGCGCCACCCGTGCAAAGCCCTTCAGCTCCTGCGGCGGCCTCGGAACCTCGGGGTGATCTTCGCTCACGTACACCTGGGCCACGTCTGCCCCGGCCCGCGTTCCGGTGTTGGTCACATCGAAGCTGACCTCGTAAGCCCCCGCCCCGCCGCCCGGGTGAATCTTCAGCCCCGAGTATTTGAAGCTCGTATACGACAGCCCGAACCCGAACGGGAACAGCGGCTTCACGCCGTTGTGTTCGTAGCCCCGGTAGCCAACAAACACGTCGTCCTTGTACGGAATCGTCAGCGTCCCCGGCGTGGGGTAGTAGTACGCGTACGACGGATTGTCCTTCAGGCTCCGTTCCCAGCTGATGGGCAGCCGTCCCGAGGGGTTCACGTCGCCGAACAGCACCTCGGCCAGCGCCGTTCCGCCCTCCTCGCCCGGATACCAGTTCTCCAGCAGCGCGGCCACCTGGTCGATCCACCGCGATGCGTCCACGCTCCCGCCCGACGTCACCGTCACAATGGTCTTCGGATTCGCCGCCGCGATCTTCGCGATCAACTCCTCCTGGCCCGGAGGCAGTTGGAACTGGCGATCCGCGCCCTCGGTCTCGATCTCCGCGTCGTAGCCCACGGCCACGATCACCGCATCCGCCCGCTTGGCCAGCTCGATGGCCGACTGGTTCACCAGCGTGCCCTCCTGCGCAATGCCGATCTTGATGGCTTCACCGGTGAATTGCTCGCCGCCCAGAACTTCCAGCACCACCTTGTGCGGTCCGGGCGTCAACGGCAGCGTCGTCTGTTCCACGGCAAACTTCGGAATCTCCGCGTGGTCGATCGCCGTCTGCCCATCGATCGTCAGCCGGTACTTGCCCTGGTTCTCGACAAATACCACATAGTTGCCCGGAGCGCGGACAAAATAGTAGCCCGTCCAGCGGTCAAATCGCGGGGCTGCGCCCCCGCTCATGAATCCCATCATCTGGTCGGCGCTGATTGTGTTGATCAACTCCGCTAGATCCGGGTTATCCATCATGTTCTGTCCGCCGTTCGCCGTCATCTCCGTCCGCGTGGCCACCGGCTTGCCGGTAAACCCGGGGTTGTCGAAGCTCTCCACCGTCAGCCCCGGCACAAACTTGTCGCCAAACTGGCTGAACCCGGAGCGCATGGCCAGCACCGACAGCTTGGGAACTCCCCGGTCATAAAGCACATTGGCGTTCACGCCCAGCCGGTCGCTGATCCCCTTCAGGGCGCTGACCTCGGAGTAGACGGGAACCTGTCCGCTGCCGCCGGCCGTCGGAATCGCCGGGAAGGCGTCCGGCCCTATCACCGCGATGGTCTTCACCTTGGCCGGGTCCAGCGGCAGCAGGTTGCCCTGGTTCTTCAGCAGAACAATCCCCTCGCGCGCGCTCTGGAGCGCCGCCTGCCGTCCCTGCTGGCTATAGCGCGGAATGTTCTCGTCCAGCGGGTCGTGGCCGATCCAGCCAAACCGGTATCCCTCCCGCAGCAGCCGCCGGATCTTGTCGTCGATCGCCGATTCCTTCACCCTGCCGTCCTTCACCGCCGGCAGCAGGCTCTTTTCGTTCATGTAAATCCCGAAAGGCATCTCCAGGTCCAGCCCGGCGTTGGCCGCCGCCACGCCGTCGTGGGTCGCCATCCAGTCCGACATCATCACCCCGTCGAAACCCCACTGCTGCTTCGCAATCTCCACGTTCAGGTGGTAGTTTTGCGTCGAATGTTCGCCGTTCAACAGGTTGTAGGAATCCATGATCGCGCCCACGTGGGCCTTGCGCACCGCGGCCTCGAACACGGGCAGATAAATCTCCCTGAGCGCCCGCTCGCTCACCACCGAGTCCTCGGTAAAGCGGAAGTACTCCGAATTGTTGGCCGCATAGTGCTTGATCGTGGCGCTCACGCCCTGCGACTGCACGCCCTTGATGTAGCCCACCGCCGTCTCCCCGGCCAGAAACGGGTCTTCGCCGTAATACTCGAAGTTGCGCCCGTTCAGCGGCGCGCGATAGATGTTTGCCCCCGGCCCCAGCAGGAAGCTGGCGCCGCGCGACCGCGCATCCCGCCCGATCTGCGTCCCGACCCGCTCCGCCAGGTCGCGGTCCCAGCTCGCAGCCAGCCCGATCCCCGCCGCGTACGCCGTCGACGGTGGTGGAATGTGCGCGCCCATCGGCCCGTCGCTCATCCGGAAGGCCGGAATCCCCAACCGGGCAATCCCCGTCGAGGCCATCATGCTCGAACCGGAGAGCATCTGTATCTTCTCCTCCAGCGTGAGCTTCGAAATCGTGTCGTTGATCTTCTTTTCGTCGTCCGCGCTCTGCGCCCGGCTCGCCGCCCCGCCAAACAGGACGGTGCTCATCAAGACTGTGAAGGACAAAAACAGGGTCGGAAAGACGCGCCGCGCCCTCTTCCCTTGCATTACGTGCTGCATGTTGCCTCCTGAATGTCGAACCCGCTCATTCTAAAGCACAGGCCGCGGTTCTGGTTGGGCGTGTGCCGGATTTCTGCTCTAACTCCCGCCCGGCAATCGCCTTCGCGACGCCCGGCGGCAGATACACTTTGCGTCCACTTTCATAGGACGGCCCTCCGCTCCGGGAAGCCGCAATTCCCTTGAACATATTCCGCCTGCATGGCCACGGAACCGGACCCCATGGGGGTCCGTTCCCAAAATCTGAATTGGAATAGCCAACCCGGCGTCAGCCCTGAACAGCTGCGCTTGAAATACGTTATCCTTGAGCGCGTACAGTTTCGCTATTGAAATTGCGCGCCGGGAGATGACCGCTTGCCCAGGACTAAGATCAAACGGCTCTACCTGATTCCCATTCTCTCCAAGGCCCTCGACGTACTCGAGCTGCTGGAGAACAGCCACGTCCCCGTCGCCCTCGAAGACATCCACCAGAAGACCAGCATCTCCAAGACCAGCGTCTACCGCATCCTCAAGACTCTGGTGCACCGCGGCTATGTCGCCCAGGCGCAGGACGGCCGCTACCGCCTCGTTTCCCGCCCCCGCCGCCTGCGCTTCGGTTTCGCCGCCCACAGCGCTGAGATGCCCTTCTCCGTTGCCGTCGCCCAGAGCATCACCGCGGCCGCCGCCGCATCCGGCGTCGAATTGCTCGTCCTCGATAACCGCGCCGATCCCGCCATCGCCATCCGGAACGCCGAAGAGTTTGTCGCCAGGCGTGTTGATCTGGCGCTCGAGTTCCAGGTTCCGGAGCATGAGGCCCCGCGCGTGGCCCGCGTCTTCAGCAAGGCCGGCATCCCGCTGATTGCCATCGACGCGCCCCTCCCCAACGCCACCTACTTCGGCGTGGACAACTTCGAGGCCGGCTATGAAGCCGGTTCCCTCCTCGCCCAGCATGTCCTGCGCAAATGGAAGGGCAAAGTCAACTGGGTCTTGGGCGTCGGATTCCCTGAAGCCGGCAGCTTTGTCCAAAGCCGCATCACCGGCGCCTTCGACGGCATTCGCGACCGCCTCGCCGATATACCCGCCGACCGCTTCGTCCAACTCGACGGCCGCGGCATGCGCCAGCCCAGCCAACTTGCGATCGCCGATTTTCTCCGCGGCCAGCGCAGGGGCCAGCACTTCCTGGTCGCCGCCGCCACCGATTTAAGCGCCCTCGGCGTCCTCAACGCCGCCCGCCAGGACGGCCGCGAGCGGGACTTCGCCATCGCCGGCCAGGGCTGTATCCCCGAGGCCGTTGACGAGATGCGCACCGGCAAAAGCGCCCTCATCGCCTCCATCTCCTATGAAGCTGAATCGTACGGCCCGCGCCTCATCCAACTCGGCATTGCCCTCCTGCGCGGCTACACCGTCCCTCCCTGCAACTATGTCCGCCACAAAGCCGTAACCCCGGAAACCCTCGGCGCTGTCAGCTAGGCCAATCAGTGTTGAGTATCGATCGTGAAGCCGCCCAAATCGCTAGTCCCCGCCATTTGAACGTCGTCGTTGAGACCGGTGATATTGCTCATCCCACTGATATCACCCGGATATATGACGGATTCGATTGTTCCGTCCGTGTTGATGAAGAATCCAAAGGGGTAGCTATACGAGGCAAAGTAGGTGCCGGCGATCTGCCCGTTGTTGTTTAGGCCACAGACATAAAAGCTCGTATCGCTCGTCGTCACGGCAACTGTGTATGTGTTGTCCGCGAAAAACATTGCGAACGCGGCGAGTAGAGAGAATAGACGAGGGAGTTTCATGCACATTCTTTTCGGGTGGGATCGTAGGAGCTCTAGCTTGAATTTGTTAAGTCATTATTCAGTTATAGTCTAGTAGGTAACTCACTTCTCAGTTTTGCGTACTGTCGGAAGGGGTATCAGCAGCGGTCGGCACAGTTTTGGGATCGGTAAGTTTCGGTGGAAGGGTTGACATCGGTTTCGTGGCTGGCATGGGCGTTACGGGGTCGGTAGTAAGAACGCCGTTGCGGGCGCGTGGGGTAATCGTTGTCCAAGAGGCCCCGCCGTCAATGGTTGAGGTCAGGTTGCCGGAGCAGTTCATCCACCCCTCACTTGGCGTAAGAAAGCTGAGGTCACAATTGTAGGAGTTGACAGGAGAATTGGCACCATCCGTCGTCCCGCTCTTTGGAAGAATTTTTGTCAGAGTTGGCTGCGATCCATGAGGAGCGAAGGAACGTATCCAAGTTGAACCGGCAACGGTTGACCTTATACTTGATCCTACTGAACTTTCGGCCAGATTGGTCAGTATTCGATCCTGCTTCCAGGTGCGTCCGCCGTCCTGGGTTGCAAACAGTACAGCGACAGACTTTGAAGCTTCGGAGTCTGAATAGGTTACAGCCTCGTAACCGTTGAGACTATCCGTGAATGTCGGCAGACTGTATTCCGGGTAACCAAACTGAGCGAATTCTTTGGGCACCGGTAAAGCGACAGCCTGGTAGCTTTCTCCTCCGTCGTGGCTCATGCCCAGTTGTGAGCCGCCATCTTCGCCGGAGCGACCAATCATCCAGATATCCTTGTCTGTAACGGCAAGAATCCCGTCAATTGACCCGGCAACTCCGCTCCTTGCCCAATTCCAGGTTCGGCCTCCATCGGAGGTGGAGAGCGGGACACTACTGGCAAAAGCCATGCTTCTAGCCTCGTCCAAGCTTATCCAGCCATGGAGTTTGTCCGCGAAGACAATGATTCCATTATCAGTAAGCCCATGCTGGCCTTTCCATACCGGTAGATTCTCGCTGGTCCAGGTCGTTCCGCCATTGGCGGTGGCGGAGACGTAAAAAGTCTGGTCGTTATCCGGCGAATCAGGAGTAGGGTTTTCGTCGCCTTGAATATGATGCGCGACAAGCACCCATCCGGTATCCGCGTCATTGAAGAAGACAGAGGCAAGCTCGTCCCGATTCGGATTGGGCGGGGAGATGTCTTTCCAGTGCGCGCCGTTATCGGTGGTGAAGAACAGCCGAGCACCGGTCGAGGCCCATCCGGTGCCGGAGGAGAGCAGCTTGAAGTCCTTTATTGGCAGCGCCGTAACCGGCATTTTGGCGATCTGCTCGGGGGTGGGCTGGTGGGGTGTGGAGGCCCCTGCCGGGGCGGGTTGAGGGTGAACGGCTACCCCTTGCGCCCCCGCATGGAGGGCGAAAAGCGATGTGACCGCGGCAAGAACTGCAAAAAACCGGGTGACTTTCACATAAAACTCCTTTCGGCTGGGATCGTAGGTTACCGGCTAGAGCCCGTCAAGTTACTTTTCTGCGTTTTCATCCTGTGGCGAGGCCTGAAAGGCTCAAACTGGCCCCCGGCATTGCCTGTAAGTTGCAAAGTCCATCGGCCGCGGCTTCCGCCCTGTTTATTCCTTACTAAATATCGAATCCGGGGCGCCCGGCGATTCTGTTTGGCCGGCGCCCGCCGCGCGCGGTTCCTGCTCCCGCTGGGATACAATCGAGCCTAAGCGCGCAACAGCCCCCAAGTCAGCGGGATGGGCCTTCAGTGCGCTAATTTCGTCGTTCCACCCGGAGCAAGACATTCCGCATGGCCCGCATCTATCCATTTCGCGCCTGGCGCTACAATCCCTCCACTGTCCGGCTGGAAGATGTGGTCACCCAGCCCTACGACAAAATCTCTCCTTCCATGCAGCAGGCCTACTACCAGCGCAGCCCCTTCAACCTGGTGCGCATCATCCTCGGTCTGCCTGAACTCTTCGACACCGAGCGCGGCGAAAGCGTCTACACCCGCGCGGCGCGCGACTTTCGCGCCTGGCGCGAACAGGGCGTCCTGGTCCAGGAAAAAGACCCCTGCATCTTCGCCTACTCCCAGAGTTTCAAGGTCCCCGGAACCGGAATCGCCAAGGAACGCCGCGGCTTTATCGCCCTCGGCAAGCTCCACGAATACTCCGAGCAGGTCGTCTTCCGCCACGAGCAGACCCTTTCCAAGCCCAAGAGCGACCGGCTCAACCTGCTCAAAGCCACCCATGCGCACTTCGGCCAGATTTTTATGCTCTACTCTGACCCCGCCCGCAGCGTGGAGAAGATTTTGTACGACGGCAGCGGCCCCGCTGACGCCGAGGTTACTGACGAGTACGGCGTACTTCACCGCCTGTGGCGCATCGCCGACCCCGCGGCCATCAACCAGCTCACCACCGCCATGGCCGACAAAAAGCTCATCATCGCCGACGGCCACCACCGCTACGAGACCGCGCTGAACTACTTGCAAGAGCACACCTGCGGCTCGCCGGCCAGAGCCGAGCACAGCACCGGTCAATTGCCCCAGCCCGGCTGCCCTGAGGCCGCCGCCATGATGACCTTCGTCAACATGGACTCCGACGGCCTGGTCATTCTGCCCACTCATCGCGTGGCCCACAGCCTCCCGGGCTTTGACCCGGCCGGCTTCGCCCGCGCCGCCGGGGAGTTTTTCACGGTCGAGGCGTTGCCCGCTGGCGAGGCCGCGAGTTACATCGAGACTTTGGGAAAACAGCAAGGCACAGCCTTTGTCGCTGTCACCCGCGCCGGCCCGCTGCTTCTGCGCTCCAAGCCGGAAGCCGTAGCCGCCGCTCTGGCCAGCCTGCCCGAGCGCCAGCGCCA
>Ga0187852_1001858_pt1 | contig 18624 bp, 18 predicted proteins | sample June2016WEW_6_40_FD_134511 | JGI IMG/M metagenome (GOLD analysis project Ga0187852, IMG submission 134511) | Peatland microbial communities from SPRUCE experiment site at the Marcell Experimental Forest, Minnesota, USA - June2016WEW_6_40 | ecosystem: Environmental > Terrestrial > Soil > Wetlands...
AGCGTCACAGGGATAGGATCCGACCCGGAGATCCACGCGGCATTGCTGCGGGTGACGGAGTCACTGGGGGCTCTCGAAGCGCGAAGCTGGCAATACCTGATCCGCACCTCGCCAAACTTCGAGGCCGCGCGAACCTTGGCGTTAAGGTCGCCGGAATGCACGGCCACTCCCGACGCGGCGTTGCCCCCGGAGCTTAGTGATATCGCCATGCAGTCCGCCCGCGCCTATCTTGAGAACAGCCCTTCCCTCAAGAACCTCGAAGATTCCGATCGTTTGCACACTAGCGTGAGAGAGCCAAAGGAACGCCGTGTGGAGACGGTCAAAGCTTGCAGCTACTGGGGAACCGACCATCTAGCCTTCGTGCCAGCCATAGCGAGCTACACTTCTCCTGGAACCATGGGTTGGGTTAGCACCCTGATGGTGTTCAGAAAACTCAGCGACCAGTGGCGCCTCCTGGCCGCCAGCACCGACCCGGTGTCCAATAAGGCATTCGTGAGCGAAATACCAGCTATTGTTAGTCTGATCACGAGACCCTGGACTCCCGGCAACGCCCCCGAACCTCCCAACCTCCTCTCTCCTCCGGACGGACAATACCCCGCTGCCGCTCCGGGGAATCGATTCGGCGATTTCAGTTGGCACCCCAGCCCATCAGGCGGCGAGGTGGCGGAAGTTATCGAGTTCGCTTACAACGACGATGCACGACTGATCACAGTTTTCTTTTCCGGGCCTGCTCCGTCCACGGAGCACTGCTCGGCCGGCATACTGTGGACCGTCCCAGGCACGTGGAGGTGGCGGGTTTGGTCGGTCTCGGAATCGGGCAGCGTTTCATTCTCGCAGCCGCGCTCATTCACTGAGTAACCGTGGACCTGGTGAGCGTCGCATGGGTACCTGAGACGCGGCTGGCGCAGAGCGAAGCTCAGCGGTCTCGGCCCATTGTGATACTCCCGGCCGCAGAGCTGCGCTCTGCGCCAGCCGCGGGACCGGGAGGAGTTCTGCTCAGCCCTGATCAATTACAGGTGAGTTTGAATATTGCGGTAGCAGGATAAGCAACACAGCCGCCAGTGCTGTCGCCACTGCGAGGGCCCCGAGGACCGGGGCGTAAGAGCCAGTCAGATCAAATGCACGGCCCAGGAGTATCGGGCCGATGGCTCCCGCGACGGCGTAGAACGTCCAGGTGAGACCGTAAAGGGTGGAAAAGGCGCGCAGCCCAAAATAACGAGTTAACAAGTAAGGTGTGATATCCGCTTCGCCGCCCGCTCCAAAGCCGATGAGTGCTGCGGCCAGGCAGCCCGCTACAAAGCTGTTCGCCCGGGCGAGCAGAAAAATCCCGGCCGCATTGAACAGGTAAACCAACATGGCAACACGGCCGCCGAAATAGCGGTCCAGCAGCGAGCCCACCCCCAGCCTGGCCAGCACACTCACGCCGCCCAGCATGGACGCGCACAGCGCCGCAGTGCCGGGCGTGACGCCTCGATCCGTCAGCAAGGCCGCCATGTGAGTGATCGCCCCGTTCATGGTGATCGAGCCCACAAAAAGTGCGACGACGATGATCCAGAAAGGGTAAGTCCGCACACCTTGCTGCCATGTCATACCGGTGAGTGCGACAGGAGCGGGATCATCCTCTTTTTGCGGACGTTCGCGAACGAATGCCCAGGTGGGCACGAGGCCGAGCACCAATGCAATCCCCCCGAGTAGCAAGTAGGCGGCACGCCATCCGGACCGGCTAATGACGGTTTGGGCCACAAGCGGCAGGATCATGGCGCCCATGCCGGCGCCGAGCATGACGAATGCCAGCGCCATTCCGAGCCGCCGTCGAAACCATGTGGAAATGGCACGCGCGTAGGAGAGGTGAGCGGCGCCGTTTCCCACCGTTCCCAGCAGAATGCACGTGGCGTAGAACTGCCACAAGTGCGATCGCAGCAACGCGAGGGATGCAATGCCGCAGCCAAATACGGCGACGCAAGGAAGTATGACTCGCCGTGGGCCGTAACGGTCAAGCCAATGGCCGAGCGCAGGGGAGCAGAAGGCCACACTCAGGGCCGCGAGACCGAAGCCGCGCGAGATCCCCTCGCGACTCCAGCCAAATTGAGCGCTGAGGGGCCTGACGAACACGCCAAACGTGTATACGAAAAGCGAGCCGAAGCCCACCATGACGCCCAGGCATGCCGCGAACGCCACACGCCAGCCGTAGTAGCGGGAATCGGTTTCGCCGAGACCGGGGGCCGCGGTCGCACTCTGGGTTGTGACCATGCTTCGTGGTTTCCCCGGCGGCACTTACCCTTCCCGGCCCACGCCGAGCGAGTCTGCAACGCGGTTGATGTAATTGAACCAGGATGCGATGAGGGTAATCTGGAGAATGGCCTTGTCATCGAATCCGGCCTGGCGCAGCTGCTCGTGGTGGGCGCGGCTGATTTTTGTAGCATCCTCGGTAAGCTGGACCACGTAGTCCACCATCACGCGCTCCGCCGGCGTGAGCGGCGCCGTCGTGTAATCCAACTCGAGCGCTTTAACCAATGTTTCATCCAGTGTGACGCGACGCAGAAACTCTGCGTGAGACTCGATTCAATAAACACACCGATTGGTCACCGAGACCATGGTGGTGATGATCTCATGCTGGCGGCGGCTGAGCGGAAGCTCGGGCGACATGAGCGCGCCAAAGGTCGCGAAGGCGTGGTAGAGCGCATCCGGGATCAGGCTGTGTGACTCGACGATCTGTGCGCCGCCTCCGTCGGACGCATGGACAGGCGTCGCGTACTCGATCGGATAGAGCGACCTCTGGCCCTCCGCCGCGCGGCGCAAAGCCTCGTCAGCTTCGGCCATGGGAATGGTTTTGATCCATGCCATAATTAGTATATCTCCACTTGGTATTGTCGATATTACAAATAACAGTGTGGCCGGTCCCATTCCAATCGTCAGGCCCGTCGGCTGTCAGCGGGACAGCGCGTTGTTCACTTGCCGTCCGGCGCCTTTTCTATGTTCGCAATCACGATGGCGCGCGATCCGCCCTTGGAGTACACCTGCCCCGTGGCAATTACCCTCTTGCCGGCGAATTCCATGAGCCGATCGTTCTGACCCGTGGCAGGCATCGCAGCGGAGATCGGCCAATAGATAATGCCGCTGTCGCTGAGGATTACCAGCGGCGAGCCGGCTTTGGCGCAGTTCACAGCGCATTCGGGACTGATGGGCTTTTTGAGATTCTTAACAAATGCACACGACGAGTCGATGACGTAGCCTTTCACTTTCGTGGCCGGTCCTTCCGCTCGACTGCTTTTGATCGCCAGCATCATCGACATGCAAACGAGCATACCGACTTGGAGCTTTCTCATGGTTTGGTCCCCCTGCCCGTCGAAAGTCTGTCATTCTGAGTGTTCATCGGCCTTCGGCTCACCCTCTGAGACGAAAGTCACTGTCATTCTGAGCGAAGCGAAGAATCCCAGTAGTTGCAGTCTCAACCAGCTACAGCGATCCTTCCTCGTCACGCAGGGCGGGAGTCCTCAGGATGACACCGTGAAGCGTTTTGCAGCCTCCTGCCCGTGCCGCCTCTACAACATCAAAACAGAAACTTCACTACGAACTGAATCAGCCGCGGCGAGAGGGCCTGCTGAATCTCGCCGAACCGGCGCGCCTGCCAGCGCCAGAACCGGCGACGCATAGAAACTCCACCGAGCGACTCTCTTCATAGTTTAGATTCACCCTAATCCCTGAGATTGATCTAGGCTAAGGCGGGTTGGATAAATGGTCAATAATGCCGGGCTGGTATTCCCTTGAAATAAAACAGTTATCGAACTCTAAGTTTCACGGAATGACCAGCCCTCTCCCTTGGGGGGAGCGTGTGAGGGGTCTCTTCCCCCCGGCGAACCACAAAGCCCCGCAGAGTCCTTTTCTCGTGTTATAAGGCCAGAGTCAAAGGTCTGCTGCTACGCTCCCCTGAACGACCGGGTCCGCAGAGTCCCATTGGGTTCGCGTAGCAATGCTTGCCACAGAACCTGTAGAACCGAGTGATTCACGGAACGAGTCAAGAGACCCCTCACCCGTCGCGCTCCGGCTGATGACGACGCCGGCAGCGCGACACCCTCTCCCCACGGGAGAGGGCCAATGCTCCGTCGGTACCCGCAGCCGGCCGTAAGCTCGTGCTACACCCCCCCACCGCCGGAACGAGTGTATAATGGGTGGTTCAGCACCTTCTAACGAGAACTGCATGGATACCTCGCCCGCTACAGCGGCGGGCTCGAAATCACTGGCGAGTTGGAGGCGAAATGAGGCAAAGGGTTTTAAGGACCAGGTTGCTTTTGAGTGTCGTGTTGCTCTCGGCATTCGCGGTCGCATCTCGGGGGCAGGACCTGGCATCGTTCGAGAAGCGGGTGACGGTAAAGGTTCTGCCTAACGGCCTGACCGTTTTGGTAGTCGAGCGGCCGGAGGCTCCGGTTTTTTCCTTCTTCACGCACGTGGATGTCGGCGCGGATCGGGAGTACCCCGGGATCACAGGCTTGGCGCACATGTTCGAGCATATGGCCTTCAAGGGTACGGATAAGATCGGAACCACGAATTATCCCGCGGAGAAGGTGGCGCTCGAGAAGGTGGAGCAGGCCTACCTGGCTTATGACCGTGAGCGGCGCAAAGAGGTGGGGCGAGACGACAAGAAGGTCGCGGAACTCGAGAAGGCCTGGAAGGACGCCATGGCCGCGGCGCAGAAGTTCGTAGTGGAAAACCAATTTGGAGAGATCGTGGAGCAGAAAGGTGGCGAAGGCCTGAATGCTTTCACCACCAACGAGGAGACGGCTTACCACTATTCGTTTCCGTCCAATGATTTTGAGCTCTGGGCTTATCTGGAATCGGATCGGTTTCTGCATCCGGTCTTTCGCGAGTTCTACAAGGAGCGCGAGGTTGTGCACGAGGAACGGCGCCTGAGTGAAAGCCAGCCATTCGGCAGGCTGTCCGAGCAGTTTCTCGGGGCGGCCTTCATCGCGCATCCGTACGGCAGGCCGGTGGTGGGCTGGCCTTCGGACCTGGAATCGTTCTCCGAGACGGACGCCGAGAACTACTACCGCAAATATTACGTCCCCGCGAACATGGTGGTGACCGTAGTAGGGGACGTAAAGGCCAGCGAGGCCTTGCCCGTCATGGAGAAGTATTTCGGCCAGTTGCCGGCGCGGCCCAAGCCGGAGCCGCTGCGGACCGTCGAACCGCCACAGATTGCCGAGCGCATCGTGATCCTGCACGAAACCTCGCAGCCAATCTTCATCGAGGGTTATCACAAGCCCGGCGCGCGCGATAAGGATGACGCGGTGTATGACGCGCTTCAGGACCTGATGTCGAATGGCCGCACCTCGCGCCTCTACCGCTCCCTGGTCCGGGACAAGAAGCTGGCGGTATTCTCAGGCGGGTTCAATGGATTCCCCGGCAACAAGTATCCGAACTTGTTCGTTTTCTTCGCGGTCTCAACCCCCGGGCACACGCCGGAGGAGATTCGCGACGCGATCCACTCCGAAATCGAGCGGGTCAAGAAAGAGGACATCACGGACGAGGAACTGGCGATGATCAAGGTGCGGGCCAAAGCAGACCTCGTGCGCGGACTGGGTGACAATGAGGGTCTGGCCCAGCAACTGGGAGGCGCCCAGGCGCTCTTCGGCGACTGGAGGGAAGTCTTTCGCCACGTCGATGACATTGGCAAGGTGAGCAAAGCGGACATTCGCCGCGTGGCCAACACCACGTTTGTGGAATCGAACCGCACGGTGGGCATGATTGAGTCCACGCAGCTTGCCCTGGCGGCGCCGTCGGCCGGGAAGGAGAACTAACCATGATGCCAAGACACGCGATGACTTTCGTTCTCGCTCTATTTCTGAGCTCGCTGGCATTCGCTCCGCGAGCGGCCGCCCAGGCGACCGATTGGAAACAGATCAAAGCGCCGGCACTGCACGCCTTTCACCCCGAGCAGCCGCGCCGCGTGCAGCTTTCGAACGGGATGGTGATTTTCCTTCAGGAAGATCACGAATTGCCTCTCATTCGCGGTACCGCTCAGATCCGCGGCGGATCGCTAAACGAACCTGCCGACAAGGTGGGCTTGGTGGAGATTTATGGCGAGGCTTGGCGCACTGGCGGCACCAAGAGCCGGACGGGCGACCAGCTCGACGATTACCTGGAAGCCCATGCCGCCAAGGTGGAGACCTCCGGCGGCGCCGATTCGACCACGGTCAGTTGGGACTGCTTGAAGGACAACTTTGACCACGTGTTCAAGGTTTTCGTCGAAGTGCTCCGCGAGCCGGAATTTCGCCCGGACAAGGTGGATCTGGCGAAGAGGCAGATCAACACCGCGATTTCCCGGCGCAATGACGAGCCTTTTGGAATCGCACGCCGCGAGGCGGCGAAGCTGGTGTACGGGGCGGACTCCCCATACGCACGCGTACCCGAGTACGCCACCGTGGCGGCGGTGATGCGAGACGACCTTCTGAACTGGCACCGCCAGTATGTGCATCCGAATAACATCCTCCTCGGGATTGAGGGCGATTTCGATGCGGCTTCCATGGAAGCCAAGCTGCACGAGGCGTTCGACTCCTGGCCGCAGGGCCCGGCGGCGCCCAAGCTTGAGGTCTCATTCCATGGGCCGAAGCCCGGCATCTATTTTGTTGCGAAGGACGACGTCACCGCCAGCACCGTGCAAATGGTCGGCTTGGGTACTACTCGAAACAACCCGGATTATTATGCGATTGAGGTATTCAATCAATTCTTCGGCGGCTCGTTTTCGTCACGCCTTTTCTCCAACATCCGTTCGAAGAAAGGGCTCGCCTATGCGGTGGGCGGAGGGATCGGGACTAATTATGACCACCCCGGCGTGCTGCGGCTGTTTCTGGGAACCAAGAGCAGCACCACGGCTGCGGCCATCGACGCCTTCAACGTTGAACTGGACACTCTGAAGACTAATCCTGCCACGCCCGAAGAATTGACCAAAGCGAAAGAGGCCATTCTGAATTCGTTTGTCTTCCGTTTCGATTCGAAGGAGAAGGTGTTGCGCGAGCGGATGACATATGAATTCTACGGTTATCCGGCGGACTTCCTGGAGCGCTATCGCGAGGGAATCGCCTCAGTGAGCATCGAGGATGTTTCCCGTGTGGCGGAGAAGTACGTCCACAAGGACCAGCTTGCGACCTTGGTGGTGGGCAAGGCGGCGGACTTTGACAAGCCGCTCTCAACTTATGGGCCGGTGACCACGCTCGACATTACTATTCCGCCTCCGCCGGGAGCAGCCAAGGCCGCCACTGCGAGCAACTCCGCGGGGCAGGCGCTCATCGCCAAAGTCATCGAAAGCCTGGGAGGGGCGGCGAAAGTCAAATCCGTAAAGGCGCTGCGCGAGAAGAGCACGGTGCTTGCCAAGACCCCGCAAGGGGACATGTCGATAGGGATGGAAGAAATCACTGCTTTCCCCGATCAGCTTTGGCAGAAAATGCGCATGCCCATGGGCGAGATGACCATGGTCATTTCTCCTTCCGTTGCCTTCATGAAATCTCCCATGGGGTCTCAGGACCTGCCGGGTGCGCAAAAGGAAGACGGACTGAAAGAATTGAAGCGCCATCCCATATTTGTGGCCCAGCACGCCGATGACACCAAGTTCATCTTCGCCGCCGGCGGCAGTGAGAAGATTGGCGACGTCGAGGCCCAGATTCTCGACATCAATGCCGATGGAGCGCAAGTTCGCTGGTATGTCGACCCACAGACCGGGCACATCCTTCGAACCTCCGCCCAGACGATTGGGATGAGTGGGCCAGGTGAGCAGATCGTCGATTATTCGGAGTGGAAAGAGGTCGAGGGGATGAGCTTGCCGTTCAAGTTGAAAATCAAGCAGAGCGGCAACGACGCTGGCTCGCAGGACATTCAGGAACTTCAGATTAATCCTGCCGTCGATCCAAAATTGTTCGAGAAGCCGGCAGCCGGTGCGGCAGGCGGTAATTGAACGTAGGGGCAGGCCTTGCCTTGGGTAGCTCGCGGGCGCGGACAAGCATCGATCGGGCGTCCTGTGCCTGAAGCCCGTTGATGAAGTCAGCCCGCTGAGCGGGCGGCAGAAAGTAGCCCACGGCGCAAGCCGTGGGTCAGAGTGCCACACCCTCTCCCCCGTCCCCTCTCCCGCCCGGGCGGGAGAGGGGTGCCGAAGGCGGGGTGAGGGCGATTCAACCCAGGGCTTGCGCCCTGGGCTACTTTCTTACGCCCCTACGGGGCTTACCTAACTGGCTTGCCTTGGAAGCGAGCAGCCCAACGAACTTCCATTTCCTGAACTATACCTGTTCCGGCACGACGTACGGCGCGCGGTAAGTGCCATGTAGTAGCTTATTCGCCTCCTCGTCGCCGACCACCTGCTGACTCTCCGGATCAAAATTAAGGGTGCGCCCCAGGCGGTACGAGGCATTGGCCAAGTGGATTAATGCGCATGAAATGTAGCCTTCCTCGATGGGCGCATTCAGTTCCTCCTGCTTACGGCTGCGCACGCAATCGATGAAGTTCTGCCAATTGTTCCCTTCCCGCGCGCCGCTGGGGCCGCGCTCCTGCTCCTCTCCCAGCCAGGTACGGTAGGAGGGGTACTCCTCGTTCGACATTGCCATGTAGCCCTTCGAGCCGTAGAAAATATCGCCGACCGACCCCTGGCCGACCTCTCGATGCGGGCGCGGATGGCGCGGGGGTGGACCCAGGAAACCTGGAATGGCGACTCCGAACCCGAGAGAGCCGATTCCCGCCTCCTCGTTGGTCGTCCAGTGGCGCACTTCAAATTCCAGAATCTTGGGCTTGCCGCCGGCCTGGTGGAATTCGAACGCCGCGTTGAGAGTGTTGGGCGTCTCCTGGTCGTCGTCAAACATGAAGTGCCCGCCCAGCGCCGACACCTTGTTCGGGAATTTGACACCCAGTCCCCAGCGGGCCACGTCAATCTGGTGCGCTCCCTGGTTGCCGATGTCGCCATTCCCGGTGTCCCAGAACCAGTGCCAGTTGTAGTGGAACCGATTGCGGGTGAAGGGGTGAAGCGGCGAAGGTCCCGTCCAGAGATCGTAGTTTACCCCGGCCGGAACCGGCTCCTCTGGTGCGCGACCGATGGTGTTCCGCTGGTTGAAGCAGAGGCCGCGAGCAAGGTATACGTCGCCAATCAAACCCTCCCGCATCTTTTGGACGCCCTCGATTACGGCGCCCGCGGAGCGGTTGTTGGTTCCGTGTTGAGCGATCCGGTTGTACTTCTTCGCGGCCAGAACCAGTTGCTTGCCTTCCCACAAGTAATGGCAGCAAGGCTTCTCGATGTAAACGTCCTTCCCGGCTTGGAGAGCCCAGATTCCGATCAAGGCATGCCAGTGATTGGGCGTCGCAACGGAGAGCGCGTCAATGGAGGAGTCTTCCAGAAGTTTGCGCACCTCAGTGTAAGTCTTCGGGGTCGGCAGGCTCATCCGGTCCATGTCCGCGAGGCGCCCCTGCATGATGTTTTCATCCACATCGCACACGGCCACGATCTCCACGTTCGGCATGCGCGCGTATTCCTCGACGTGCTGAAAGCCCATTCCCCGCAGCCCGCAGACTCCAACACGGACGCGGTCGTTGGCGCCAAAGACCCGCTGCGGTTCGGTAATAAAGCTGACTCCCGCCAGAGCCGCACTGGCCCCTTTTTCGACCGTTGCCTTACCGACGCGCACTGAATTGTTGTTCATTTCCCCGGCCATTGCCTCCACCTTTCGTAATCTGCAAATGTAACGGCAAAGCAATCTCGCCGTCGTAGCGGCTAGTTCACCTCGCCACCTCATTGCCAAAGAGAAATACAAATTATGAGTAAAGACAGGCGAAGTCAAGAAAGAACATCCGGTTGATGCCGCTCGTGCACCGCGGACGTCCCGCCCTAAGTCGCGGGAGCCTGCATTGCCAGGCGACCAACCCCCACCCGTCGTGCTCCGGATGATGAAGTGGCGCAGGCACTCTTGCCTGCAAGGAGGCGCGCCATGCCCCGGCCTTCGAGACAGGCAAGAGTGCCTGTCCCACTCTCTTTCCAAGGGAGAGGGCGGTTGATCCACGCTGGACCCTGGCCCCTAGTCCCAAGCCACGGTGTTGTTGACCTCTGCGGGCCAAACGGCTAGAGTGAGTGCGAACCACTTGACCGATCTTCCTGTGAGGTAACGAATGAGATTCATACGACGTATTCTGTTTCTGCTCGCTGCCACGCTGTTTTTCGCTGCTGCAGCGCTGTCACAAGGAAAGTTTGCGCTGAAAGACGGCGACCGCGTGCTCTTCTACGGCGACAGCATCACGGACCAGCGTCTCTATACGACCTTCGCCGAGACTTACGTGGTCACGCGTTTCCCGCGCCTGAAGGTCTGGTTCGTACACTCGGGTGTGGGCGGAGACCGGGTGAGCGGCGGATGGGCGGGCTCCATCGATGTACGCCTGCCCCGCGACGTGATCGCCTACAAGCCAACGGTCATGACCATCATGCTCGGCATGAATGATGGGAGCTATCGCGGCTGGGACGACGGAATCTTCAAGACCTACTCGACAGGCTACCAGCACATCATTGACACCGTGAAGCGCGCCCTGCCGGGAATCAGAATCACCGTGATCGAGCCTTCGCCGTACGACGATGTGACGCGCCCGCCCAACATCGACGACGGCTACAATGCCGTGCTGGTTCGCTACGGCCAGTTCGTCAAAGAATTGGGGGAGCGCGAGGGCCTGCTGGTTGCCGACCTCAACTCGCCGGTAGTAAGCATGCTCGAGAGTGCCAAGGCGGAGGATCCGGAATTGGCTAAGAGCATCATCGAGGACCGCGTCCACCCGGGACCAGGCGGCCATCTCATTATGGCGGAGGCCTTGCTTAAGGCATGGAACGCGCCCGCTACCGTTGCGAAGGTCGAGATCGATGCGGCCGCTGGACGCGTAATTGGCGCGGACAATACCAAGATCACAGGATTAAAAGCCGGACCTAGCGTTGCCTGGACGGAGACTGACGCCGCGCTGCCCATGCCGGTGGACATGGAAGACAAGGCGACGGCGCTCAGCGTTCGCAGTTCGGACTTCATCGCCGCGCTCGACCAGGAACCGCTCAAGGTCACCGGCCTCTCCGCGGCGCGGTACACGCTGACCATCGATGGTGAAAAGGTCGGCAGCTTCACCAAGGAACAATTTGAGGAAGGCGTCAACCTCGCGACGCTCCCCACACCCATGGCCAAGCAGGCGGCCAAAGTCCACGACCTGACGCTGAAGCATAACGACATACACTTCGCGCGCTGGCGCGACGTCGAGATTTCGCTCAAAGCCTACAAGCTCGCAGGGGAATCCGCGGTTGTGGCAGCCCTGGATGAACTGGAAAAGCAGATTGTCGAACTGCAGCGCGCAGCCGCAAAGCCGCAACAACAGCGCTTCGAGTTGACGCCGGAATGACGCAAGCGGGAGATCGAGTGCTCGGGAGATCAGGCGAACGCAAAACTGGTGAATGCAGCCGCGCCGCGAGAGCGGTATCGGGATGTCCCCTAATCTGTTTGTAATCGTCATCCACCCGAGCGCAATCCCTCGGGAGCCGGAAGCCGGCCAGTGCGTGGAAGCAGTGCACTTTCTTAAATGAGGAGTGGAATCGCTGAACAACTCCCCTCCTCAGTTGAGGAGGGGGCGGGGGTGGTGCGTCGTCGGCCAAGTCAGCACCCAACCACCCCTGACCCCTCCTTAACAAGGAGGGGAATTATCCACCATGGGAATATTCGGTTCAAAGACGAAAAAGATCAGGCCTGCCAAGGGACTGACGGGAACGGTCCAATTTCCTGGCGACAAGTCCATATCGCATCGCTATGCCCTGCTGGGGGCGATTGCGGAGGGCCCGAGCGAGATTCACTTCTTCTCGACTAGCGCCGATTGCCAGTCCACTCTTTCGTGTCTGACTCAACTCGGGGTGAAGATCGAGCGCAAGGACAACGTCGTGAAGATTCAAGGCGAGGGCCTCGGGGGGCTGCGGCCCTGCCCTGAGCCGCTGAATGCCGGGGACTCAGGTTCGACCATGCGCATGCTGGCAGGCATACTGGCCGGCCAGCCGTTTCGGTCCGTGATCACGGGTGATGCCTCGCTTTCGGAGCGGCCCATGAAACGGGTCGCTGACCCGCTTTCGCAGATGGGCGCGGCAGTCAAGTTGCGTGAAGGCAGGCTTCCACCGCTCGAAATCGAGGGCGGCGCACTTAAGCCCATTCGCTACGAAATGCCGGTGGCCAGCGCGCAAGTGAAATCGGCAGTCCTGCTGGCGGCACTGTTCGCCGAGGGGGAAACCGAAGTCATCGAAAAAGAACGGACGCGAGACCACACCGAGATCGCACTCGAGCAGATGGGGGCCGACATTGGCCGCCATGCTCGCACCATTGCGGTGCGCGGCAGGGCGCGACTCGAAGGCAAAAAGCTCTACGTGCCCGGCGATATTTCATCCGCCGCTTTCTTCATCGTGGCGGGGCTCGTGACCTCGAACTCCAACTTGATGCTCCACAACGTCGGCTTGAATCCGACTCGCACCGGAATCCTCGATCTTCTTGTTCCCATGGGCGGACGGATCACGGTGGTCAACCTGGATGTGATGAATGGCGAACTTATCGGTGACCTTCACGTGGAGGCCAGCAAGCTGCGAGGCGGCGAGATCCCGGAAAGCGCGGTTCCAGGCCTGATTGATGAATTGCCGGTTCTGGCTGTCCTGGGGACGCAGACCGAGCAAGGGCTGACGTTTCGGGGGGCTGCTGAGTTGCGCGTAAAGGAAAGCGATCGGCTGGCGGCGGTGGCGGAGAATTTGAGGCGGATGGGCGCCGAGGTGGAAGAGTTTCCTGATGGCCTGCGCGTTTCCGGGCGGCAAACCCTTCACGGGGCCGAAATCGATCCCCACGACGATCATCGAATCGCCATGGCCTTCACCGTGGCGGCACTCATCGCACAGGGCGATACTCACATCAAGAACAGCAGTTGTGTTGAAATATCCTTCCCCGGCTTCTTCGATACGCTGGAAAACGTCATCGAGTAAGGCCAGAGGCTACATATAGTGCCTAAAAGGCGGTACAAAACCTTCTTAACCCGATTGCAACGTGGGTTGTCGACTGCCTGCGAAGCCGTGCTCCCCGGAGGGGAGCAAATTGAGTAGCCGGGGGTGAAACCCCCGGACCTGACGCCACGCCCCCGCCTCCAGCACCCCTCCCCCCGCGGGCGGGGAGAGGGGAAAAGGGGTGAGGGGGTCACGTTTCCAGGGGCGTTGCCCCGTAAGCGCTAAGATACGGCTTGACCGGTGGCCCCGAATGGGGCCAACCGTAAGTAGCCGCAAGTTTTAACCTGCGGACGACGGGGGCGTTTCGAAATCACGCCAACCCCAGCGGGGCTGACCCATGAATGGTCGGCCCCTTCAGGGCCGGGATGGTCGGTGTCCCTTTCCTTCCGTGGGTTTCACCCACGGCTACTCACGGTGTCCCGCTTCGCGGGACATCAAACACAGAGGCGGAATGATCGAAATCAGTTCTTATCTTAGCGCTTATGGGGCCGTTGCCCCCGGCTAGTCATCTCAAGCCCCTGTCGGGCTGAGCGATCGAGCAGCCGCCGGGGATCCTGGGAGGTGGTCAGTAATCTGTCCTCTGCCGGGCGGTTTCGAAGCAGCTTCTAAGTCGTAGCGGCAACCCTTGTGGTTGCCCTCGGGCGGCCGCAAGGGCCGCCCCTACAGCTGAGCTTGAGTGACAATCAGCGAGTCACCCACCATTATGGCCCGGATACCCTTCAACCATTCAGCCAACCGCACCAAGGGGAGAGCGCTGACCGGACGGCCAGCTTTGCCTGAAACGAGGTGGCGATGCTGAAGCGCGTTCCCGGCTCTTTTCTCATCTCCAGATGCGGGATGTGACTGGGCGGGCGGCGCCTGCGGGCGGGCTCCCATACGCAGCAAGCGGATGGTCCCGTATTCCGTTTGCAGCCGGACCGAAGGTCCGCCCTTGCCTAGGCTTCCGCTGATTCTCGGGTTGTCGCCTTCCTTCATGACCTGCAAGCCCGGCGCGGAAAAGTCGCTGTCGACTTCGCCGTGCGGTGAGGCCGCTTCGATTTGGAAACTGCTCGAGGACGGCACGCTCAGTTCGATCTCGCCCTTCTTCAATTCGACCTCGATGGGATGGGTCGGAGGAGTCGAGGTGCGGAGTTCCACGTCCCCATTGGTATCCGTGATTTTCACGCTGTGCTTGAAGTCGGTAACGGTAATGTCTTTTTGGCGCGTCGAGATTTCGAAGGGGCCGTCGATGCCGTTCAGTTCGAGCGAACCGACTTCCATGTTGAGCCGGCCGGTGAGCTTCTGAGCCGTCATATCGGTGCGCGAGGACTTGAAGTGGAGCGTCTGCTTGATGTCGCGGAAGTCCATGTCACCGTTGAACTCGCCGTTGATGCTGGCCGTGCCGGTGACCCCGGAAACATCGACGTCGCCTCCCCGCCCCTCAACCTCCAGGCTGCCCTTAAGATCGCGCACTTCCGTCAGCCCGCTGCCGCGCGTCAGGCGCACCAAGCCTTCCACATTGGTGATGTGCGCGTCGCCGTGCCGGGCGGTGAGGGACTGCTCGGCCTTCAACCCATCCAGGATGGCGTCGCCGCGCTCTACCGTAACTTCCGTGCTGGTGGCGGAGGGAACACGCAGAGTGTAGTCCAGACGCACGTTGTGACCGCCGCCGGGAAGCGAATCCAAGTTAGTCTGAACCAGGTACCTGCCTGCCTGTTCGACGATTTCAATTTTGACTTGGTTTGAGAGCTTTATCGCGTCATCTTCATTGGGAGCCCAGACGGTCTTCTTCACTACGCCGTCCATCGTGGTCTGGTCGGTACCATGCACTTCAACGTCACCCCGGCGGTCCACCACCAAGAGGTGCGCCTGAGGACGAACCGGTTGAGAGAAGGTCTGCGTGTAAGTGTACGAATTCATGAACAGGCCGGCAAAACCCTCGTCGTCCATATTCACGCCCCAGGAAGCGGGCCACTGCTGCCACGGCCTCAACACTACCTTCGAAACCAGGGTTCCTAAGACCAGAATCAACACCAGCAGGATAACCTCGCTGGCGCCGAAAAGCGGCGGCGGCACCGTCTCGGGATGGACGCGCGCCTGAACGTAGTCGATCAATTTCGAAAGGCCCCAGAAGATGATGAGTATCGGCCAGAACTTGGCGATGACTTGCCAAGGGTGAATCGCAGGGTTGAAGTTCTCCCAGAGGAAGATCGCGCCCACCCCAATCAGAGTAAGCGCCCAGAAAATCGATCCTCGACGATATCCATAAGTGCTCATGGTTTCCTCTTCACCCTAGCCCCGATGTGTCATTCCGAGCGGAGCGAGGAATCTTGCTCTGTTTCTGTCCGTAGCTCGCGACCTTTCAGGTCGCTCTCTCTCCGCCCAGTCCGGGGCAGGGCAAGATTCCTCGCTCCGCTCGGAATGACAACCTCGCCTGTAGGCTAATTCGCTCAGCATTGCGCTTAGAACTTTGGCCCCTCCGGCGGCCGCGGCGGCCTCGCAGAGTCCAGGAGTTTTATAACGCCAATGACGACCAGCAGAACCGGCCAGGTTTTCCTGACGCCCCACTCCGGCACAAACTCGGCGATGAGGAAGACAAGCCCGAGCGTGATCAGGAAGACCGGCCCCATCAAATTCGGTCTGCGCAAAATCGGCGTGCTTGGCGTGTAGTCCATATCCTGCCGCGGCCCCTGCCTTCCCTCGCTCTCGTCACCGTCCACTTCTTCCACCTCACTTACGTCCCTTGTTTTATACGTTCCAATTCCAGGTTCAGTTCACGCATCTTGCGCTGGTGCTCCATCTCCTCGATTCGCAATCGCTGGAGGGAATCGATTTCCACCTCGCGAATCTTCATCAGGTGTACGATGGCGACGATGATGACCACCAGCGCAAACGCAGCCAGGGGAATAATTACGGGTGAATCCATTCTCCTATCACCTCCACACCCTCCTATACAGAGCGACTTAAGTAACGGCGCGTCCTTTCGTGGCACGGCCGTCCCGGCCGTGATCACGGGCGGGACGCCCGTGCCACGATTTATGTCGCTCTGTATAACAAAACCCGTCCGCCCACTTCGTTCCGGGCGCCCATGGGCCTGCGCCAACCCACAGCGATGAAAGGCGGTGTCATTCTGAGCGAAGCGAAGAATCCTTGCAGTTGCCGCCCTCTGGAACTGCGGAGATTCTTCGCTTCGCTCAGAATGACAGGGGCGCAGGTTGGCTTGCCATCACACCACGCGCTCGGGCGCCTGAGCTGCCTTCGCCTTCTCGCGTTCCACGTCCAACTCCCTCAACTTCTGCTGATGTTCCATCTCCCGGATGCGCATCTCACGCTGAATCTGAAGTTCCCTGTCGCGGGCCTTATACCAACACACGATGGCGACGATGCAAATGGCCGTCAGACATATCACCCCCACGCCCATAACCGGGAACATCATCTCGGGAATATGCTCCATAGCAAGCCTCCTTCGAACTGCGCCAATTGCAGCCTGTCCGGCGACGTGAAGGAACCCTCCCTCGCGTCTCGTGCCAGCGGCATGAGAATGGCAAGTCTCATATGCAGGCACCGTCATTCTCAGACCGTCTTCTCAGCCGCGCGGCGGTTCTTCTCCTTTTCCATCTCCAGTTCCAACTCCTTCATCTTGCGCTGATGCTCCATTTCGCGAATGCGCAAGTCCTGGTGGAATTGGAGTTCCGTTGCACGCGACTTGTACCAAAACACGATGCCGACAATGCCCAACGGCATGGCGATGGCCACAATGGGAATCAAAATACCCGGTTCCAACATAAGTCTCCTTGTCAAGCCAGGCCAGCACAGTGCGTCAATGTCGACACGAATCGCGCACTACACGCTCTTCACCGCCTTGGCCTTTTCGAGTTCCAGTTTCGCTTTCTCGATTTCCATCTCCTTCAGTTTTCGTTCGTGTTCCATCTCCCGAATGCGCAACTCCTGGTGGGCCTGGAGTTCTCGTTCCCGCATTTTTCTCATGGCGGTGATGCCCACGATAAAGATGACCATCACAAACGCGCCCAGCGGGATAAAGATCGGGTTGGTCAGGATACTTTCCATGCAGAACCTCCGGCCTAGTAATTTGTCGTGTGCGCTTCCTTGAGCAGAACATGTACTCTTGCCTGCGCGCCTCGAGCGCAGCCAGGAGTGGCTGTGCTACTTAGCTGCTTACAGTGTTAACGGACCCTGACCGCTCCCAGGCCCCTGCCTTAAGCTTCGGGCGTCTGTGGAGGAGTGCGAGGGAAGATGTGTACCCCCGCCCGTGGCCCCGCCCCCGCCGCCTCCACCCAGCCTGCGTTGCAGCAGGAGCACGCCGATGACTATGAGCAACACCGGCCAGTACTTACCGAGATGATAGAAAACGGGGATGCCGAGATTATCCAGCAGGAACAAAGCTCCCAGGCCGATCAGCAGGGCAGCCCCGATGGGCGCATTCATCTTCATGTCTCCGAGCCCAAACCATTCCGGAACCGGCTGGCCAAACTGTTTCGCCCGGGCGGTTTGATAAGAGTCAATGACCATGTAAAAGTAAAAGGCCGCCGCGCCCAGGCCGAAAATGGTGTCCATGGGGCTCCCTACCTTGTTGCTCAGGGCAATGAGAGAGCCGAAGATCAGTACCTGGACCATGGCCTTGGCAATTTGGCCGTTATAGATAGCGCCCACGCCGGGGATGAAGCCCAGAGCCAGGCCTACACTGGGACTGGGTCCGGCCTGCGGGCCGAAAATGGGAGTTTGCAAGCGGGTTGCAAGGCAGGTCTCGCAATAAAGCATTCCGTGCACGTCGCGCTTGCAATCCGCGCACAGAGCGCGTCCGCACAGGCCGCAATAGGCGATGGAATCAACTTCAGGATGATTGGCGCATTTCATGGGTTTTGGCTCCTTACTGACTCGATAATCGGGGGTGGCGGTACAGTTCCGTCGTGAAGAACAGCGCGGGTGCTAGCCATCTCGACGATTCGAGTCTGATTGGCTGCCAGCGCGGGGAATGGCGGCGGCGCGGTGTTGGTTGAGCCTCCGGGTGGCGGTTCTTGCTTCGGAGCCTGCTGCTCTTCTTCAGGATGGGAGCGGAGTTGCCGAAGTCTGGATTCAATCTCGATGACCACCCTCAGGTCGTAGTAGAACTTTTCCGCCCGAGCCGCGTAAACATGCCGGGCACGGTTGGCCCGCGAGGCCCAGGTAAGTGGGTTCAGATCTTCGAAAGTCAGGTGCCGCAGATTGATTCCTGCCGCGTTAACGATGATCGAAAGCGAAAACACGGCCATTGCCACGGTGTACGCAATCCTGGGCTGAACCGTAGGCCGGAAAAAGGCTGCCAACCGCTCCGGCCAGCCGGGCTTGCGTTCGCCCACCGTGGCTAGCATGATCTTCTTCACCAGCCAGGGAGAGGGCTCGAGCTCCGGGGCAGCATGGCACATTTCCATGGCCCGGCGCACGTCTTCCACCATTTCGCCGCAGGAAGAGCAGACGTTCAAATGGGCTTCGACTTCCTTTCTAAGCCCCTCTTCGAGAAGCCCTTCCAGGTAATCGCTCGTCAGATTTTCGACTTCCAGGTGCGTCATGGCTCGTTCCCCGCCTTTGCGAGGCCTCTCATACCTTCCATACGTTTAAGAACCCGCCCCAGTTCC
>Ga0187852_1001868_pt1 | contig 18576 bp, 18 predicted proteins | sample June2016WEW_6_40_FD_134511 | JGI IMG/M metagenome (GOLD analysis project Ga0187852, IMG submission 134511) | Peatland microbial communities from SPRUCE experiment site at the Marcell Experimental Forest, Minnesota, USA - June2016WEW_6_40 | ecosystem: Environmental > Terrestrial > Soil > Wetlands...
CTACCTGAACCAGCCCGATCTCGAATTCATTTGGGTCGGCGACGACGCGGTCGATCCGCTGCAGCAGGCGCAGACGCTGAACATCCTCGTCGCCGCCGGCATCAAGACGCGCGAGGAGGCGCGCGCCGACCTGGGGCTGGCGCCGGAGGGCGGGAAGGCGGCAAAGGGTGGGTTCGGGAAGTATAATCACAACCACGACGAACAGGGCCGCTTCACGACGGCAGACGGCGCCATCGACCCCGGCCATCCGCCGCCACCCAAGGCGCGGCCCGACGGAATTCGCGTCGCAAGCGGCACGCCGGCGGCCCCGGTTGCTAGTACGAGGCCTGACCGGAGCAGTACGAACGTGGCTCTTCTTTCAGGCGGCGATAGAGCAATTTGTCGAGCGCGATGCAGCGCTTTGGCATTGCCTACAAGTGATTTTGGAACTCAATTTCGAAGGTGCATATTGGCATGCGAATCCGGCGGGAACTCCGGATTTCCCGAATGGGACAGGCATTTTCCCTGGGGCCCGCCCATGTGCGTTTCTTGGAGGTCGTGATGGATAGGGATGTTGCAATAAGAATCGACGGAATGCTTACCGGAGTTATTGGAAATTTGGATGGGATCGCCCATTACATGAAGAACAATCTGCCGTCACAGGAATATGACGCTCTAATTGTCCACATTGGAGGGTCAATGGGCGAACTTATCGATATTTCCACATCGCTGCACAGGCAATTTCCGGACATAATTCCGAAAGAATTGAAGCCTACTGGAGCGTAAATTCAACTATTATGTTAAAATAATGACGCGAATATGCGCGGGCTGCCACCAAGGGAGCGTTCTTCAATACTCGATGGCCTTGCCTCGTCGGTTTCATGCGGCTGCGCCGAGCCATTAGCGCTTACGGATGATTGTCGGGCGAAGTGGAACAATGATCGGGACGGCCGATCAGGGCAACGGCGGCCTGGCACGCCCTTGAACGCCAGCACGACGAACGGCTGGCGCGCGTCGTCTGCTACGCCTTCTCCGTACCCGCCTCGGCCTTCGTCAGCCAGGTCAATCGCGCGACGAGCGAGACGCTGCGCATGCAGGCGACCCAAGAAGGCCTCGTGCCGCTGAAGGCGTGGGTCAAGGGCGCGCTCGACCACGTCATCCAGCGTTCAACGGGATCAAAGCCCCATAATTGATTGGGATGCGCTTGATGGAAGACGATATGAGTGATTCCCTTGATTCCAAAACCTCTCGACGATCGCGCGTAGTGCATCACTCACATTTGTTCCGCCCAATAGTTCGTTGACGGCGACACAAACGCCCATCAGCGCGCTGCACGCTTCGTCAACAGTGTCGAGCCGCTCCCGAGGCTTGAGCGGAGGCACGACGGACAGCGTCAAATAGCGTCCATCCGTCTCTTGCTCGAAGCTCAGATGCCGGCTGAGCGCCATCAGCGAGGGATGGACAGCATCAAGGGACAGGCGCGCGTAGGACAAATACGACTGTTCTAGCACGCCTACCGCGGCCACTTTGTTGACCCTGAATTTGGCGGGACGCGGCCACTTTGCGGCGATCCTTTTCAGTTCAGCGCGAATGATGCGACCGGCAGTGTCGTCTTTCGTCTCTGGGTTTGCGAACTTGAGGCTAAGTTCGCCAAGAGCCTTCCGATTAGCGGCCTCATCGAGTTGCATCTCTTTGATGAATTCGGCACCCCGAGCATGAATCGCGGCCACCCACAACAAGTTTTCGTAGCAGAGCCGAACGAGCGTCCGCGCCTCAATAATCGCTTCCTCGCGTACCAGGACGATTGCATTTCTACAGTTCGTGATGGTTCGACAAAGTAGCGCGAGGGCGACGATCTTCGGATCGCGGGCTCCTTCGGCAGTGACTTCGATCTTCGCAGCGCCAACGATATCAATGGCCACTCCCAGGAGGTCCTCAGCAAACTGAATCCCTTCCCTCTCCGCGGGCGTCATGAGAGCTTGAGTCCGAATTCGTGCGCCTGCACGAGATCCCCCCGTGAACTCAACCCCTGCGGCTTCAAGCGCCATTTGAACCGCCGTTACGTTGTTGGCGGAGCCGAGGGCCGCCCCATCACTGCCCTCCATCCGCTTCAGGGTCGCGATTGAAATCGAGGCCCGGCTCGCCAAGTCCGCCTGCGACATCCCCAGCAAGGCCCTTGCCGCGGCAATCTGACGCCCTGTTGGTCGCGCCATTTCGTCCTCAGCCATTGCGTTGATCTAAAAGTCTCATTTAGCTCCCTTAATACAATATCAACCTGTTCGGCGCAACTCCTCGCAAGGTCAGCCGCACGGCGCTCCCAAGGAATAGCCTGGTCGTGCCTTAAGGCCGACATCGCCCTTCCCCTCACCGCCTCAGCACGCTATGTGAAGCGCCGCTTCCCCCCTCATCCCCCGGACCCATGACCGAACAAAACCCCGTCGCGCGTCGACGCACCTTCGCGATCATCTCGCATCCCGACGCCGGCAAGACGACGCTGACCGAGAAGATCCTGCTGTTCGGCGGCGCCATCCAGCTCGCCGGCGAAGTGCGCGCCAAGGCCAACCGGCGCCAGACGCGCTCGGACTGGATGGGCATCGAGCGCGAGCGCGGCATTTCCGTCGTCACCTCGGTGATGACCTTCGAATACGCCGACTGCGTCTTCAACCTGCTGGACACGCCCGGCCACGAGGACTTCTCCGAGGACACCTATCGCACCCTGACGGCGGTCGACTCGGCGGTGATGGTGATCGACGCCGCCAAGGGCATCGAGGCGCGCACGCGAAAATTGTTCGAAGTCTGCCGGCTGCGCGACATTCCCATCGTCACCTTCATCAATAAGATGGACCGCGAGACGCGCGATCCCTTCGACCTGCTCGACGAGATCGAGAAGACGCTGGCGCTCGACACCGCGCCCTTGTCCTGGACGGTCGGGCGCGGGCGCTCGCTCGCCGGCGCCTACGACATCCGGCGCAAGACCGTTCGCGCGCTCGGCAAGGACGCCGCGGTGATTCCCGTCTCCGGCCCGGACGACCCGGCCGTCGCCGCGCTGCTGCCCGAGCACGAGCGCGCGGCCGCGATCGAGGAAATGACGCTCGCCGTCGAGGGCTGCCGCCCGTTCGACAAGCAGGCCTTCCTCGAGGGCCATCTGACGCCGGTGCTGTTCGGCAGCGCCCTCAAGGAATTCGGCGTGCGCGACCTCATCGACGCGATGGCCGAATTCGCCCCGCCGCCGCGCGCGCAGGAAGCCTCGACGCGAATCGTGAAGGCGGACGAGCCGAAGATGACCGGCTTCGTCTTCAAGATCCAGGCCAACATGGACCCCAACCATCGCGACCGCATCGCCTTCATGCGCGTCTGCTCGGGCCGGCTGACGCGCGGCATGCGCGCCAAACTGGTGCGCACGGGCAAATCGATCACGCTCTCGGCGCCGCAGTTCTTCTTCGCCCAGGATCGCTCGCTCGCCGAGGAAGCCTTCGCCGGCGACGTCGTCGGCATTCCCAACCACGGCCTGCTGCGCATCGGCGACACGCTGACCGAGGGCGAGGAGATCGTGTTCCGCGGCGTGCCGAGCTTCGCGCCGGAAATCCTGCGCCGCGTCAAGCTGGCGGACGCGATGAAGGCCAAGAAGCTGCGCGAGGCCCTGCAGCAGATGGCCGAAGAAGGCGTCGTGCAGGTGTTCCTGCCCCACGACGGCGCCAGCGCCGTCGTCGGCGTCGTCGGCGCGCTTCAGCTCGACGTGTTGACGGACCGCCTCAACGCGGAATACGGCCTTCCCGTGTCGTTTGAGCAGAGCCGCTTCGAAGTGTGCCGCTGGGTCAGCTCTGCGGATCGCGCCGAACTCGACAAGTTCGTCGACGCCTATCCCTCCTCGATGGCCGCCGATCTCGACGGCGCGCCGGTGTTCATGGCCTCGAGCGCGTTCAATCTGCGCTACGAGCAGGAGCGCTGGCCGAAGATCGTCTTCGCCGACGTGAAGGATTATCAGAAGCGGGTTGCGGCGTGAGGCGCGCGGCGCCGGTTTTCCCTTCTCCCCGCAAAGCGGGGAGAAGGGACGCAGCCGGCGACCGCTAATGCCGCGCGCCGAAGCTGCGCGCCTCTTCATACGCCCGCCGCGTGCGCTCGGTCGGCCGGATCGCTACCCGCTCGGCGAGCAGCGCGCGCGCCAGGTTCCACTGGCCCGAACGCTCGGCCGCGGCGATCAGGGTCTGGTTGACGATGTCGCGCTGGGCGTGGCTGCCGCCGATGCGGATCGCCTGATAGCGGACGGGTAGAATCGCTTCGACGGCGGCGGCGTAATCGCCCTCGGCGAAACGAATCGCGCCGTCGATGAGACGCCGGCCGACATCGACCGTGACTTCGCGATTGTCGCCGACGCCGAAGCGTTGGTAATCGTCGAGCGAGCGGCGCAGGCGCGCGACGTCCTCCGGATTCCCGGAGCGCGCGGCGGCCAGGGCGAGATGGAGATCGTTGAAGGCCAGCACGTGGTCGTCGACATGCGCCATCCACTGACGCGCCACCGGCGCCCAGCGCTCGCCGACATCGACGCCGGCGAGTTCGAGGCGCCAAAGCAGCGACGCGGCGTCGACGCGATCGAGCGTCGCGTCGACAGCGAGGTTGGGCGCGGCGAAACGGTCGTAATCGGCGAGAACCTCGTCGAAGCGCCCCTCTTCGATCAGATAGACCGCGAGATGCCAGCCGTTGTGGCCGGCCATGAAATGCGCCGGGCTCCAGGACGGGCGCGACGCCTCGAGAAAGGCGATGCCCTCCTCCTGGCGGTTCGCCGTCTCCATGACATGGGCGAGCGCGTGCACCGCCCAGGCGTCGCGAGGATTGCGCGCGAGAGCCTCGCGCCCGAATCCTTCCGCGCGGCCGAGCTCGCCCGCCTCTTCGAGCCCGAAGGCGTAGAGGCCGAGGATGAAACTGGTCAGGGGATTTTCGCGATCCCACGCCGGCAGAACCCGCGCCACGGAATCGCGAATGCCTAAGGATTGACCAAGGAAGAAATAGGCGTCCTGGCCGAAGCGTAGGGCGAGCGCGTCGGTGGGGTGATCGACCAGGATGTCTTCCCAAACGAGCGTCGCCTCGAATATCCGGCCCGCGGCCCAGGCTTTGGCGGCGGCCAGATGGCGCTGTTCGCGCGACGAGGCGCCGCCGATGGCGGCTTCGGCGGCGGCGAGCGCCTTGGTCACTTCGGGATGATCGCCGCGAAAACCGCCGATCATGAACAGCGCGGCGATCGCGACGCCGCCCAGCGCGAAAACGGGATCGCGCTCGACCGCCTCCTTCAAGATCCCGACGGGGTCGCCGGTGAGCCCATAGTAATCGGCGACGGCGCGGTCGAACGCCGCCGCCGAGCCAAGCGAGCCGGCGAGCGTCAAGCCTTGTTGGTCTCTAGCCATTTTCGGCTTCCCCGGGGACTTCGGCGAGGCGCCTCAATCGCGCCGCGCGTCGCTTGCAAGATAGCGCGGATCCGTCGTTCGCGAAAATCGCGTAATTCTTCGACAGGCCGGCGAGCCGGCATTGCCGCGCCGCGAAATTCACGCAAGTTTGAGGCGTTCGTGGTATCGCTGGTTTCAGGCTCACTTCCGACAGAGGCTCGCCATGCAGGGCAAGATTGTGGTCGCGACCGGCGCGACGTCGGGCGTCGGCGAAGTCGCGGTGACGAAACTGGCGGCGATGGGCGCGCGCATCGTCTTCGTCGCGCGCGACGCCGAACGGGCCGAGGCGACGCTGGCCAAGCTCGAGCGCGTGGCGCCGGGCCGCGGCCATCGCGCCCATTACGCCGATCTCTCAGTGATCGCCGAGACTCGGCGCGTCGGCGAGGAGATCGCGGCGAGCGAGCCGCGCATCGACGCGCTCGTCAACAACGCCGGAGCGCTCTTCTCGCGGCGGCGCGTCACCGCCGAAGGCCTGGAAACGACTTTCGCGCTCAACCACATGGCCTATTTCGTACTGACGCAGGCGTTGCGCGCGCGGCTGCTTGCCTCGGCGCCCGCGCGAATCGTCTCGACCGCGTCGGGCGCGCATTTCGGCGCCAGGCTCGATTTCGACGACCTGCAATGCTCGCGAGAATTCAGCGGCTGGAGGGCCTATCGCCGCTCGAAACTCTGCAACATCCTGTTCACGCGCGAGCTGGCGCGCCGGCTCGCGGGAACGGGCGTCACCGCCAATTGCCTGCATCCCGGCTTCGTCGCCTCCCGATTCGGCGATCAGGCCGGCGGGTGGACGGGCTGGATGATGCCCCTCGCCAAGCGCTTCGCGATCTCGCCCGAAGAGGGCGCCGACACCATCGTCTATCTCGCGTCCTCGCCGGAGGTCGCGACGGTGAGCGGCGCGTATTTCGCCAAACGAACGGTTCGGAGACCGTCGGCCGCCGCGCGCGACGACGAGGCGGCGCGCAGGTTGTGGGAGGCGAGCGAGGCGATCGCGGGGTGAAGGCGCCGGGGCGATAGCGGCGCATCAATTGCGCGGCTAAGCTGTCGAGCGCCGTCGAACCGCGGCGACATTCTCGCTTGAAAGGAATCCCCGATGCTGCGCGCTCTCGTCGTCCTGGCCTGGCTCATCCCCGGCGCCGCCTTCGCGCAGTCGATGCCCGGACACGACGGCGACGCGCATCCCATGCACATGATGAGCGCTGGCGGCGCGGTCGGCGCTGTCCCCACACAGGCCGGGCAGAGCGCGTTCGCGGCCATTCAGGAAATCGTCCAAATCCTCGAGGCCGATCCCAAGACCGATTGGTCCAAGGTCGATATCGAGGCGCTGCGGCGCCACCTCATCGACATGAACAACGTCACCTTGGCCGCCGACGTGCGCAGCGAGCCGGTCGAGGGCGGCATGCGCTTCACCGTGACCGGCGCCGGCGCCGTCAAAGACTCCATCCGCCGGATGATCAGCGCTCATGCGGCGACGATGAACGGGGTCGGCGGCTGGCGATTCGCTTCGAGCGAGGCCGACGACGGCGCCGTTCTCACCGTGCTTGTTCCCGCCAAGGACATAAACAAGCTGCATGGTCTCGGCTTCATCGGCGTGATGACGCGCGGCATGCATCACCAGATGCACCATCTGATGATCGCTCGCGGCGAAAATCCTCACCAGTAGCCCGCCTATGCGCACGGGCGCACGGGCGCCCGCCCGATCACACCGACAGCCGCTTCCTCACTTCGGCCTCGACCATGTCCTTGCGCTCGCCGGCGAGGACGACCGCGCCGCGGTCCATCACCGCGTAATCGTCGGCGATGTCGCGCGCCCATTCGAAATATTGCTCGACGACGAGGATCGCCATGTCGCCCTTCTGCCTGAGATAGAGAATCGCGCGGCCGATATCGCGGATGATCGAGGGCTGGATGCCCTCGGTCGGCTCGTCCAGCACCAGCAGCTTCGGCCGCGTCACCAGCGCGCGCGCGATCGCCAGTTGCTGCTGCTGGCCGCCGGAGAGATCGCCGCCCCGCCGGCCCATCATTTCGCCGAGCACCGGGAACAGGCTGAAGATCTCGTCGTCGACGAAGTGGTTGGCGCGCGGCTGCGTGGCGAATCCGGTCATCAGATTTTCGCGCACGGTGAGCAGCGGGAAGATCTCGCGTCCCTGCGGGACATAGCCGAGGCCGCGCCGCGCGCGAAGATGCGGCGCGAGCGCGCTGATGTCCTCGTCCATCCAGCGGATCGCGCCGGCGGCGATCCTCTGCTGGCCGACGATGGCGCGCAGCAGCGAGGATTTGCCGACGCCGTTGCGCCCGAGCACGCAGGTCACCCGGCCGATCGCGCATTTAAGCGAAACCGAGCGCAGGGCCTGCGCGGCGCCGTAATAGAGATCGATCGACTCGACGCTCAGCATCGCCTATCGCCCGAGGTAGACTTCGATGACGCGCTCGTCGGCGCTCACTTGATCGAGCGAGCCTTCGGCGAGCACCGCGCCTTCGTGCAGCACCGTGACCTTGACGCCGAGTTCGCGCACGAACGCCATGTCGTGCTCGACGACGACCACCGAATGGTCGCGCGCGATTTCGCGCAACAGCTCGGCGGTCGCGGCCGTTTCCGCGTCGGTCATGCCGGCGACGGGTTCGTCGACGAGCAGGAGCTTGGGGTCTTGCGCGAGCAGCATGCCGATCTCCAGCCATTGTTTCTGACCGTGCGAAAGCGCGCCGGCGAGCCGCTCGCGTTGATCGCCCAGGCGGGTCGTCGCCAGGATGCGTTCGATCGCCTCCCGCTCCTGTCGGGCCGCGCCGCCGAACAAAGTCGCGAACACCCCGCGCGGCGCCTTGGCGGCGAGCAGAATGTTGTCGGAGACGGTGTGGTTCTCGAACACCGTCGGCTTCTGAAACTTGCGGCCGACGCCGAGGTCGGCGATTTCCGCCTCGTCGAGCTGAGTGAGGTCGTGCCGGCCCTCGAAATAGACGTCGCCCGCGTCGGGCCGCGTCTTTCCCGTGATGACGTCCATCATCGTCGTCTTGCCGGCGCCGTTGGGGCCGATGATCGCGCGCATCTCCCCCGGCTCCAGCACGAGCGACAGTCCGCGCAACGCCTTGTAGCCGTCGAAGGAGACGCTGACCCCGTCGAGATAGAGCAACGAACTCGTCAGTTTGGGGTTGTCGGCTTCGCTCATTGCACGCCCTCCTCGCGCGCCGGCGCCGGCGCGGAGCCGGCCGACGCCCTGCGCGCGCCGAACAGGCCCATCAGGCCCTTGGGCAGGAACAGCGTCACCAGCACGAACAGCCCGCCGAGTCCGAACAGCCAATATTCGGGGAAGGCGCCGGTGAAATAGGTCTTGGCGAAATTGACGACGATGGCCCCGAGCGCCGCGCCGATCAGCGTGCCGCGCCCGCCGACCGCGACCCAGATCACCGCCTCGATCGAATTGGCCGGGTCATATTCGCCGGGGTTGATGATGCCGACCTGCGGCACGTAGAGCGCGCCCGCGACGCCGGCGATGACAGCGGAAACGACGAAGACGAACAATTTATAATTCTCGACGCGGTAGCCGAGGAAGCGCACGCGGCTCTCCGCGTCGCGCACCGCGATCAGAGCCTTGCCGTATTTCGAGCCGACGATCGCCTTGGCGATGAGGAAGCACAGGGCCAGCGTCAGCGCCGAAATCGAGAACAGCGCGGCGCGCGTGGCGTCCGACTGGACACTGAAGCCAAGAATGTCCTTGAAATCGGTCAGGCCGTTATTGCCGCCGAAGCCGAAGTCATTGCGGAAGAACGCGAGTTTCAGCGCGTAAGTGAGCGCCTGCGTGATGATCGAGAGATAGACGCCGGTGACGCGCGAGCGGAACGCGAACCAGCCGAAGGCGAAGGCGAGCACGCCGGGAACGAGCATCACCATCAGGCCGGCATAGGCGAAGGAATGGAAGCCCCACCAAGCGACCGGCAATTCCTTCCAGTTGAGGAACACCATGAAATCGGGCAGCAGCGGATTGGCGTAGACGCCGCGCGCGCCGATCTGGCGCATCAGGTACATGCCCATCGCATAGCCGCCGAGCGCGAAGAACGCGCCGTGGCCGAGCGAGAGAATGCCGCAATAGCCCCAGACCAGATCCAGCGCCAGCGCGAGAATGGCGTAGCACACGTATTTGCCGAGCAAGGCGACGACGTAGGGCGGAATGGCGAAAGCCGAATCGCGCGGAACGGCGAGCGCGAGCGCAGGCACCACGACCGCGCAGAGCAGCGTCAGCGCGAGGAAGGCGAGGCCGAGGCGATCGAGCCGGGAAGGGAGCGCTTTCATCATCACGCCTCGACCGCCCTGCCCTTGAGCGCGAACAGGCCGCGCGGACGCTTCTGAATGAACAGGATGATGAACACCAGCAGCAGGATCTTGCCGAGCACCGCGCCGATGGCCGGTTCGAGCAGCTTGTTGGCGAGGCCGAGCGTCAGCGCGCCCAGCAGCGTGCCCCAGAGATTGCCGACGCCGCCGAACACGACGACCATGAAACTGTCGATGATGTAGCCCTGGCCGAGGTTGGGCGAGACATTGTCGATCTGCGACAGCGCGACGCCGGCGACGCCGGCTATCCCCGAGCCCAGGCCGAAGGCGAACATGTCGATGCGCCCGGTCGAAATGCCCATCGACGCCGCCATGCGGCGGTTCTGCGTGACCGCGCGCATGCGCAGCCCGAACGGCGTCGCCCGCAACACCAATTGCAGCGCGGCGAACACGAGGATGGCGAGCGCGATGATCCACAGGCGACCCGACGTAATCGACAAGCCGCCCCATTCGATCGACCCGGACATGAAGGCCGGGGCGCTGACCTGGCGATTGTTGGCGCCAAAGATCGTGCGCACGCCCTGTTGCAAGATCAAGGACACGCCCCAGGTGGCGAGCAACGTCTCGAGCGGTCGGCCGTAGAGAAAGCGGATCACCAGGCGCTCGATCGCTATGCCGACCGCGCCGGCGACGAGAAACGCCAGCGGCAACGCGATCGCAAGCGACCATTGCGCCGCCGACGGCGGCAACAGGCTCTGCACGACAAAGGTCGTGTAGGCGCCGAGCATAACCATTTCGCCATGCGCCATGTTGATGACGCCCATCACGCCGAAGGTGATGGCGAGGCCGATCGCGGCGAGAAGCAGCACCGAGGACGCCGACACGCCGTACCAGAGGTTCTGCACGACATCCCACAACGCCAGGCGCGTCTTGATCGACGCGAGCGCCGCTTGCGCGGCGTTCTTCAGCGCGGGATCGTCGGTCTTGGCCGCGACTTCATCGATCAGGCCCTGCGCGTCCTGATCGGCGCGCTCCATAAGCGTCGCGATCGCCGCCAGACGATCGGAGGCAGGGGCGCTCGAATCGAGCGCGAGGATCGCCGCGCGCGCCTGGCGCAGGGCGGCGGCGGCGCGCGGATCGCTCTCTTTGGCGAGTTGCGCCTCGAGCGCCGGAAGCGCCTTGGCGTCGCGCGATTTGAACACCGCCTCGGCCGCCGCGATCCGCTTTTGCGGGTCTGGATTGGCGAGGGTCAGCGCGCCCAGCGCCGCCTCGATCGCGCGCCGCAGCGCGTTGTTGACGCGAACCTTCTTGAAGGAATCGACGTCGACGCCCGCCAGCTTCTCGCCGGTCTTGGCGTTGACCACGTCGCCGGCCTCGGTGCGATAGACCAAGACATGCGCGACCGGATCGATCAGCAGGCGATTGTCGCCGAGCGCCTCGAGGATCGCCGGCGCATTCGCGGCCCCGCTCGCCGCGAGTTCGCCGATCGCCTGTTCGGTGCGCGGGAACTTGTCGTCGAGGAACTTCGCCAAGGTGTCGTCGAGTGCGTCGGCGCGCGCGAGGCTCGCGCAGCACAGGAAGAGAAGGGTGGCGAACAGGCGCGCGATAGGCATGGCGAGCGACTCTCGTGGCGGGAGGCTGTTCGTGGCTGGCGACCCTCATCCGTCGCGCGTCGCGCGACACCTTCTCCCGCACGCGGGAGAAGGGAAGCCCCTCTCCCGCATAGGGCGTTCGGTAGAACGCCCGTCTTCCAACGGGCTACGCGGGAGAGGGGTTGGGGTGAGGGCGCGCGGTTGCTCAGACCAGGAGACGGCCGCTCACCCGCCGCACTTGCCGGTCTTGACGTTCAGGTTGCCGCAAGACAGCGGCTTGCGCCAGTCGGCGATGAGGTCACGCGAACCTTCGAGGTAGGGCGACCATTCCTGCGCGACGACCGTGCCGGGCGTCTGCCAGACGGTGTTGATGAGGCCGTTCGCTTGGATTTCGCCGATATAGACCGGCTTGGTGATGTGATGGTTCGGCATCATCGTCGCAATGCCGCCCGTCAGGTTCGGCACGGCGACGCCGATCATCGCGTCGATCACCGCGTCGGGGTCGACCGTGCCGGCCTTCTCCACCGCCTTGACCCACATGCTGAAGCCGATGACGTGCGCCTCCATCGGATCGTTGAAGGTGCGCTTCGGGTTCTTGGTGAAGGCGCGCCACTTCTCGATGAACGCCTTGTTCTCAGGCGTGTCGATCGTCTGGAAATAGTTCCAGGCGGCGAGATGCCCGACCAGCGGCTTGGCGTCGAGGCCCGCGAGTTCCTCCTCGCCGACGGAGAACGCGACGACGGGAATGTCGGTCGCCTTGACGCCTTGATTGCCGAGCTCCTTATAGAAGGGCACGTTGGCGTCGCCGTTGATCGTCGAAACCACCGCCGTCTTCTTGCCCGCGGCGCCGAACGCCTTGATCTTCGTGACCTCGGTCTGCCAGTCGGAGAAGCCGAACGGCGTATAGTTGATCATGATGTCGTCGGCCGCGACGCCCTTGGACTTCAGATAGGCTTCCAGAATCTTGTTGGTCGTGCGCGGATAGACGTAGTCGGTGCCTTCGAGAACCCAACGTTTCACCGAACCGCCGTCGTCGCTCATAAGATAGTCGACGGCGGGAATGGCCTGCTGGTTGGGCGCGGCGCCGGTATAGAAGACGTTGCGCTGCGATTCCTCGCCCTCGTATTGCACGGGATAGAACAGGATCGAGTCCAGTTCCTTGAAGACCGGCAGCACCGATTTGCGCGAAACCGAGGTCCAGCAGCCGAACACCACCGAGACTTTGTCCTTCGCGATCAGCTCCTTGGCTTTTTCCGCGAACAGCGGCCAGTTGGACGCGGGATCGACGACGACCGCCTCGAGCTTCTTGCCGAGCACGCCGCCTTTCTTGTTCTGCTCGTCGATGAGCATCAGCATGACGTCCTTCAGCGTGGTCTCGCTGATCGCCATCGTGCCGGAAAGCGAATGGAGAATGCCAATCTTGATCGTATCCTCCGCCCTCGCGGCGAAGGAACTCAGCGCTATCGCGCCGCCAATCAGCGCGCCAGTCGCGCGCAGTACAAAGCGTCTCGTCATTGACATGTTCGACCCCGTCCTCTCGTGAACATTGGGGATCGGCGCGTTGCGCGGCCGACCCCGGCCGGAGCGTTGACGCAAGCGCTATGCCAGCAAAGTCGGGGGAAATCGGGCGCGGTCGCAAAGGACGGGCGCCGAAAGGCGCGCCATCGCGCGTAAATCTTGGGCGCCTTGCCGGGCGAGGCGTCGGAACCGGGCCTCAGCGCGGCGCGCGCTTGCCGAGGATGCGCTGCAACGTGCGCCGATGCATATTGAGCTGGCGCGCGGTCTCCGAAACGTTGCGCTCGCACGATTCGTAGACGCGCTGGATGTGCTCCCAACGCACGCGGTCGGCCGACATCGGATGTTCGGGACTGTCGACCGGACCGGCGCGCTCCGCCATCAGGACGGCGGTGATCTCGTCCGCGTTGACGGGCTTGGCCAGATAGTCGAACGCGCCCAGCTTGACCGCGACCACGGCGGTGGCGATCGCGCCATAGCCGGTCAGGATGATCGCCCGCGCGTCGGCGCGCTTGGCTTTCAAGGCCCGCATCACGTCGAGCCCGCTGCCGTCGCCGAGCTTCAGATCGATGATGGCGAAGGCGGGCGCGTCGGCCTGAATGGCCGCCAGGCCCTCGGCGACGCTGACGGCCATGCGCGGCGTGAATCCGCGCGAGCCCATGGCCCGCGCCAGACGCTCGCAAAAGGGCCTGTCGTCGTCGACGATCAGCAGGGTCTTTTCGATCGCCGCGGATTCATCGACCGGCGGCTGGTGGGTAGCGCCTCTTTCAATATCCATCGGCTCACTGCGATTTGACATCATCATAGCTGTCTAGCGCTTGTCGGCGCGACAGTCGAGCGTGCTCGAAGGCGGCGAGCGGCCAGACGATCGTCGCCACGGCGCCCGATTGCGACGGCGGCGCATTGGCGATCGCCAGCGAAGCGCCCGAACGCTCGAGCAGCGCGTTGGCGATGAACAGCCCCAGGCCCATCCCGCCCGCGACCTCGCCTTCGCGTCGGCGCGCGGCGCCGCGTGTCGATATGTAGGGCTCGCCCAGCCGCGCCAGAACCTGCGGGGGAAAGCCCGGTCCGTCGTCGGCGATGACGATCGTGACCGTCGAGCCCGTCCAGGACGCGCGAATCGCGACCCGGCTCTCGGCGAAGCTCACGGCGTTCTCGACGAGATTGTTCAAGCCGTGAATCATCCCCGGGTTGCGACGACAGACGGGTTCGGGGGCCGGTCCCTCGCGTTCGACCACGATCGCCACGTCGAGCAGACGATGGGGCGCGGCGATCTCTTCGATCAGTTCCCCGATCGTCGTTTCCTGGATCGAGGAGTCCTCGATCGTGGCGGGCGAGGACAGCTTGCGCAGGATCGAACGGCAGCGGCCGACTTGCTCCTCGACCAGACGCAGATCCTCGGCGCAATGCGCGGCGATCAGCGGCTGGGCCGCCAATTCGTGAACCACCAGCGCCACGGTCGCCAGCGGCGTGCCCAATTCGTGCGCCGCGGCGGCGGCGAGGCCGTCGAGCTGGGAGAGGTGCTGTTCGCGGGCCAGGATCAATTCCGTGGCGGTCAGCGCGCTGGCGAGCTGACGCGCCTCCTCGGCGATGCGGTTGGCGTAGATCGTGACGAATATCGCGCTGACGGCGATCGCCGTCCACAGTCCGACGCCATACAGCGCCGGCGGTTGAAAATCGGCGCCGCCCGGCCAGCGCAGCGGCCAATGCCAAAGCTGCAGCGCCGTCGCGCAAACGAGGGTGAAAGCGAGCAGGGCGAGCGTGCGGCGCAGCGGCAACGAGACCGCCGAAGTCATGATCGGGGCCAAAAACAGGATCGAGAAGGGATTGGCGAGACCGCCCGTCAGGCAGAGCAGCGCGGCCAATTGCGCGATGTCGAAGCCGAGAATATTGGCCGCCCAAAAATCGTCGAGGCGATGGCTGACGGGAAAGCGCATTCGCAGCCCGGCGTTGAGGACGACCGACGCGCCAATACACAGAAAACAGGCGATAATTGGAAATTCCAGGCCCAAGGCGAAATGGGCGATAAGCACAGCCGCGGATTGGCCAAATATCGCAAGCCAGCGCAGCCAAATCAGAGTGTCTACGCGAAGACGGCGCGCCCTCTGGCCGAAATCCTCATCGTCGAAAGCGTCCAAAGTGTCTTTGCAACCTATGTCCGGGGTCGCGGCGCGACGCGGCTATGGGATTCTCTCGTTGGGGTATACGCCCCACAGGTCGACCTGTTCAATATACCCTTTGTATCCGTCCCCATCGATCAGGCACCAGGCGCCGTCGCATGTGCGCACGTTGGCGATGACGCCCGACTGCAGCGTCGCCGCCACATCGCCGTTCGCCTTCGGCTGGGTGTAGATTTTGAAGAGCTCGCTTTTCTTGCCGACCCCGACCAGCCCGGTCCGGCGCCCCGAGAGCAAGGAATGAAGAACCCAACCCTCTGCGCCCTCGGAATCGCGCACCTTGCGCCAGATTTCGAATTCGGCGGTGATCTCGACCGGCAGGCCGGCGCGCTGGAACACCCACTTGGTCGCATGATCCTTCGACGGCCCCTCGCGCAGGTTGACGCGATCGGTCTTCAGGCTCGCATAGCGCGGCAGAGGCAGGCCCGTCGCCGAGCCCAAGGGATCGGCCAGCGCCACGGCGGGCCACAGCGACAGCAGCGCCGCCGCGAGGCCGAGACAGCCCCTGAGCGGACGAACAAAGCGGAGAAGAAAGGCGATGAGTTTCATTCCCGATCCATGAAAGACGGCGCGACGCCGGGTGTCCTTGTCTTTGCCTCGCCATCTGCTAGAGAGGCCGCAGCGGCGCGCGAAACGAAGGCTCGGTCCCTTGGGCTCCCCTTTAGGCTTTCTTTTGCGCGGCGCGCCGTTAACGACGCGTGAAGGCATTTGATATTGCGCGTGAACATGGTTGAAATCGGGCCGATGGCATACAGGCTCCAGGAGAGCGAGGAGAGAAGGGCCCATGTCTAGGAAGAAGCCCCTCGTCATCGTCACGCGCCGGCTCCCCGAACTCGTGGAGACGCGCATGCGCGAACTCTTCGACGCGCGCCTCAACATCGAGGACAAGCCGATGACGGAGAGCGAAATCGCCGAGGCGATGCGCGAAGCCGACGCGCTCGTGCCCACCATCACCGACCACATCACCGCGCACATGATCGCCCAAGCCGGCGACCAGATGAAGCTGATCGCCAATTTCGGCAACGGCGTCGACCACATCGACGTCACCTCGGCTTTGCGCCGCGGCATCACCGTCACCAATACGCCGGGCGTCCTCACCGAGGACACCGCCGACATGACGATGGCGCTGATTCTCTCCACCGCGCGCCGGCTCGCCGAGGGCGCCCGCGTCATCCCCGAGGGACGCTGGACCGGCTGGTCGCCGACCTGGATGCTCGGGCGGCGCATCGGCGGCAAGCGCCTCGGCATCGTCGGCATGGGCCGCATCGGTCAGGCGCTGGCGGTGCGCGCGCGCGCCTTCGGCATGTCGATCCATTATCACAATCGCCGCCGGGTCGCCCAGCAGATCGAGGAATCGCTGGAGGCGACCTATTGGGATTCGCTCGACCAGATGCTCGCGCGGATGGACTTCGTTTCGATCAACTGCCCGCACACCCCCGCCACCTATCACCTGCTGTCGGCGCGGCGGATGAAATATCTCCGCCCCGAGGCGATCATCATCAACACCGCGCGCGGCGAGGTGATCGACGAAAACGCGCTCACGCGCATGCTCGAGGCGGGAGAAATCGCCGGCGCCGGCCTCGACGTGTTCGAGCACGCCCCCGCCGTCTCCGACAAGCTCATCGCCCTCGCCAACAAGGGCAAGGTGACGCTGCTGCCGCACATGGGCTCGGCGACCTATGAAGGCCGCAACGACATGGGCGAGAAGGTCATCATCAACATCAAGACCTTCATGGACGGCCACCGCCCGCCCGACCGCGTGCTGCCGAGCATGCTGTAGGCGGCGCCGCCTATTGATAGCGCAATCGGCCGTCGATATTGGCGATGCCGGGGATGGCGATCGAGGTTCGACTGAACCCGCCGTCCATCCGTCGGCAATTGGCGAACAGCGTGCTGCCGGCGACGCCAATGTGGTTGCAGCTGTTTTGGAAAGTGCTCGGCGCTCTCATGCCGTCGAATTGCAGCACGCCGTCGTTGTTGCTGACGCCGGGGATGGCGATCGAGGTTCGCGTGAACCCGCCGTCCATCCGTCGGCAATTGGCGAACAGCGTGTCCCCGGCGACGCCGATCTGGTTGCAGCTCTGTTGGTAAGAGCTGAGGCTCTGAGCCTGGGCGCCGCCGGGCGCCGCACAGGCGAGCGCCAGAAGAACGGCATGAAGCGACACCAGCCTCACGGACACCCGCAAAGCGCGCATCGAAATCTCCCCCTCTTTCAGCCGTCATGCGACGGCTCGCAATAGAGTACCGGGGCGCGGCCATAACGCAAGCGGCCCGTGAGCGGCAAAATGGAACGGCGGCGCGCCGAAGGCCGCCGCGCTCGATGTTCGCCTTCTCGCGCTTCGTCTGCGGCAACTTCCCGTTGGCGACGATGCGGCGCCTGTCGTATGAAAGACGATGGCGCCGCCTCCGCTGGAAGAATCCGCAGGCCCGACCTGCATTCTCAACGGCGCTTCCGCGCATGTGGAAGCGGCGCGGGCGCTCCTTGAGCGCATTTCCGGCGAATTCGGCGCGCCGGCGCGAATTCTGATCACCCGTCGCGGCGACGAGCCCGCGTCGCTGGCCGCGCGCGCCGTGGACGAGCGTAGCCAGCTGGTCGTGGCGGGCGGAGGCGACGGAACGGTCAACGCGGTGGCGAGCGCGCTCGCCGGGACCGATACGGCGCTCGGCGTGCTGCCGATGGGCACGTTCAACCACTTCGCCAGGGATGTCGGCATTCCCCTGGACCTCGAAGCCGCGGTCCGCAACCTCTTCACCGGCCAAATCCGCAAAGTGGACGTCGGCGAGGTCAACGGCCGGGTGTTCGTGAACAATTCGGGCATCGGTCTTTATCCGCGGATCGTGCGCCAACGGGAGGCGCAGCAGCGCCACGGCCATGTCAAATGGGTGGCGTTCCTCCTCGCGGTCGGGTCGGTTTTGCGGCGTTATTCCCCAGTGCGCGTCAAACTGAGCGTCGACGAGGCGGAGACGCTGGCGCGCCGGACGCCCTTTCTGTTCGTCGGCAACAACAAATATGGACTCGTGGGCCTGGAAATCGGCACGCGCGCGAACCTCGATTCCGGCCGGCTTTGGGTGTGCATGGCCTCTCGCGCTGGCCGCCGAAACCTCATTCGCATGGCCCTGAAGACGCCGATGGGGCGCGAGAGCGACCGTGAGTTGGACGCCTTCGAGGCGCAGGAGATCTGGGTCCACCCCGAGACCAAGCGGGTCAACGTGTCCACTGACGGCGAGATCAGCATGATGGGCGCGCCGCTTCACTACCGCATTCGCCCGCGCGCGCTCGGCGTCGTTGCGCCGGCGCGGAACGGCGAGCGGCCTTAGCCCGCCAAAAAGGCCGCCCGATGCGCACGATCGCTCATCTCTCCGATCTGCATTTCGGCCGCCTGGATCGCGCCATCCCGCCGGCCCTGATCGCGGCGATCGACGCCGCCGAACCCGATGTCGTCGTCCTCTCCGGCGATCTCACGCAGCGGGCGCGGCGGCGCGAGTTCGACGACGCGCGCGAGTTTCTTGACGACCTGCCCTCGCCCCAGATCGTCGTGCCCGGCAATCACGACGTGCCGCTCTACAACGTCGTCGCGCGGACGCTGACGCCGCTCGCCCGCTACCGACGAACC
>Ga0187852_1001870_pt1 | contig 18569 bp, 15 predicted proteins | sample June2016WEW_6_40_FD_134511 | JGI IMG/M metagenome (GOLD analysis project Ga0187852, IMG submission 134511) | Peatland microbial communities from SPRUCE experiment site at the Marcell Experimental Forest, Minnesota, USA - June2016WEW_6_40 | ecosystem: Environmental > Terrestrial > Soil > Wetlands...
CTACACCGAGCGGCCGGAGGAGTACCAGGCCGTGATGGAGCGGCTGGCGCGGAAGTTCGAGAAGGCGCGCACCATGGTTCCCGGGCCGGTCGAGTACCGCAACGGCAAAGCGAAGATCGGGTTCCTGGCCTACGGATCGACCGACTTTGCGATGCGCGAGAGCCTCGACCAGCTCGAGAAGGAGCACGGCCTGAGCGCAGACTACATGCGCATTCGCGCCTTCCCCTTCGCGCACGAGATTCACGACTTTGTGGCCAGTCACGAGCGCGTGTACGTGGTGGAACAGAACCGCGACGCGCAGATGGCGAGCCTGCTGAAGCTCGATCTTGCCGCCGAGCAGGTGGTGAAGCTGCGCAGCATTCTGCACTACAACGGCTTGCCCATCGACGCGCGCACGATCACAGACGAGTTTCGAACCAAGGAGGGCTTGTAATGGCCAGCGCAACTGCCAGTGGGGCCGCGGGCCCGAAGGTGAATCGTATCGGGCTGCCGATTGTGGAGTATCGCGGCGGCAAGTCGACGCTGTGCGCCGGCTGCGGCCACAACGCGATCTCGGAGCGCATCATCGACGCCATGTTCGAGATGGGCGTGGAGCCGGAGCGCGTGATGAAGATGAGCGGCATCGGCTGCTCGTCGAAGAGCCCGGCGTATTTCATGAACCGCTCGTTCAGCTTCAATGGCGTGCACGGGCGCATGCCGAGCATCACGACCGGCGCCATCCTGGCCAACAGCACCATGAACGCGCTCGGCGTCTCCGGCGACGGCGACACCGCGTCGATCGGCATGGGACAGTTTGTGCACCTGCTGCGCCGCAACCTGCCGATGATTTATATCATCGAGGACAACGGCGTCTACGGGTTGACCAAGGGCCAGTTTTCGGCTACGGCCGACATTGGCTCCAAGCTGAAAACGGGCGTGATCAACGATCTTCCGCCGATCGACACCTGCGCTCTCGCCATCCAGTTGGGCGCAACCTTCGTGGGCCGGTCGTTCTCCGGCGACAAGAAGCAACTGCTTTCCATGCTGAAGGCGGCCATCGCGCACAGGGGAACCGTGATGCTCGACGTGATTAGCCCCTGTGTCACGTTCAACGATCACGAGGGATCGACCAAGAGCTACAAGTTCCTGCAGGATCACGACGAACCGATCAACGAAGTCGGCTTCGTGGCCAGCTTCGACGACATCGAGGTGGATTACGATTCCGGCCAGGTCTACGACGTGGAGATGCACGACGGTTCGCAACTCAAGCTGCGCAAGCTGCTCGAGGACTACGACCCCACGGACAAGGCCAACGCGGTGCGCACGCTGATGGAGGCGCAGGAAAAGGACGAGATCCTCACCGGTGTCTTCTACATCGATACGCAGAAGCCGACCTTCCTCGATCAACTCAATATCGTTGACGAGCCGCTGGCTACGCTGCCCGAGTCGCTGACGCGACCTCCGAAATCGGCGCTCGAAAGCCTGATGGCAAATCTGCAGTAGAGCGGGATCTGCACAGCAAGCACCGCTTCATAAGCGGAGAAGCGATGCTTTGACGTTGCAGGCGTGACGTCCGCTCAAGACGCCTTTCCGCGCAACAACTCTTCGGCGCGGAACCAATCCTCTTCGTGATGCCCGTGCGCTCGGCCGCGTTCCAGCCAGAGGCGATGCGCAAGATGGGCCACCTGTTCGCGTGAGATCGAGACGGGAATTTCCATTTTGAGAACCGCTGCTTTCTTCGCAGCGGGCTTACGGGGCTTTGCGGCAGCCTTGGGAGCGGCGGCTGCCTTCTTCGCTGACTTTGCCATGCGGAAATCCTCCTGAGGGATGAAGGAATGAGATCGAACAACTCTACAGAGAGGATAACGAAGATCGAGATGGCTTTTTCGGCGAAGTAGCCGCGAAGAACCATCGTCGTAAACCCTCGCGAGCGCGAGTCGATGCGGTTGCGGGCAGGCGCGTTGTGGGGACTTTTTTGAGAAGCCGCCGGGCAGCGTGTATCGTGGGTTCAAGCGAAAGACCATGACGACTCCCGCCATCGATACCACCGCGCTCACTCGCCGCTTCGGCGATTTTACCGCCGTCGATCACGTGAATCTGCGCGTCGACGCAGGGCAGTTCTTCGGATTCCTCGGCCCCAACGGCGCCGGCAAATCCACCACCATCAAAATGTTGACTGGACTGCTGGCGCCCACATCCGGCAGCATCCGCATCCTCGGCGAAGATTTGCAGGCCAGATCCGCGGAGATCAAGCGGCAGATTGGCGTGGTGCCGGAGGGCATGGCGCTCTTCGGCCGTCTCACCGCCGGCGAGTACCTGCAATTTGTCGGGCGCATGTATGGCCTGGACCGCGTTACCACACTGAATCGCACGCGGGAGCTGCTCGAGTTCATGCAGTTGGCCGGCGAGCAAACGAAGCTTATCACCGACTTCTCGCACGGCATGCAGAAGAAGCTGGCGATGGCGGCGGCCGTGATTCACGGGCCGAAGGTGCTGTTTCTCGACGAGCCCTTCGAGGGCGTGGATGCGGTGGCCGCGGGCACGTTGAAAGCCATGCTGCAACGCATGATTGCGCGCGGCGCAACGATCTTCCTCACCTCGCATGTGCTGGAGATCGTGGAGCGGCTTTGCACGCACGTCGCCATCATTCACCGCGGCCAACTGGTGGCGCAGGGCGCGCTCGATGAGCTGCGCGCCGGAGCCAGGCGCGCCGGACAGGCGGGAATCGAAGTAGGCGCCACGCCGCCGGAAGCGGAGAAGCGCAGCCTCGAGCAGATCTTCCTCGAGATTGTGGGCACGGACCGCGAGGGCAATCCCGGTGCGGCGGCGCCAGAGCAGGAGCTTTCATGGCTGAGCTGACGGGCCGTGAAGGCGTTGCGGATGCCTTGCCGCCGATTGCGGCGAGCACGCAGTTGCTGGCCGTGGCGTGGCTCCGCTGGCGCATCTTTTTGAACAATGCATTTCGCAGGCAGCCCAAGAACAAACGCCAGATTGCCGGGCTGGTGTTTGCCATTCTTCTGCGCATGGTCGTCTGGCCCATTCTTGCGCTGATGATGGTTGGCCCCGTGGTGGGCAGCGGATTCCTCGCGTGGCTGGCCATCTCAGGAGGCCGCCCGCAAAGCCTCGCGGGGCTGTTGCTGGGCATCACGCTGCTCTGGCAGTTCGTGAGCATCAACGGTCTTAGCATCGCCGCCACGATCCAAAGCTTCGACCCGGCGTCGCTGGTGCGCTTTCCTTTACGCTTCGGCCGCTATTTTGTGCTGCGCTCGCTGCTTGGCCTGCTGACGCCGAGCACCGTTGTTGGCAGCCTTGCCTTGCTGGCTGCAGCGTTAGGAATCGGCATCGCGGATGCGTCGTTGGCGCTGCCTGCGTTGGCGGCCATGGCGATCTACGCTTTGATGAACATCTATCTCACGCGCATGATCGGCGCATGGATGGAACGTTGGCTTGCGAACCGCCGCTTTCGCGAGATCTTCAGCATGATCATGGGGCTGTCTTTCGCCGCCATCCAGTTCATGAATCTGCAGCGGTCTCCGATGTACGCACATGGCGCACGGGGCGCCTTGTTCTTAAGCGCAATGCATAGTTCGGGACCGTTCGTGTACTGGCTGCCGCCGGGATTTGCGGCGCAGACAATCCTGCTCGCGAAGCATCCTCTGGCTGCCTTCGGCCAGTTTGCGGCATTGCTGGCGAGCGCCGGTTTGTGCGCGGCGGTTTTTGCCATCCGGCTCAAAAAGCAGTTTCTTGGCGAGCACCTGAGCGAGGGCGCGAGCCGGAGCGTTTCTTCACAAGCCGCGCCGCGCGTGAGAGTGCCCGCGCTCAAAAGCGCCACGCGATCTGCGCCCGCGGCGGCCGGCGCCGCCTTTTCACCGACGGTCGCCGCGTGCCTGCGCAAGGACTGGATTATCTTGCGCAATAGCGGAACGCAACTGATTGGAATGATGACGCCACTGCTTCTGGTGGCGATCTTCAGCATGAGCCGGGGATTCTCCGCCTCCCTTGCCGGCTATTTTCTTCCTGCTGCGATTGCCTACACGCTCATCGGCGTTCTTGGTCCGCTCTATAACGTGTTTGGCGCGGACGGCCGCGGCGCGCAACTGTATCTGCTCGCACCCATTCGCTTGCGCGACGTGGTGGTGGCCAAAAATCTAATGAGCCTGGCCATCATCGCTGTCGAAGCGGGGATCGCCTGGACGGTGGTTTGCACTCTGTCGCGAGCGCCCGTTCCGGTTTCGGCGCAGGCTTCCACGGCGTTGTGGGCGGTCTTCGTAGTGGCCCTGAATCTCGCCATTGGAACTCTGCGATCGATCCAGGCGCCGCGTTATTTTGTTCCAGGGCAGGCGCGGCATCCGCGTGCCGGCACTCCCACGAATCGCACCAGTGCGCTGCTGGTTCTGGCGGTGCTGTTTGGCAGCATGCTGATGCAGGTTCCGGTGGCCATTGCGTCGAGTTACTTTGAGCTGCCGTGGCTGGCGGCGTGGATATATCTGCCGCTTGCCGCCGCTGCCGTCTTCGCGTATGCGTTGGTGCTGCGCAATGCCGAGCAACTCATCCTCGAGCACCGCGACGTATTCGCGGAAGAGCTCTGCAAAGCGTAATCCGGACGCGCTGAGAATTGGCGCGGGCCGGGACCGGCTACAACTCCCACCAATCCAGCAATTTCATGCGCGGATAGTAGAGGCCCCCGCGCACACACGCATCCGCTCCGTGCAGATTGCGCAAGACCTTTGCATAAGCCTCAATCTGCGGCGCGAAGATGCGGTGCAGCTCGGTCAGGGCGGTTTGGGGATCGAGGCTGTCCCCATGCGCGGTTTTGTAGTCCGCCGATTTGTAATCGACAATCCACCAGGTGTCGCTGCCGGCAGTGGCGAGCGGCGTGGGACCGGCGCGAAAGACGCGATCTACCTCGACCGTGTGCAGGTTGCCCGCGATCACGCCGGTCCATCGTGTTTCACTTGCGGCATCGGCGTGCGGAGCGAGAATCCATTGCGCCTGCGGGTCGCTGGCCGCGCGAAGAACGATCTCGAGCGCCTGTGCGGCGATGCGCTCGGCCTCGGAAGCGTCGATTCCCGAGGCACGAAGGTTCGCGGCGATGCGCGGCCCGATGCGAGCGAGTTTCGCTTCGGCAGCTTGAGTTGTTTCGGTAACGCGAAGCTGGGCGAAATGCCGAAGGAAGTCATGAACAGCTTTGCCGAGCGCGCGCGAAATCAAACCGCCCTCATGGCGCTCATACAGTCTGCTCGCGCCTATGAGAGGCTCTTCGGCGGCAAACGAGAATGCATCGGATGCGGTCTGGTAGCTCATCGGCAAGCGGCGCATGCGGGTTGGCCTCGCGTCAGGAGATACATCAGGCGATGGCATTTGCAGCAGGCCCTCTTCGCCCGACGCGGCGATGGATTCAACGAGTCCCGGGATATTTTCCGTTTGGCTGTCTTCGGCAATCTCTTTGAGTTCATGCGCTGCCTGCCATTGGCCAAAGCAATCCTTGACCTCTTCTGCGAAAGCCGGCCACGCGGTTTTCAACAGGCTTTCCGAGGGCTCAAGCAGAGTTTGCTTGCCGTCCTTCTCCGTTCTGTACGCGGGGCGCGCGAAGAGATGCAGTTCTTCGCGGGCGCGCGTTGCCGCCACATACAGGATGCGCCGCATCTCCTGGCGTTCGCGCTCGCGCCGCACCCGATCGACCCAGGCCTTGGTTGAGCCGCGATCGGCGCCCTTGGGCGGAAACGGCGCTACAAGAAACTCCGTGATCTCATTTGTCCCGTCAGCGGCGGCTCCGGGCGGCAGGCCACGCTCCAGCCAGGAGAGCATCTCCGGCTTGTTGTGGCCCGAGCTGGCCTGCAGTTCAGGCACAATCACCACTTCGAATTCGAGCCCCTTCGCCCCGTGCATGGTCATCAGTTGCACGCCGCAATCGACGCCGGCTTCGGGATCGGGCAGGGCCTTGAGATCGGCGAGAGCCGCGTCGAGGGCAGCGCCCAGCAGGTCGGGCTCACCCTGCGGCAAATCGTCAAGGCAGCGCCACAGCAGATCGAGATTAGCCCGCGCCGTGGCATCGACACATTGCGCTCCGCCCAGACGCAGCCACACCTGCTCCACGCGGGTTCCGAGCGAAGCCGTTGCCCGTGCAGATTGCATGCGCACGGCGAAAGCCGCGGCACCAGCGACGCGCGCGGCGGCAATGCGGCCCTCCTCGCTCAGCAGCGGCGCACGCTCAGCGAGCAGATCCGGAACCGGGCGCGACTTCAGCTCCTCGTCATCGGCACTGGTGAGTGTGTGCAGGTCGGCAAGCGAGAGGCCGCACCAGGGCGCGCGCAAAACACCCAGCCAGGCCACACGGTCTTCAGGATTGAAGAGCGCGCGGGCCAGCGCCAGGGCATCGATAATCTCGGCGCGGTCCCGCAATGGCTCGAGTTCGACGGCGCGGAAAGGGATTTCCGCATCGCGCAGCGCTTGCGCAACCGGAGTGAGGGCACTGCGCGTCCGGCCGAGAACGGCGATGCGGTATTTGTCTTCGGCCGCGCGAGCCTTCTCCATCTCCGGCAGACGTTTGCGGATCAGGTCGACGATTTCATCGGTCTGCTTTTGCGCCGCCGCTTCGCGTTGTGCCTGAATCTCGGCTTTGCGCTCGCGCGTGACGCCGCGCGCGTTTGCGCGCATGGTTTGTGGAATGAATTCGAGATGCAGCGCCATGCGCGGCGATCGATCGGCAACCAGTTGTGGGCCGGATGGCGCGGGATCTTCGCGTTCGGGCAGCGCTTCGGCGAATTGAATGCCGCTGCCGTCGTCCGCAGCGAAGACCCGGGTAAAGATTTCGTTCAGGCGCCGAACCAACGAAGGCTCAGTACGGAAATTGGCGTTGAGGTGCACCGAATCGAAGTGCAGCGCCGCTTCGTTGGGAATGTCGAGCCCAATGCTTTCGACGCGCGGAAACAGTTCGGCATCCGCGTCGCGGAAGAAGTAAATCGACTGCATGGGGTCGCCGACAACGAAGCAAGTGCGGCCTTCGGGCTGGGGCCATGCGGCAATCAGGTGGCCGAGCAACTCGTGTTGGCGACGGCTGGTGTCCTGAAATTCGTCCACGAGTAGATGGCGGATGCGGTCGGCGACAGCCATGGCGGCATCAGTCGGCCGGTCGTCTTCGCCACGCAACACGTTGAGCGCGATCTGTGCAACCTCGATGAAATCCACTACGCCCGCCTCGGCAAAAGTTACGCGCAGACGGGCGACTGCGTGGCGGAGCAGCGCGAAGCAGGCACGCACGATCGCCCACTCGCCCTCCGTATAGCCGCGCTCGGATGCTTCTGGCGCGGCGTGCGCAAGCGACAACTCGAGGCGCTCGCGCAGTTCCTCCCAGTTCTGATCGCCGGCTAGCACAAACGCATGCATCCAGCGGTCGCGCTCGCCGAGCATGTTCACCAGCAGGTCTTCCATCTCCCGCCAGTTGTTGTCGCGCCAAAGTAGGAGCGTTTCAGCAGCCGGGCCTACGGGCGAACCTGCCTTGCCGATCTCCTCAAGCGTGCGGCGAGCCGCCCGGCGGTAAAGTTCGGTAGGCTGCTCCGCAATTTCCAGGCTTCCGCCCAGACCGGAGATGAGCGGCTGCTGCAGCGCGAGATCACGGCAAAAGGAGTCGATGGTAGAGATGCGCAATTGCGCGGGCAGATCAAGTAGATTCCAGTCGAGTTGCTTCGAATGCTCGAGAGCCCGTCGCGCAAGCGGGGTGGGGTCGTCCTTTTGAAGCTCGTCGAGAATGCGATTGCGCATCTCGGCGGCGGCCGCGTTCGTAAAAGTGATCGCCACCACTTGGCCCGGCTCGTCCACCTCCGCAAGCAAGCGCAGGAAGCGCTCGGCGAGCAGCGTGGTTTTGCCTGAGCCCGCAGGAGCCGTGACGAGGATGGAGCGCTCGGGGTCGAGCGCATGCAGGCGCTGCGCCTGGTCGGGTGGCGGAGTTTTGGCCGGGCTTCTACTCACCGGCAGCCTCCTCGCTCTCGGAGTCGTCGGCCGCTTCCTCGCCGTTCTCGATCTCCTGAATGCGGCAGAGCGCCTGAAGGCCGCAATTTCTGCACGTCTCGGGATACGCGCGGGGATTCACCTGCGCCTCGCCAACCAGAAATGCCTCGGCCAGCCGGTTGATCTCGGCGCGCCATCCGTCCATGTCTTCCCGCGTAAGAGGCTTGCGCACCAGGTTGGAGTTGCCGCTCAGTCGATCCTTTAGAGTTTGCTTCGCCGCTTTCACACGGCCTTCAAAGCAATACTCTCCCGCGCGGAGTTTGGCGAAGACAAGGCCGCTCACATCGCCCTCTTCCTTTTGAAGCGCGAATCCGGCGTAGAGCGGCAGTTGCACATCGTCGGGGCGCGGCAGGTCCCATGATTTGGCCTTCGCGTCGCCGGTCTTGTAATCGATGACCAGAAGCGAATCATCTTTCAGGCGGTCTACGCGATCGAGACGCAGATGAAGCGGCAGTCCCGCGACGGACACGTTGGTCTTCTTTTCGGTTTTGAGCACTGTGAACGGTAGGCGCGTTTCTTCGAAGCGCAGCCACTCTGTGATCAAAATGACGAGGCGCCGGCCTTCGAGATCGAGGTACTTCTGCGGCATTTGCTCGCGCGCACGGGCAGGCATTCTTACGTGTAAAACGTGTTGCACGTGGCCCAAGACAAATGCTGCGAGATCGGTGAGAGCTGCAAGCTCGGCTTGAGAGCGGATTCCTTCGGGAGGGCCGTTCCAGATCGAGTGCAGGACTTCATGCAGCAACATTCCGCGCTCTGAAGCACTGAGCCCAGCCTCGGCCGCGTCCCAACTCTCCGCGTCGAGACGCGCTTTGGCGAAGGCCTTAAATGGGCATTGCGATTGTGCGGTGAGAACACTGGCTCCGCCGGAAACTTCGCCAAGAGGGTAGGGAAGTTGTGTCGCGTCGTCGAAAGCGACCGTGAGCGGCTCGGGCGACCGCAGAGCGATGAGACCCGACGACAATTCTTGCGGCGGGCCGGCGAGTTGCGCGACGATCCGCGACGGGCGCGTTTCAACGCCCTCGCTCTGCCGCGCAAAGCTGAAGTGGACCTCGGGCGCGGAGGCGAGCAGTCGGCGCGTCATGACGTCGGCGAGATCCCAATCGAGTTTGGGCGTGGCGTGTGGCATGCCGGCCTGACGCTGTACGGCGAGGGGAAGGAATGGATGTGTGGCGCCGGTCGCTGGCCACGCATCCTCGCTGGCGCCGAGGAACCAGATGGCGTCTGCGGTGAGGCCGGCAGACTCGGCAGAGCCGGCGATGAGAATGGGCGCGTCCTCGGACTCCGGCGCAAAGAGAGTTTCGTCTACGGCGCGATCGAGGACCGTGAGGAAATCGCTCCACGCGACACGGCGGCCATCGAAGCCTAGCGAAGCGCAATCGTCGACGGTGCGCTGCCAGCGGCGCAGGACTTGAAACTCGGCGCTCGTGAGCCCGCCGCGGCGGGCTGCGCCGGGCCATCCGGCGATCTCGAGCAAATGCGGCACAAACTCAGCCCACGCGAGCGGAGATTGCAGCCGGTGTGCGGATTCCTGCAGTCGCTCACGGGCTTGCGTCATGCGGGCAACCCACTCGGCAGGCAGATTTCGGTTCGGACGCTGGCGCAGAAATCCCTCAAGTGTCCATCGTGGGCGCTCAAGACCGTGCCGGCGCAGGGAGCGCATGAAGCCGAGGAGCGCGCGCGACTCATCGGGCGAAGCGGCGATTTGACTCGTCGAAAGAAGCCAATCGAGTTGGTTTTCGGCGATCGCGCTGCTGGGCCAGCGCAAGAGCAACTGGGCTCCGCGCGCAAGCGCGACCTGACTGAGCGGAACACCCAGCGAAAACTCCAGGAGATTTGCGGCGCTAAAGGAATTCTCGCCGGCGCTCAAATAGCGGTGGAACGCGCGCTCAATTTCGCCGCGGCGCGTACGCGCATCCTGCGTGACAATGAGCAATCGCGCTTGCGGATTCGCCGCGAGTTGCGCCTTCGCCCAGAGCGCGCACGCAGCCAATTCTGAGGACGGATCCGCAGCGGCATGGAAATAAATCTGCGTCGCCGTTGCGCCGAGCGGAACTTCGCGCAGGCGATCGCCCGCGCCCCAGGCGGCGAAGAATGCTTGCTGCGCGGGCAGAATGCGATCGAAGCCGGCAAGCAAAAGGGGCGGACGCTCCGCGGAGTCAGCTTTCAGCGACTCATCAAGCTCCAGCGGAAGACCCGCCCCGCTGATCAACTTCCTGTCGCGGCAGATCTCGTTGAACGCGGCGAGCCAGGCGCTGAAGGCCCCGGCGTCCTGGTCCCAGCCGCTGCGCGCAGAATCTCTGAGAAGCTGCGGGGCGTAGGCGCAGAGCAGGTGGTGGGCTTCCATGGCGAGCGCGGCCAGGCGATCGGCAGTGCCGGCGAGCGCGACGGCGACAGGCGCGGCTTCAGCGACGATGCGCGCCCACAGCGCTTGCTCCTGAAGGTGGCTGAGCACCATTCGACCGTCAAAAGCGCGCTCATCCCAGGCGTCGCGAACGAAAGTTTGCCAGTCGAGAATGCGCGGCGAGGGCCATGCGGTGAGCCCTTCCCGGCGGCGCGCGCGATGAAATCGAACGGCGAGGGAGCGCGCGGCGCGCTCGCTGGCGGTTACAACGATTCCGCCGTCGCGCAGCCAGGCATCGATCAATGGCAGTTCAGTGCTCACGGTTCACAGTTCGTAGTTCGCAGTTGGCAATCCTATGCCCAAGGATACCGCTGCCCGGCATGGCTGCGATTGGCTCACTACGAACGGAAAACTTAGAACTGTGAACTCCGGACTGGAACTGGCATTTCCAGTGGTCAGTCCACTGGTTGTACACTGGAAGCGATGCGAATTCTTGTTGCCAGCGCCCTTCTTGCGGTTGCCGTCGCAGCGGGATGCCATTCCAGCCCGAAGCCCGAGGCTCAAGGCGCCTCCGCGCCGGCATTCAAGGTGTATAAGCTGCGCGGGAAGGTGGTTTCGACCAACCCCGCGACCGGCGAAGTCACTGTGAATCACGAGGCCATCCCCGGCTTCATGGATGCGATGACGATGCCCTACAAGCTCAAGGATCCCAGCATCCTGAGCGAGTTGCATCCGGGCGACACCATCACCGCCGACGTGCTGGTCTCGGAAAATCCCGATGCGGATATTATTCTCGATCACATCGTCGTGATTGCGCAGGGCAAGCCAGACTATAAGCCCGCGGTGTTCTATCACGTGCCCGCGCCGGGCGACGAGGTTCCCGACTTCAAGCTGCGCAACCAGGATGGGCGCGCGATCGATCTCGATCGGTTCCGCGGCAAGACGCTGCTGCTCACTTTCATCTACACGCGCTGCCCGCTGCCGAATTTCTGCCCGTTGGTGACGCATAACTTCGCGGTCATCGACAAGCAACTGGCCGCGGATCCGTCGCTCTACGCCAAAACGCACCTGCTGTGCGTGAGCTTCGATCCGGAGCACGACACGCCGACGCGGCTGCGCGCCTATGGAGCCCAATACATCGGCAGCGACACTAGAGACGCGTTTTCGCATTGGGATTTTGCCGTGCCGTCGCAGCCCGAATTGCTGGAAATGGCGAAGTTTTTCGACGTGGGCATTACGCACGGCGCCGGCGACACCATTACGCACACGCTTTCCACCACGTTGATCGATGCGCATGGCAAGGTGGTGCAGTTTTATCCCGGCAACGAGTGGACGCCGGAGCAGGTGGTGGCGGACGTAAAGAAGCTGGAGGGGTGACTGCCAGCCGGTAGCCTGTAGTTCGGAGCTTCTTTTGTATTACCTTTCGCGCTTCCGCGCAGAACGCAAGATGAAATGAAAAGCTACAGGCTACTGGCTACAAGCTGTCCAGGTTTGGCTGAACTCTGGGTTTGCAGAACTCTAAAGAAGGCAAGGAGAGAACGATGCAATACGGATTGAATATCCGCGCAGGCGGCGAGTTGGATTTTCTGGCGTTGGGAGCATTGGTGCACCGGTTGGATCCAGGCATTATTCCCTTTCGCAAGGCGACAGAGTGCAAGATTCACGTCAGCGGCGGCGAGTTCAACGTGGCCGCCAATCTGTCGGACTGCTTCAGAATGAAAACCGCGGTGGCGTCGGCCATGGTGGAATATCCCATCGGCGACCTGATCGCGGAGCGCGTGCGCGCCATGGGCGTCAAGCCCATCTACAAACACTTTGAACACAACGGCGCTACAGGTCCGAACATGGCCACGGTTTACAGCGATCGTGGCGCAGGCGTGCGGCCTCCGGTGGTGTTTTACAACCGCGCCAACGAAGCGGGCGCCATGCTCAAGCCCGGCGATTTCGACTGGAAGAAGATTTTTGCGGGCGGCGTGCGCTGGGTGCACTCGGGAGGCATCTTTGCCGCGCTCTCGCCGACCACGGCTCCGCTGGTGGCGGAGATGATGCAGGAAGCCAAGGCGGCCGGCGCCATCACCTCGTTCGATCTCAACTTCCGCGAGAAGCTGTGGAAGATTTCGGGCGGCGCGGAGAAGGCCGTCGAGACCATCGCTTCAATCGTCAAGAACGTCGACGTGCTGATCGGCAACGAAGAGGACCTACAGAAAGGGCTGGGCATTCCCGGACCCGACGTTCACGCAAAATCGAAGCTCGATCCCAGCGTCTTCTTCGGCATGATCGACAACGTGGTTAAGAAGCATCCGCACGTGAAGATCGTGGCGACAACTTTGCGGGAAGTGCACTCGACCAACCGGCACAGTTGGAGCGCGGTGGCGTGGATCGATGGCAAGACCCATGTCGCGCCCACGGCGGAGCTGGACGTGATCGATCGCGTGGGCGGCGGCGACGGCTTTGCGGCCGGCTTCATCTACGGCTTGCTGAGCGGCGAAGAGCCGGAGCAGGCGCTGAAGCTCGGCTGGGCGCACGGCGCTTTGCTGACCACGTTCATCGGCGACACCACGATGGCCACGCTGGATCAGGTAAAGGCGTTCGCCAAAGGCGGGTCGGCGCGCATTCAGCGGTAAGAACAGTTCTTAATACAGACGCTCGTTTTGGACGAGCTGGAATTCTCAATCTCTGAAGGCCTGATCCTGGCAAAGTTCGTGGGCCTTCAGAGATTCTTATGTCAGGATTGCTGGCGCATAAAAGTGGAAACATCCGTCATATTCGAAATCGTCTCGTGATACAAGGCGGCAACCCTGTCCTTGTCGACGTGTTTGATGCAATCCAGAAAACCATTCCATTTGTTCATTCGATCTGACATCTCGAGATAAAATTCCCTGCCGATCCAAAAGTGGTTCTTGTTGATTGCCTCTTCGGCCAGAGAGTGTTTTTCGCGCGAAACGGAGATCTTTTGCAGCAGATCGTCCACGATGGCGATAAGCTCGAGATCCTTCTCTTTGTTTCGATCAAGCCCCGAACTCATGGATTGCAAGAGCAACGTCATTTCTGTGGACGAGGTGCATTCTTTTAGTGTTGCTTTGTAGTGCTCTGGACTGCGTGCAGCGGCTTCAACTCCCAGCAGGGCAACTTCCTTCAACGTGTACTCGTAATCCACGACACTTGCAAGAACCGCGCTAACTGCCTCAACCCTCTTGCTATTGACCGAGGTCTCAAAGCCCTGCCTCCCTTTAAAAGACTCAAACTTCTTCTGAACATAGTATCCGGCTCCGAGCATCATCACGCCAATAATCAGCTTATCGACGATTGTGACCGTCAGGTCGTGAGTCAAAGATTCAACCATATGCGATTCTCCTCTTGCGGCAGGACTCGGAATGTTGTGGAGAGTAGTGGTCCTTTGGCCAGAAATGCCTTCTTGAACTCGAAAACGGCATCAGTGTACGCCTTTCTTGCGGTTTTGCGACCATCAAAAGATGGGCTACTTTTTTAGGACCGCGACGCGCGATCGATGTTTTTCGTTGCGGCCTCGTAGTTTGTGCACTGTGAACCACGAATCACGAACTCAGAACCGCGAACTCGGAACTACGAACTGTCCCCTTGCAACTGTTATCCTTGCCATGCATCTAAAGCGGAGGTCCTGCATGGCAAAGATAACCATCGTGTTCGGCGTTTTGCTCATCGTTTTGGGCTTGGTGGGATACTTCGGCACGGGCAGCGCCCACCCCACGGCGTTGATCCCCCTGTGGTGGGGCGTGGCGCTGGGGGTGGGCGGGTTTTTCGCCATCAGCCCGAGCGAACGCCGTCGCAAAATCTTCATGCACATCAATGTAACGATTGGCGCGCTGGGCTGCATCGGCGCATTTATCGTCGCCATTCAGGGATACAGCCACGCCCGTTCTCTAGGGCAAGATCCGGACTACATCGCCTTCGCGGCCAAGCTGGCCATGGCGGTTCTGCTGCTCATCTACGTGAATCTTTGCGTGCGCTCGTTCATCGCGGCGCGCCGCGCGCGGCAGGAATAACGCATGGGCGGATTTCGCGGCGGTGGACTGGGAATGGGGCCGATGCGTGCCGAGCGCTCGCCGCATGGGCGCAGCGCACGCGCCGGCGCGGCCGAACTGCCCAAACAGAAGCCGAATCTGAGAAAAATCTGGCCTGAAGTCAAGTCCCTCGTGCTTCCGCGCAAGGGGCTGATTGTGGTCGGACTGGTGCTGATGTGCATCAACCGGCTTGCGGGCCTGGTGCTGCCCTTCATGTCGAAGCCCCTGCTCGACAAAGTGCTCTCTGCGCAGCATCCGCACCCTGAATTGCTACCGCGCATCATCTTCATCGTGTTCGGCGCTATGGTGGTGCAGGCGCTCACCTCGTATGCGCTCACGCAGTTGCTTTCCAAGGCCGGCCAGCGGCTGATTGCCGAGTTGCGCCGCCAGGTGCAGCGCCACGTGGGCCTGCTGCCCGTGGCTTACTACGACGAGAATCGCACCGGCACGCTGGTAGCGCGCATCATGACCGACGTTGAGGGCGTGCGCAACCTGGTCGGCACCGGGCTTGTGGAATTCCTCGGTGGCATGTTGACCGCAGTTCTCGCCTTCATCTATCTGCTGCATCGCAGCGTCACAGTTACGCTCACGGTGTTCTCCGTGTTGGGCGTGTTCGTCTTCGTTCTGCAGTACGGATTCCGCACCATCCGCCCCATCTTCCGCGAGCGCGGGCGCATCAACGCGGAAGTCACCGGCCGCCTGACCGAATCGCTCGGCGGCGTGCGTGTCATCAAGGGCTATCACGCCGAAGCGCGCGAGGCCAATGTCTTTTCCGGAGGCGTGGAGCGGCTTTTGGCGAACGTCATGAAGTCGCTGACCATGACCAGCGTGCTCGGCTCGGCATCGACAACGGTTCTCGGGCTGGTTTCGGCGCTGGTGATGTGGCTGGGCGGGCACAACGTGCTCCACGGCTCGTGGAGCGTGGGCGACTACTTCGCCTACAACATGTTTCTCGCCTTCATGATCGCGCCGGTCTTCCAGATCGTGAATATCGGCACGCAGCTCACCGAGGCCTTCGCCGGCCTCGACCGCACGCACGAGATCATGTCCGAACTCGAAGAGAACCAGAGCCCGGGGCGCACGGTCGAGATGCCGCCGATCGAAGGCCGCGTGCAGTTTGAAAACGTAGAGTTCGCTTACACGCCGGAAAAGCCCGTGCTGCACGGTATCAGTTTCAATGCCGAGCCGGGAACGGTCACCGCGCTGGTCGGCTCCTCGGGCTCGGGCAAGTCCACCATCATCAGTTTGCTCTGCGCCTTCCACACTCCTGCGGAGGGCAAGGTCTTGGTGGATGGATTCGACTTGTCGAAGGTCGACTTGAATACCTTCCGCTCGCAACTGGGCGTGGTGCTGCAGGATTCGTTTCTCTTTGACGGCACCATTCGCGAAAACATTATGTTCTCGAAACCCGACGCCAGCGAGGAGCAGTTCCTCTTTGCCTGCCGCACAGCGAATGTCGACGAGTTTGCCGAGCGCTTTCCCGAGGGCTACGACACGGTGGTGGGCGAGCGCGGCGTCAAGCTCTCGGGCGGACAACGGCAGCGGCTGTCGATTGCGCGCGCGCTTCTCGCCTCGCCGCGCATTCTCATTCTCGACGAAGCCACCAGCTCGCTGGACTCGGAATCGGAAGCCATGATCCAGAGCGGCCTTGCCGAGCTCATGCGGGGGCGGACGACCTTCGTCATCGCGCACCGGCTGTCGACCATCCGCCGCGCCGATCAGATCCTTGTGGTCGAGCAAGGCCGCATCGTCGAGCGCGGCAATCATGCACAGTTGTTTGCGCTCCGTGGCCGTTACTACGACCTCTACACACGCCAGCACGGCCTGGAAGCCAACCTCTTCCTCGCGCCCGGCGAGGGAGACAAGATCGAAGAGGACGAAAACGGGGAAGAGTAGCCGCGCGCGGCGCTGAAATTATGGCGAATTCTGCATCGGTTGTCGAGAAGACAACCATTCGGAAGAGGAGCTAGCCCCGTCGAGGGTAAAATTGCTACATCATTCGAGCGCTTTGAATCAGACATTTGTCGGAGTAGGAGGGTGGTGAGCAAGTCAACCTCATTGAAGTGGGTTGGAAGTGTGCCCCTGATCGCAAAAATACTTCTTCTCGATGCTATCGTGGGCCTTTTTCTTGCCGCGCTCATTGTGGACAATCCGCGCCGTGCCCCAATCCTCTACCTCGCAGTTCCGTTTGTGCTCGCTTCAAATCTGATTTTCATCTCGTGGAAGATCAGAAACCCTGGTTCTGTCACTTTGCCTGTCGTTTACGGAGGCGGATTACTCTGGGGAATTGTTTGGACGGCGGTCGATTTTGCATGGTGGAAGGTTCCCTTGCTTGCGGTGCCGTCATTTCTGCTCTATATGGGCATTCAGAGATTTCGACGCGGTAATGAATTGAAATCCGGACGATAGGCGCGCTCTTCCTGGCGCTTCACCCTCGCGTTTTCGATTTGTTCAGCGCCACGGCGGCGCGAATGAGAGCCTTCAACGCCTTCTCGTCGATCTTGTCGCCCTCGTGAAAGTCGATAGCGCGCCGGGTGTTGCCCTCAAGGCTCGAGTTGAAGAGACGCGCAGGATCGTCGAGCGCTGCGCCTTTGGCGAAGGTCATCTTCACGGCATTCTTGTACGTCTCGCCGGTGCAGAGGATGCCATCGTGGGACCAGACGGGAGTTCCGGGCGACGAGGGCTTGGCCCACTTCCACTCCTCGACGACCTCGGGATCGGCTTCGTTGATGAGGGTGCGGAGCCGGTGGAGCATCTGGCACCGCCAGTCCCCCAGTTCGATGATTTTGTCGCCGATAGCCGCAGAAGCAGATTCGGCCGCGATGTGTTTTTTCATGCTCAGCTCCATTGCATCAACTGGGTTACCTGAATGAGATTGCCGCAGGTGTCGTTGAGCATGGCGATCTTCGAGGCGGTCACGTCCGTCGGCGGCATGGTGAAGGCGGCGCCGCGCGCTTTCGTGCGTTCGTAATCGGCCTGCAGGTCGCAGGTGAAAAACATGGCCGCCGGCTGGCTTTGCTGAAAGAGCGCCTGTTGATAAGCCTTGGCCGCCGGGTTGTTGTTCAGGGCCAGTTGCAGCTCCGTGCCGTCCGGGTCCTCTGCAGAGGCCACGGTTAGCCAGCGAAACGGCCCGTTGCTGAAGTCAGCCTTCTTCACGAAGCCCAGCACTTCGGTATAAAAACGCAGGGCCTTCTCCTGATCGTCGACGTACACGCTCGTCAGTTTGATCTTCATCGCTTCCCTCCGGGGTTGAAATTCGCGGGCGCTGCCGCGTCGTGCCGTCTTTCTTATCGTTTGGTTCGCGTTGCCCGTTCCTTGGTTTAGATGGCCACGAGTGGCCGCCTCCCGATCACAGCAGCGCGCCGAGCACGCGCTCCAGGCCGTTGAAGAAGTTCTGCCAGCCGTACTTGGCGCCCTTGTAAGCACGGTCCTGATCCGAAGCAAAGCCGGATTGTTCCATGCGCAGATGCGTGCCTCCTTCGACTGGGGTTAACGTCCACGTCACCACGGTTTCCAGGCCCATTGCGCCCCAACTGTACGACAACCGCTTGAATGGCTCGACGACCAGCACCTGGCAGTCGATCGCGCCATTCCAGTTCGGCATGGGTTCGCGCCGGAACTGGAATTTTCGGCCGGCCACGGGCTCAAAGTCGTTGTTGAGCAGCCACTGCGCGAGGAGCGGGCTCTCGGTGAGGGCGCGCCACAGCTTCTCCGGTGGATGCGCGAATGCCCTCTCGACGACCAGCGTCTGGGGAGCTTCTGCCACATTGCTCATGGCTCCATCCTTTGCAAAAGGGATTCAAGACGGTCGAGCCGTTCGCGCCAGAAGGCACCGTAATCATCGAGCCACTTCACGATCGGCGCCAGCGCGGCGGGCCGCGCACGATAGTGGGTTTCGCGCCCGTCGCGGCGATGCCGCACCAGCCTGGCTCGCTTGAGCACGGTCAGGTGCTTCGAGACCGCGGGCTGGGAGACGCCCGCAGAACGCGTCAAAGCATGGACGGTCTGCTCGCCCCGCCGCGCCAACTCCTCGAAGATGGCCCGGCGGGTGGGGTCGGCGAGAGCCCGGAAGACGTGATTGGCGGCGGTTTGCGTCACGGACTAACCATAACCATTCAGTTATGAGTTGTCAAGCAAAAAAAGGACGCCGAATCGCATCTCACTTGTTGACGCGTGTCCCATCATGTGAGAAGCTAGAA
>Ga0187852_1001871_pt1 | contig 18560 bp, 17 predicted proteins | sample June2016WEW_6_40_FD_134511 | JGI IMG/M metagenome (GOLD analysis project Ga0187852, IMG submission 134511) | Peatland microbial communities from SPRUCE experiment site at the Marcell Experimental Forest, Minnesota, USA - June2016WEW_6_40 | ecosystem: Environmental > Terrestrial > Soil > Wetlands...
CTGCCATAGCACTTGGCGCAATTCGGCCTAGCAAGCTGAACCCCGCAAGAAAATCCGCCCTATTCGACTCACCTTGCCCTGATAACCTTTTCAAGTGAAGGCAGACTAGCCTGCGGACCGCCTCCAACGCGCAAGAGCGGCTGGATGCCGGAGACAACTGACCATTGTTTTTTCAGGAACAACTCGTGCGGCGCATCTGCGTGGACATGGATGAGGTCATAGCGGACACGCTCTCTGAGCACCTGCGCCGCTACAACCAGGCCTTCGACGAGGAAGTTACCCCTGAAGACCTGGCCGGTAAGGGCATCTGGGAGGTCGCCCCTCTCGACCGCCAGCAGCAGCTTCGCGCCTTCCTTGACGCCGAAGACTTCTTTGAGGATCTGCCCGTCGTGCCCGGCGCTCACGACGTCCTCAAAGACCTCTCCGCCCGCTTTGAAATCTTCATTGCCACCCAGGCCATGGCCGTCCCCAACTCCCTCGGCCCCAAGTACCGCTGGCTCCAGCGCCATTTTCCCTTTATCCCGCCCAGCCAATACGTCTTCTGCGGCAACAAGTCCATCCTCCGCGCCGGCTATCTCATTGACGACCTGCCCAAGAACCTTCTCCGCTTTGAGGGCCAGGGCCTCCTCTACACCGCCCCCCACAACCTCGCCGCCACCGGCTTCGTCCGCGTCGATAACTGGCCCCAGGTCGCCGGCTACTTCGCCGCGGTCAGTGATTGACACCCGCAGCCGAACGATAATTGCTTCATCGATGCGCACACTGGAAGGGACTAGAGAAAATCAGGATAGAGACATCCAGTCAATCCAAACACCGCTTGCGATGCTGTGGTATGATGCGCCCGGAGGATTTTATGAAACGAATCCCGTTTTTCGCCATATTCGTTCTGGCCTTCATCCTGGCCTCCGCGCACAAGGCATTTGCGATGGCGCAGATCACCATGGTCAACAGGTCCCCGTTGACGTTGAACCTCTACATCAGTGACGACAATGGGCTGACCTTTTACTTCGGTTGCGGCCCGGTGCTGCCCATGGGTCAATTTACCAATAGCGCCGGTATGTTCTGCACATCCAGCGTCAAGCCGGGTATTCATATATTGGAAGCGAAAGAGGGCGATAAAGTCATCGCGCGCCAGGGCAATTTCAAAATCGAGGATGGCGCTTCCCCGGCCTGGACGGTCGATATTCCCGGCCCGCCCAAACCAGAAGGAGATGTCACCATTACCGGCGAGTATCTGGGAACGGATAGTAACGGCTCGCACTATGGGGCGCGTTACTACCTCAGCAGCACGGTGAATGACTTCACCTGTTCGGTAATGACTGTTATTACGCAGTTGAATCTTACCGGCAGCGTTAAGAGTCCGGTTCAGTTAGGTCCTAACCAGAAGAATGTCTTTATTGGAGAGTTCAGAGCCATTCGTCAAGGTGAGCATTGGACGGCCAGTGTCACTCGCGAGAAGCTTACGCGCGGAGCCTGCCCTCGCCAATGAGAAAGAAATCAACATGGCGGCAATTCGCGGCAAACTGATGGGCCGGGCAGATGTCACGGCAGCACTAGCCAGCAGTGAACCCGGCTGGGATTCCGCGACATGGTCCGAGGTCGGTGTCACCTTTCCCCCAAGGTTTGGCTTTGACGGAAAAGGGCGCTCCCACTTTGGCTAGTGGTAAACTTGCCGCAAGCGTCAGGAGATCGCCAAGATGGTCTGCCGTGCATGTGGCAAAGAATCCGCAGAGGATTTCAAGTTTTGCCCGCACTGTGGAAAGGCCTTTCTTACCGTACCCCCAGTGATTGATTTCACATCGGTCCTGACCGCGGTAGCTGTTCTCGCCATCAACCCGAGAGCGCTGCAAGCCCAGGTACCAACGGACGGGATCAGTCCGGCACTTCTACTGGTCAAGGCAAACGCTGGCGATGCAGTGTTGCAAGAGTTTGTGGGAGGAGGATCTGCTGTCACGCCGGTTGAGAATTCCCCATCTGCTACACATTGTCGGATGACATGGTGGATAAAGTGCCTGCAAAGCGGAACGCTCAGTTGAGGGAAGGAGAACGATAGTGGATCGATTCTTAGAGATCGCAGGGTTGATCACCCGTTGGTTTATGGCGGCTCTTGCTTGTTGGTGGTTCTTTTGGTTCATTACTTTGATTGGTGCTTCATCAGATAATGCTCAATACTTGGCCGGTACAGCCCTCATGAAGGCGATTATCTGTGGAGGGGCGGCGGGCATCTGGTTCTATAAGGCCAGAACGGCGAAGGCAGCGAAGAGCCTCAGGGAGTATTCGCTTAGGTCTCAGCAGCCGGTCCCGACAGTGTCACCGAGAGTGATTCCAGCGCTCGAACCGCACCAAGATACCCAGCTAGCAGCAGTCGTAAATGCGCCCCAGAAAGCCAGCGAGCCCCAAGGGACCACCAAAATGATCTGCGGTGGCTGTGGCAAGGAATCAGCCGACGAGTTCAACTTTTGTCCGCACTGTGGAAAGGCATTGGTCCTTAGACCTTCCGTGATTGAATCCCCGAGTCCTTCGCCGGAAGACCAACCGGTGGCAGATGCTCCGACCGATGAATCTGAGCCGATTAGAGACGGAGTGGCCGGAACAGCGATCAGATTCGGCACTTTGGTATTTGGGGCATTCTCTGCTATCAGTCTGCTGGTATCAATAGTCAAGGGGGTTGTTCCAATCTATCTTCTGGAGGCCGCTGGATGGGCCGGGGTCGCGTGGTATTGGCAAGGGAAAAAGACACATAGTGATTTCGCGAAGGCCATTGTGATTGTTCTTGCTGTCTTGGTGGCCCTTGGTGAGGTCCTCCAGATCGGCTCAGAATTTAAGTCAGAGTCTAAGCAGACTCTCGCGGGCACACCCAATCCCTTTGACAGCGCTTTTGTAAGCCAATCCCCCAGCACATACCAGAGTCCGCCTGCGCCGACTGGGGCGGCCACGCAGCAGGACAAAGGGCCGATTCTGAAGCAGAAGATTCGTGCGCCGGCCACACTCCTGGTGATGTGCGACCTCGCTTGCACTTGGAAGCTGGACGGCGAGGCAAAAGGCCGCATCGACGCTGGGGGCTCGGCTAAGGCAAAAGTCGAGTTTGGCCAGCACGAAGTAGTCGGGACGACGGAGGATGGCCTGGACAAAGTGGAAAGCGATATTGAGGTTAAGGATGCTGGGCAATCCATCCTCCACGTCGTACTCAAGCCGGTTCGGGACACACGCCTCCAGGCCGAACAGGAGGCACGGGCCAGAGTCGAAAAAGAGGTGCGAGACAAGGCTGAGCAGGAGGCGAGAGACAACGCCGCGCAGGAAGAGCGGGAGAAGGAACTGGAACGTCAGGCGCAGGAACAGGCCGCGCTGGTTGAGCCCACACGCAAGTACAACGAGGGGGTAACACTCTACAACCAGAAGCGTTACAAGGAGGCCGCTCCGCTGCTCATGAGCGCCTGTGACGGTGGAGTGGCGGCGGGTTGCGCAACTCTGGGAGGTCTCTACGACAGCGGACATGGCGTATCCCAGAACTATACGCAGGCGCGCTCCCTTTACGAGAGGGCCTGCGAAGGCGGGGAAATGGTCGCCTGCAACAACCTTGGATGGCTCTACGACAAGGGACACGGCGTGCCCCGGAACTACGCGCAGGCGCGCTTCTATTACGAGAGGGCCTGTGACAGCGGAGAGATGAGCAGTTGCAATAACCTCGCCTTCCTCTACTATTACGGCCGCGGCGTCCCCGCAGATTACACCAAGGCACGAGCCCTCCTGACGAAGGCATGCGAAGGCGGCGAAGAAGCCGCGTGCGAGGGCCTGCGCATGCAGCAGTGAGGCGGGTGCATACCGGCAGGGAAGATGACAGGGGTGCCTCCCAGTCTCGCTGAAGAGTACCCGCTCAACGACAAGGCACAGGGCAGATGCCCATCCATCCCGTGATACCCCGCCCTGTCGGTCATTTCGGGAGGTGTGGGTTGTGCACAAGGTCCCAAGGGGTCACGAAACCGATGGGGTCCTCCACAATATCGCCATTTTCCGTGATGACAATCGCATATAGCCTGGTGGAATCGTGGTGGATGGAGTTCCTAAAGGCATCGGTTGCATCAAAAATCGTCTTTTTGGCACCCAAGATTTTGAGGCCGCCTTGGGGCTCGAGTGCGATGACGTCGCCGATTGTCGCCGAGTCAACAGGGATCTGATTGCCCTTAACATTGTCGGCGAGCCACCAGGTAATCCCCTCCACGGTGAGCACGCCTAATCTCCCATCGACGCCCCTCACTACGACCTGCGAAAAGTCGTACTTTCTCATGAAGTCGAGAACTGTGGATACGGCATCGCCTGGGGAAAAGCAGCGCACCTGCCTCCCGAATGCCGGTATTAGAGGCGTCGGCTCGATGACCTCGTGAGCAACCCGCTTGAACTTCGACAGGGCTTGGGGCGAGGGCATTGCAACGATGTGCGGTGGATAGCCCTCGCCATGAACAATGGCGTTGCGAAGCTTCGCAAACTGCCCTAAGGCGTTTGCGTTTGCCCGCACCGCAGCGTTATCAGCCGAAGCAACCTCGACTAGCCTCTCGAAACGCGTATACGAAGCCCGGTTAACTAGCCGCGAAAGGAATTCCTCGACCTGATTGAAAAGTTGAATGAACTCTTCGGCCCTATCCATAGCTTCTTTCTCTTTCCTACCAGAAGATTGCAGACGGGCTGGCGAGCTGGCCCCATCTCGATGTCCAACACTGTCGCCCATTTCCTGTCTACTTGGTGACCGGTTCCCCAATTGGCGAGGATATAACTGATCAAAGGCTCCTGTCACGATGGGATTTGTTCCGCGAAGTCGGCATATCGGAAGTGAAAACGTGGGGGAATTTACGCACTGCCGTATAGACCCCTGAAACGCCCCTCCATGGTCCGATTCGAGGACCCTCCGGAGCACCCCGGCCCGGGAACCGGAGCCCCGGACAGAACGGCAATCTGTACCCGAAACATGCACAAATTGGGCCGCAATACGTGCGCAAAAAGTGCACGAAAAGGGGCCAATAAGGGCCTAATAAGGGCTTATTTTGCGTACTTTTATATTGTTTTGGAGACTTCCAGGGCCTACTTTTACGGTAGGATGACGACTTGCAAGGCGGCTTTTCCGCAAATTGGCGTCCAAACAGCCTCTTTGTCGGCCTCTAGACCGACTAATCTGTCCGCCCACAGGCCGACTTTCAACTTCCAACTGACCACTGTTCACTGTCCACTGACCACTGATCTCTGACCCCTGCTGATCGTGCCATGAAGAGTGCACTCTTCCCAGCTTTGTGGCAGACTGAAAGCAGTTGTGGAGGGTCCGCCTTGAAGAATGTCAAGCTCCTCGTCTCGGCCGCCGCGGTGGCCCTTGCCGCCGTGCTGGCCTTGAGCGCCTGCCAGGCCCGCTCCGCCTCCCGAGACATCTATCCCGATCCGGCGCAGGCCAAGGCAGACATCGCCGCCGCCCTCAAGACCGCCGCCGCGACCCACAAGCGCATCCTGCTCGACTTTGGCGGCAACTGGTGCGGCGACTGTCTGGTGCTGGACCTCTACTTCCACGACCCCGCGAACCGGCCCATCCTCGAAGCCAACTTCGTCCTCGTCCACGTCAACATTGGGCACATGGACGCCAACCTGGACATCGCCGAAAAGTACCAGATTCCTCTCCGCCGGGGCGTGCCCGCGCTGGCCGTCCTCAGCGAGAAGGGGACGCTGCTCTACAGCCAGAAAGGCGGCGAGTTCGAAGCCATGCGCAATATGGAGTCCTCGGCCGTGACCAGCTTCCTGGTGCAATGGAAGCCCGTCAGGGAAGGCTGCTCGGCCGTGATGGTGAACTGCTGAAGCCGGAGATTCGCTGCCCGGCCGAGCATCTGCCTCAGCTGATCGGCGCCAGGTGCTTGGTCTTCTGGTAGGTGTAAACGATGCGGTGGGCGACGGTGATGGTGGAGAGCACGGCCAGCACCCACAGCACCGGAGCCATCACCCCCCAGTGGTTGAACAACGCGCCCAGAATCACCAGCACGATCCGCTCGGGCCGCTCCATGAAGCCTACTTTGCACTGGCCGATGAGGGCTTCGGCGCGGGCGCGCGTGTAGCTGACCATCAGCGAAGTGACCATCACGAAGGCCACCAGCACCACGTAGCGGAACCGGTTGATCCGGCCGTAGTAGACCAACAGGCCGAAGAACAGCACCACGTCGGAGTAGCGGTCGATCACCGAGTCCAGGAACGACCCGAAGACGGTGACCTGGTTGTTGCGCCGTGCCACGCGGCCGTCCAGCATATCGAAGATGCCGGCGCCGAAGATCACCACGCCTGCATAGAAGAACATCCAGTCGGCGTCAGCGGCGTTGGCGTGGCCGAACAGAAAAGCGGCCACGATGTTGATACTCAGGCCGATGAAGGTGAGCACGTTAGGGGAGATGCGGGTGAGCGCCATGCCGTAAACGATGCGGTCGAGAAGCCAGCCGCAGGCGCGGCCAAAAGCGCTGGTCCAGGTCATTCCTTGTCTTCCTTACTGGTGTTTTGTGCCGGTCACGGCGTCGTCTTCGCTCTCGCCTTCGCCCGCTTCATCGTGAATGGTGGTCAGTTTCAGAATCTCAAGCTCGCGCTTGCCGTTCGGCGTGACGATGGTGGCCGTGTCGCCCACCCGCCTGCCCACCAGCCCGCGGCCGATCGGCGAGGTGGTCGAGATCAGCCCCTTCGACACGTCCGACTCCTCGCTGGTCACCAGGCGGTAAACGATCTCCTCGTCCTTGGTCGAGTCGTACACCACCACCGTGGAACCGAAGCCAGCCTTGTTCCTGGGAATGTTGGACAGGTTCACCAGCGACAGCTCGGCCATGCGCCTCTTCAACTGGCCCAGGCGCGCGTTCACGAAATCCTGCCGCTGCCTGGCCATGTGATATTCGGCATTCTCCGACAGATCTCCCATGGCCACGGCCTTCTTGATCTCGGCGGGAAGCTCGTGGCTGAGCTCGTGCTCAAGAAGCTTGATTTCGTCGAGAATCTTCTTTTTGATGTGCTCGGGCATCCAGGATCCATGGCGGGGAGCGGGATTGCTCCATCGCGGGAGATGAAATAACTTAACTTCTCATTATACGCGGGGGGAAAGAAGCATCTACAGGCTGCTCTTCCCGTCCAGAAACGACTGCAGAATCAGCGTGGCGGCCACCTGGTCCACAACCCTCCGGTGCTGCTGGCGGGCATGGCCGGCCTCATACAGAATCTGGTGGGCCTCGCGGGTGGTCAGCCGCTCATCCCACAGATGAATGGGCAGGCCGGTCAGCTCGCCCAGTTCGGCGGCAAAGGCCTGGGTTTTGACGGTCTGGGGGCTCACCTCGCCGGAGAGGTGCAGCGGATTCCCCACCACGATGCCCGCCACGCCAAACCGCCGGCAAAGCCGCCCCAGCGAGCGCAAATCCTCCCGCCGGTTGCGCCTCCGCTCCAGCGTGAGCACCGGCTGCGCCGTCAGCCCCAGCTCGTCCGACACAGCCACCCCGATGTGGCGGCTGCCTACATCGAGACCGAGATAGCGGAGATGAGTGGCGGCTTCCAGTATTCAACTCCTGGCCTTGATCTTAAAGCCCCTCGTCGCGGAAGAAATGCCAGCCCCGCCGTTTTTCGCCCGATACAATCATAGGTAGGGAGTCCCGCAGGGGACTTTTCGCGTCTCTTAATCACGATGAAGGGTTGACAGCAAAGAAATGGTGCGCCGTAGACCGGGAAGCAGAAAGAAGAAGAGTTCTGGCGCGGCGGGAACCTTGCGGGTGCTGTTTTTCGTAATGCTTGCAGCGGCAGGCGCGGCGGCCTGGCTGGTCCTGGAGCCGTTCGGGCCAGAGCAGGAGACGTTTGTCGAGCTGGCGCCGGGCTCTTCCACGGTGCGGATAGGTCGGCAACTGGAAGCGGCGGGCGTGGTGCGCAGCCAGTACATCTTTGATCTGGTGCGTTTGTGGAAATGGGGAACGCTGCGGGCCGGCGAGTATCGTTTCGATCACCCGGCCCCGGTGGCCGAGGTCTATGCGCGGATTGTGCGCGGCGACGTTTTCACCAAAACGGTGACCATTCCCGAGGGCGCGAGCATCTTTGACATTGCCGCCCGTCTGGAACAGGCGGGATTTGGCGCCAGACAGGATTTTCTGGATGCGGCGGTGAAGCAGGCGAGGCTGGTGGCCGATCTGGACCCCAAGGCAAGGAGCCTGGAGGGCTACCTGTTTCCGGACACTTATTATTTTGCCCGCAAGGCGAGCCCGGCGCAGATTGCCGCCGCGATGGTGCGGCGCTTCCGCGCGGTGGCCGGCCAACTGGGATTGAAGGAGAACGTGCACGCAGTGGTGACCATGGCTTCGCTGGTGGAGAGGGAAACGGCAGTGGACGCGGAGCGGCCGCTGGTGGCCGGCGTCTTCGCGAACCGGCTGGCCAAAAAAATGCCGCTGATGACCGACCCCGCCGTCATCTACGGGCTGGAGCTTGAGGGCCGCTGGCGGGGCGCGATCTACCAGAGCGATTTGAGCCGCGATACCGCTTACAACACCTATCTGCACACCGGTCTGCCGCCGGGTCCGGTGGCCAACCCCGGCGCAAGGTCGTTGCGCGCGGCCATGGAGCCTGCGAAAACTGATTATCTCTATTTCGTGGCCGCCGGGGACAATCCCCAGGGCCGCTCGCTCTTTGCCCGCACCATGGACGAGCATGATCGCAACGTCTCCGGCTACCGTCACGCCGTGAAGAAGGCGGGCAGCCAATGAACGCTCGCCTGCGACCCATTGCCGCCGGAGCCCTGTTTCTTCCGCTCCTGCTTTCCGGTTGCTCGCTTTTTCCTACCACGCGCAAGTTGCCCGTGCCCAAGGCGCCGTCGATTACCCAGACCGTCGCGCCGGAGGACCTGGTTGCTCGCCTCAATCAGCGTTGGAGCGCGCTCGAAAGCCTGACTGCCACCGTCGAGATTCAGGCCAGCGAAATCAAGCGCAAGGAAGGCATAGCCAAGGGGTCGCCCACTTTTCGCGGTCATATCCTGATGCGCAAGCCCGGGATGCTGCGCGTGCTGGGATTTTATCTCGGCATGAAAGCCTTCGACACGGCCAGCAACGGCAAGGACTTCACGCTGTATATGCCAACCAAAAACAAGGCAGTCAAGGGATCCAACGCGCTGAAGAAGAAGTCGGTCAATCCGTTCGAGAACCTGCGCCCCGGATTCTTCTTTGATGCCCTGGCTGTGAGGGGGCTGGAGCCGGACGATCTGTATTCAGTCACAGCGGATACCGTCACCGTGGAGGACGCGGCCAAGAAACATCTGTACTTGGTGCCGGAATACATCCTGAACATCTCGCGCCGCAAACCCGGCAGCCAGGAGCTGGCGCCGGTGCGCGTGGTGTACTTCCATCGCGACGACCTCCAGCCTTACCAACAGGATTTATACGACAGCGAGGGCAACCTGGAGACCCAGGTTTTCTATTCGGCGTACCAGGATTTCGGTTCCAGCAAGTATCCTTTCAAGGTCACCATCAAGCGCCCGCTTGAGGAACTGGAAATCGTTCTTTCCGTCGAGGATGTGAAGGAGAACCAGGCGCTTACGGACGACCAGTTCGTGGTGAAGCTTCCCGATGGGACCGAGATTCAGAACCTGGAATAGTGGAGCCGGCAGCCCAGCCTGGATATGGGGACTTATCGCCTGGTGTAGATCTGAAACGGAGCCCAATAAAATGGCATGCGAAACCTGCTCTGCGAATGCAGCAAGGTAAGTTTGGCGCGGCGGAGCGCGGCCGCGGGAGTCTGGCCGTCTTCAAGGCCCTGGTAGAGTGAATCCATCAGGCGCGGCGTCGAGTCGTCGCTCACCTCCCACAATGCGCCGATGACGCTGTGCGCGCCGGCGCGCAGAAATGCCCAGGAAAGGCCCACCAGTCCTTCTCCCGCATAGGTGCGCGTGCCGCTGCCATAGCAGGCGGAGATGGTGACCAGCCGGGCATCGATGGGGTGCCGCATGATGTCGCGGGCGTAGAGCTTGAAGGAGTCCTCGCCGGCCGTAGAGCTGGAGAGGATGATGGCCGAATCCAGGGGGTCGGTGCGGCTGGCGACGGCATGAGAGACAAAATGAATATAGGAATACTGTGCCGGATTGCTGGTGAGATAGGCTGCGGGACTGGCTTGTTGTCCCGCGAACACGGCCACATGGTGTGCGCCGAAGTGCCTTTCAATCCGGGTCATCTCGAACCCGAACAAGGGGAGGCTGGGATAGTCCTGACTGGGCGACACCGGGTCGCCGAGCAGGAGCAGGTTTCGGTCGGCGGCCCGGGCAGGTTTGGCCGCGGCCAGCAGGTCCAATGACGGGGCAGAGAGCAGGGTTGCGTCGTCGATCCAGTAATGCATGTCTGGACTGCGATCTGGACTCCGGCCAACTTCCGGAACTGGGCCGGGAACCAGCAGCGTTTCAAAGTTCAGTTGGCTCAGCGCTCCATCGGCCAGGATCATGACCGGTGTGTTGGGGCGGATGAGCTTCGCGGCCGGAGCTACAAGCAACTGATACAGCGCCTGCCCATCCTCATTGCCGGTTTCCAGAGGGTCCCGCATATCCAGAAGAGCCTTGCGGTAGCGCTGGACACGGGCAACAATCTCTCCCTGCGCGGGAAGCGGAAACAGCGCAATCCTCACCGACGTGATGGCCCACAGGTAGGACTGCTTCTCGCCGAGCCAGTAGAAGAGCAGCGTCGCGCCGGCCTTTCGGGCGATCTGGCGGGGGTTCAGAACCGCTGACTGAAAGGAGGTCTTGCCTGGGTCCACGCCCAGGCCTTGCGTCAGCGTCCGGGCGCGGTTCTGGTCGGCTATCGCCAGGGCCTCATCGCTCCTGCCTTGTTCGACCAGGAAGTGGATGTAGTCGTCGTAGATCGGTGCGGCGTTGGCGGCAAACGGAAGACGAGAGTCTTCGTGTTTGAGCTCGGCCCGCGCCGACTCGAAGGTGGCCAGCGTGGTTTTGTACATCCGTTCCGCGGCTTTGGTATTGCCTTGCCGCTCGTATAGCCTGGCCAACTCATCCCCGGCGCTCAGCCGAGAGGAAGTTGGATTTGCCGGGTTGCTTTGTATCTCACGATAGAGCGTCTCCGCCTGCCGGTCCTGGCGCCGTGCGGCTGCCAGCATTCCCTGCGTCAGCATCACAGACGCGCTCAGGCGAATGCTGCCCTCGCTCTCCATGGGAGTTACCTGGTCGAGATAGGCGCTTGCTTCCTCCAGCTTTCCGGTTTCGACCGAAACCAGGGCCAGGTCTTCCAGCAAGTTCACAATGTCTTCTTTGCTGTCGATCTGCTTTGCCAGAGAAAGCGCGTGACGATAGGACTGCGTAGAACGGGTCAAATCACCAGTATCTTGGTATACGGATGCAGCATTACTAATCCATTTGAGTTCATCGCGGATATCCCCGAGCCTTGCTGCGCTCTTTTCCGCTTCAAGAAATAGTTCCAGCGCTTTTTCGTCATCTCCCAACTGGTAATAGGCCCAGCCGAGATTGCCTGAGGACATTTGCGCAAGATTCTCCGCGCTCAGTTCCACGGCAACCCGATGAGCGGACCTCGACCAGTCCACCGCTTCGTCATAGCGATCGGCCTGAAGCGCGGCGAAGCCCAGGTTCAAGGATGCGGTTGCCTCCAAGAAACGGTCATGATGGGCCTGAGCAAAGGCAACGGTGGCGAGATAGTACCGCCGCGCCAAGGCAGATTGTCCTTGCCTGATGGCCAAGGTGCCACGCGCCCGAAGCACAGCGCCGCAGGCCATATAATCTTCTCCCTTGCACAAGCCATCGGCCTGTGTAAGTCTTTGATCCGCAGTGGACAACTGCTGCTGGTGTGTAAAAATCACGCCTTCAAGCGACAATTTCCGGATGTTTTCTTCAGGATTGTTGGAAGCGGGTAACGTAGCGAGGATGCGCAGTGCATCGTCAGACATTCCGCGCACCACCATGGCTTCGGCTTCCAGCAGTTGGAATTTCGAGGCCACCGCGGGATCGGCAATCTGGAATTGTCTGTATCCTAGCTCAGCTTCCTGCTGGCTATCAGCCAGCCAGCCATGTTCGAGGAGTTTCCAGGCATGGTCATACGCAGCCTGAGCACCGCCAGCACGTGTGTCTTGCAAAGGAATCAACAGCAATAGTACGAGCAACCACACGCAGGGAAAAACCCGGCGCAGGAAACTGCGCCACGCGCCGCCAAACCACTTCCGGGTGCCCGCCAGACCCGAAGCATTATCCATTGTCCAGCGCGAATTCGGGGGAATCGTTCGCGCTATGGATAGGTTGTTCCGTTGGATCCGCCATTGCCGATAGGAATTTCCCCGTCGATGGCGCAGCCCAGCTTGAGATCGACCATCGTCAGGTTCACGGTGGTCTTCTTGGAGACGTCCGTCTTCTGGATAAAGTCCTCGTGCGTCACGGTCACCTTGGCCAGGGTTATGACGCCAAAGCCGGGAACCATGATCACATTGCCCGAGGACTGCCCAGGGTAGAGACCAGCCGCCTGGTTGACCAACGAGCATTCGATCACCTCCCGGTTCTTCTCGCGTGGAGTATGTCGATTGTACCGTTCGGCCAGTTGTGCGGGAAGATTTTTGTGCTTGCGGATACTATCGTACTGACTGGAGACGCGGCTCAGAACGCCGGGGTCTTTGGTGTAGGGCGCATCGTCTGCCGGCTTCTCGCCCAGGATATTCATGTCCCACTCCAACTCGACCCGGTGCCCGGCAATGCGCAGATTTTCAAAGCGCGTGCCCAGGAAGGAGACCGATGGCACGTAGCCCGCCAGCGGATGCTCGGTGATGATCTGGCCCACGACGCGGTCGGCCGTCAGCACCTCCAGCACGTTGAGGTTTTCTATCACAGTGGTGACAAGGGTAGTCCAGCCCTGTCCCGGCTTGGTGCTGCGGTTGCCGGCCACCTGGCTATGCCCCGCGCGGAAGGAGAAGACCCCTTCCAACCGGTAGCCGGTGGAGTGCTGGGCCCTGTATATGCCCGCCGCGTTCAGTAGCACGTGCGCCTGGGTTGGAATCTTCTGAACCAGGGGCAGGCGCAGGTCGCCCTCTAGTATTTTTGCTTCGGCATTGAATGTGTGTGTTCTTTCGGTTGCTCCGGACATAGCAGTACCTACTCTCCTTGGCGTTTTCTGGGTTGTTTGAGACAGTCACTCAGGACCCAGCCGCAGGGGGAATTGGCTGCTCCTCTGGCAATTTTCCGGAACCGGAATCCGGCCTGTTCTAATGCTCAATCATTGTAGCGGATATTGAAGCCGCGGCGATCAATTGCAATAATTTCGCCGTTCCTTGCGATGCCGGAAACCGCCAGGGCTCGCATCGCCTGCGGACTCTCCAGGTGCTGCTCCATCCGGCTTTGATGGGTCTTCAACTGGTTCAGCTTTTGTTCCAGGGACTGCAACCGGCGGCGGCCGTCGGCCAGCCAGCGCGGATCGCGCTCGAATCGCAGGTACCGGTTCCAGGTCTCCACGGCGTTCATCGCCTGGCCGCGATCCTCCATGGCCACGGCCTCGTTGAACAGCACCACCGGGTCGTCGGGGGCCAGTTCGTCGGCGTGGCGCAGGTATTCCAGAGCCGTCGAGCGATCGTTTTCGCTGCCCGTCGCGACTCCGCGCTGGAAGTAAGCGGCCGCATCATCCACCAGCAGGCTGGAAGTGACCGGTCCGGCGGTCAACAGGCGGTCGAGAATAGCGATGGCTGGATCGAATTTCTCTTCCAGTACGTCAGCCCGGGCTTCAAGTTGGAGCCAGTGCCGGTCCTCGGGCGCGTTCTCCAACTGGCGTTCAATGCGGGCGCGCGCATCCAGCAGCTGGGCCGGTTCCCGGCCCGTTGCGCTGCCGCGGAGATGCGTCTCCGGGGTCACTTCAGCGAAGTCCGCGCCGGGCATGCGCAACTCGAAGGTGCGGGAATGAGTGTAGGCCTCGGCCAGCAGCCGCTCAGGGGAATTTGCGTGCTGCCACCACCCGGCGAGCGCGACGCCCATGACCAGGGATGCCGCCAGGCCGACCCCCGCCCACAGGTAAAACTGCGGCGCCTGCTGCCGAATCGGGCGGATCTGGGCGCGGCGCGGGGTGCGGGCAAGCTCGGCAGCCAGGTTGTGTTGCCAATCGCGGGATGCTGAAGCCAGTCTGCCAACCTCGGCGGCCTCTTCCGGCGTGGCGTCCGCGGCCAGCATGCGCAGGCGCGCCGCGCAGGTGCGGCAAAGGGCCGCATGTGCCAGTAACGCATTCACTTGCGCCGGGCGTGCTTCCTCGCTGAGCAGTTGGGGCCACTCGCCCAACTCAGGACAATCGCCTTCCACGCCCAACATCCGCGGGCTCGCCAGGTCGTCATGCAGTCTCTCGGCCATGGACCATCTCCCTTCCATCAACTCCTCAAGTGCCTTGGCTAAGGCATCATCAGGAAGATCCGATGGGTATCTCGGGTTGTGATCTGTATTCATCTCTGCACTCTATCTAACGGGATTCCGCGTAACCTTCCTTTCACGAAACTTTTTTTGGCGCTAGCCGGATTCAGCCTGCTCTTCCGGCTTTCGCCGTTCCACCTCTCCGCGCAGCCACTTGGCCACGCGCCGCAACGCGCTCTCCACGCCCTTGGCCGTCAGTCCGGCGCCTGACAGGCGGGCTATCTCCTCCGCCGTGAGCCCTTGCCGGTAGTAGAGCCAGAACAAGGCGCGGTCGCGTTCCCCGATCACCTCTGGCGCCGAGCGCAGTTTCTGGTCAAGCTGGGCATGGAGCACGGATCGCTGCATCTGCGCCGGCTGGTGGTCGCTCGCCGCGGGCATTGAAGCAGCCTCCTCGACCAGCGGCATCGTTACCACCTTGCCGCCCCTCTTCTCCGAGTACTGGCGCCGGAAGTAATCGTTGGCCACCGAGGCGGACACCATCCGCAGCAGGCCCAGGAAGGAATCCTCTCCGCGCGGCTCGAAATCCCGCAGGATGCGGCGCTCCTGCTCGCACAGTTTGAGGAAGACCTCCTGCACGATGTCCTCCACCGTTGCCGGCGATGCGGCGCTCACCCACATCCGCGAGACGCGCAGCGCCACCAGCGAGGCCAGAGGGGTGCAGCGGCGCAGAAATTCCTCCCATTCCGCAGCTTCCGCGGAGTGGGCGCAGGCCTTGGCGAGATCGTTGACCGAGGTGCGAAATACGTTCATTGCGTGGTACACCAGTTTACCGCAAGGGTGCGGCAATAGTTGCTTCTTTATCAATTCAATTGGCGCCGCGGGTAGCCTACGCGCTGCGGCCAGTTTGCAGCCTGTGCTGGGGCCTTCTAACACTACCTGGGCGGCGGCGACGGGAGCCAGTTTTTCTCAGTTCAAGGAATGAGGAGCGACGGATACCGGGTGTATCCTAGCGACGATTGACGAGGAAATGGGGGAATTTGGCCCCGTTCCTTTGGGTTGCGGCGAAATCCGGGGTCCCCGGCGAGCGATTTATGCTCGCTGGGGTGAAGTGACGGGTCTTTGTCGCTGGGGTGAAGTGACAGGTCCTTGTCGCTGGGGTGGCACGCCATCCGCCCAGGTAACGTTACAAGCCCCCGGTATCCCGGCAAGCGTTCACAACCATTTTCTGAGGAGCCCGGCATGGAAACCAACCTCCGCCCTCTCACTCTCGGCGAGATTCTGGACCGCACCGCCCAGCTTTACCGCTCGAACTTTGTCCTCTTTGCAGGCATCTTTGCCGTGTATGCCGGAGCCTTGCTGGTGATGGGTCTGCTGCAGATCGGACTGGGTGTGTTGCTGAATGCTCAGCACATGGCCGGGGCCTTGGTATGGATGACCGTGATCGCCGTAGGGGTTGAAGTGCTGCTTATATGCCTCCTTTTTGGAGCGGCCACAGCCGCCATCAGCCGCGCCGTGGCCTGGGTCCACCTCGGCGAACCGGCCACCATCCGCGGTGCCTACCAGAGCATAATGCCCCGCCTGGGCCGCTACCTGTGGCTGATGACCATCACCGCCTTCAGGGTCTATGCGCCTATCGTTCTGCTTTACGCCGGATTTCTCGGAATGATCGCCTTCTACGGCGGCTTCAAAGGCGTTGGAACCAACACAGGCGCAGCCGCCCAGCATGCTGCCGCGGCTAACCCGCAGGCTTTGCTGGTGCTCGGCATCGTTTCCATAGCCTTCGTCCTGCTCATCATCCCCGTCGGCATCTACACCATATTGATGAGCCTGCGTTACTCCCTGGCAATTCCGGCCTGCGTGGTGGAGAACATGAAAGCCCGCACGGCGATCCGCCGCAGCATCGAACTGGCCAAAGGGTCGTGGGGACGCATCTTCCTGCTGGCGTTGCTGGTCGGCATCATCAAGCTGGGGCTGGTCGCCGTCACCCAGTTTTTCATCTTTGTTGCGGCCTTCAAGCACTCCGGCCAGCCGCCGGGGCCGGGTCTTTCAGCGCTTTCGCAAATCATTAGCTTCTTCACCAACTCCTTCCTGGGGCCGATTTGGGCCACTGGCATCACGCTTTTCTACTACGACCAGCGAGTGCGCAAGGAGGGCTTTGACATCGAGTGGATGATGCAGGCCGCCGGACTGACCGTGCCTACGCATGTGGCAGAGCCGGTCGCCGCTTCCGAGCCAGCTTCCGCCGTTATCGAACCCGGGCTGGCTTTGGATGCACACTTCGAGCCGCCGCCGCCCACGCCGGAGGACCCAGGGAGCGCGCATGAATGAGCCCTTGCGCCCCATGACTCTGGGCGAAATCCTCGACCGGACCTTTCAGATTTACCGGGCAAAGTTTTGGGTCTTCGCCGGGATTGCTGCGGTTCCCGCGCTCGTGATGCTTGGCATTAATCTTGCTGACGTCTTCTGGTTGCATGTGCATTCGATCATTAGCCCGTCACCGAAAAGCGCAACTCTCTGGAATTCTGTTATCTGGCTTGCTTATTTTCACGTCTCAGCCTTCCTGGGCCTTTTGATCTCTGTGGCACATGTGCATGTAACCTCGAGGACATCTTCAGGGGAAAAGAGCTCGATTCCCATCGCGTTCCAGTTCGCCGGAGCGCGATGGCGAAGCTATCTGTGGATCGCAGTTCTCAAGTTTTCTGCGGGATTACTGGTCCCCGAAATTCTGTTTGTAGTGCTGATTTTCGGGGAGGCCGCCATTGCGATTTTTGCTGGCGCGTTCACCGGCAATCGAGAATCAGCGGTATCCTCCGCCCTACTCATGTCTGCGTTTCCTGCTATTGCCGGTTGCGCTCTATTCGCCTGGCTAGGCGGCCGCCTAGCGCTAGCTATTCCAGCAGCCGCCCTCGAAGAACTTGCTGGAATTAAGGCCTTGCGACGCAGCTGGCTTTTGAGCAAAGGCAGCTGTACCCGCATCATTCTCACATGGGCAGTGATATTTTTCTGCTCGTGGATACTGATGACCGGCGCTCAGAGGACCTTGCGATGGATATTCTTCTATCTCTATCGGGGGCATCTTCTCGGATCACTGTCCCAACATCTTTATCTGCCGACATCCTATCTTCTGTACGCCATAATTTCCGTTTTGACAGGCCCCATTTACCCCATCGCCCTCACCCTCTTCTACTATGATCAGCGCATACGCCGCGAAGGCTACGACATCGAGAGGATGATGGAAGCCGCTGGACTCAACGCGCCCTTGATCCCGCCCGCCACAGACGGCTTAACCGCGTCCGGCTCGGAGGAGGCGCAGCCGTGACGCTTCGGTTTGTCTTCGCAGGCGCTGTGCTGGCCGCCGTCCTGGCCGCGGCGCAGGCCCGCGCTGACACTCCCGTTGCTCCCGCCCCGCCCGTTCAACCTGCCAGCCGCTCGCATGATGCCTCGCTGGACGAGTACCGCACCCACCTGCAGGCGCTCGCCGCCCTGGTGGAGGCCTGCGCCAGGGCGCGGGACACAAAAACCTGCGACCCCGCCCTGGTTGGGCCTGACGATCGCGTGCCTCTCGGCGATGCCGCCCATGCCGAGCGTCGGCTGGTGCGCTACGGATGGCTGCGCATGCTGCTTTCCCAAGCCCAGGACAAAGATGAGCCCACGCCGAAGCCCGTCCCCGGCGCAAAGGGCGCACCGGCCGAGGAGAGCGTTCTGACGCCCCAGCGCACCACGACGGAGCTGTTGCAGGACGCCGGGACGCGCCTGGCCCACGACCTCGCCCAGATCAGCACCCAGGCTGCGGTCTTGCCAAGCCACGCCCAGGAACGCGAGACGATGACGCAGGTGCTCGCCGGCAAAGACTTCCGCAACCTGGAAGGGCTTACGGTGCGCGAAGCGGCTCTTGAAAGATTTCAGCAACAGCTCAATCTGTTCTTCAAAAGCGCCGCAAAACTTGTCTCCCGCTCGGCGTGGGTGGGCCGCGTGATCGTGTGGGGATTCATTCTGGCCGTCTGCGTGGGGCTGGCGTGGGGGCTGCTGCAACTGGAGCGCCGCTGGCGCATCCGGCTGGTGCCGGAGGGCTCGTTTCCAGCCGGAGCCGCCTCGGCCCGCGACTGGCAACGTTGGCTGGAGGACGCGCGCAACGCCGCCGCCGCTGGCCAGTGGCGTGAAGCAATTCATTTCGTTTACTGGTCCGCCATCGCGCGCCTCGAATCCCGGCGCATGTGGC
>Ga0187852_1001874_pt1 | contig 18529 bp, 15 predicted proteins | sample June2016WEW_6_40_FD_134511 | JGI IMG/M metagenome (GOLD analysis project Ga0187852, IMG submission 134511) | Peatland microbial communities from SPRUCE experiment site at the Marcell Experimental Forest, Minnesota, USA - June2016WEW_6_40 | ecosystem: Environmental > Terrestrial > Soil > Wetlands...
GGCGAGAGAATCATCCATATCTCGACTCATATTTTCGACCCGCTCGTCCCCTTCAATCGCGCCGCCGCGCGCACTTTCCCGAAAACTGTTGCTCCCGGGACTCACCCCGCTTGGGAGTTACGAAATTTTCGCCTTCCTCCAAATTTTTGCGCCGATCCCCGTCCCAAAGCCCCGGCCCGGCACAGTCGCCAAGACGTGAATGTCGCAGCCCGCCGAGGGATGCGCGACTACAAAACAAGCCTACCACGAATTCTGATTTTCGGAAAGAAGAAGAAGCGCGGGAAGAAGAAGCGCGGGTGTCGCTTTTGGTCGAGGTCGCCGGCGCCGCGCGGCCTTGGACGCGGGCGCGGCTACGGCGCCGTGTCCAGAAACTCCACGTTCAATTCAGGACGATCGATCGACGCCAATCCCTGCGCCGCGCGCCGCGGACGATCAGCGCCCGCCCTGCGGCGCTCGCGGTCGTCAACTCTTTCGCGGGAACATCCGCCATCGCCCAAGGTTTCGCCGGGAGTCGCGAATGAATCTACTCACGTTTCGCGCGAATTCAAAGCGCGTTAAGGGCTCGTCAGAAATTAGCGGAATCGAGGCGCCGTCCATACATCACGGCGGAGGTGGTGTATTTGACGGGCCCTATACGCGCCGCCCCGACTTGTCGCTGCGTTGCGTCCACAAGCCCCCGCCGTCACGCACGGGCTTGACGCCGAAGTATATTACCATAATATACACTAATGTTTGATCCAGCAAACATCGTCGGTTTCGACTGGGATGCCGGAAACGAGCGCAAGAGCGAGGACAAGCACGGCGTCGGTCAGAGCGAGGCGGAGCAGGTTTTCTTCAACCAGCCATTGCTGGTCCTCGAAGACGATCGTCACAGCCTCGCCGAGCCGCGGTTCCATGCGCTCGGCGCCACCAATGAGGGCAGACAGTTGCACATCACGTTCACGCTGCGCGGAGACGACACGCTGATCCGTGTCATTTCCGCGCGCGACATGCACCGCAAAGAAAGGGCCGTCTATGAGCAAAGCCCGTAAGCCGATCCCGTCCTTCGCCAGCGAGGCGGAGGAGCGCGCGTACTGGGAGCGCACGGACTCGACGGCCCATCTCGACTGGCGCCGGGCGAAGCGCGTTCGGCTGCCGAATCTGCAGCCGAGCAAGACGGCGATTTCGCTGCGCCTGCCGGTCAGCCTGCTCGAGCAGATCAAGATCGCCGCCAACAAGCGCGACGTGCCCTACCAGTCGCTGATCAAGATGTGGCTGAGCGAGAAGGTGGGGTGAGGGAGGCGGAAGGGCGCTGCTGCCCGATCGCGAGAAGCCGTCGCGCTATGCGCGCCCCCCTCATCCGGCCGGCCAAAGCCCGTCGAAAGACGGGCGTCTTTCGACGGGCTTTGTCGGCCACCTCTCAGCGAACCGAAAGTTCGCCTGACGCCCGCAAGGGGGGAAGGCGTCACCTCGAAAACTTCTTATACTTCAGCCTATGCGGGATCACGCTGTCGATGCCCAGCCGCCGCTTCTTGTCTTCCTCGTAATCGGCGAAATTGCCCTCGAACCATTCGACGTGGCTGTCGCCCTCGAAGGCGAGCATGTGGGTGGCGATGCGGTCGAGGAAGAAGCGGTCGTGGCTGATGATCACCGCGCAGCCCGCGAAATCGAGCAACGCCTCTTCGAGCGCGCGCAACGTGTCGATGTCGAGATCGTTGGTCGGTTCGTCGAGCAGCAGCAGGTTGGCGCCGGTTTTCAGCATTTTGGCGAGATGCACGCGGTTGCGCTCGCCGCCCGAGAGCATGCCGACCTTCTTCTGCTGGTCGGCGCCCTTGAAGTTGAAGGCGCCGCAATAGGCGCGCGAATTGATCTCGCGCTTGCCGAGAGTGAGGATATCGTAGCCGCCGGAGATTTCCTCCCAGACGTTTTTCTTGTCGTTGAGCGCGTCGCGCGACTGGTCGACATAGCCGAGCTGCACGGACTCGCCGATCTTGATCGAACCGCTGTCGGGCTTGTCCTGGCCGGTTATCATGCGGAACAGCGTCGTCTTGCCGGCGCCGTTCGGCCCGATCACGCCGACGATGCCGCCGGGCGGCAGGCGGAACGAGAGCTTGTCGATCAGCAAGGTGTCGCCGAAGCCTTTCGACAGATTCTCGAAGTCGATGACGTTGTTGCCGAGCCGCTCGGCGACGGGAATGACGATCTGCGCGGTGGTCGGGGCCCTGTCGTTCTGCTTCCTGACGAGTTCCTCGTAGGCGGCGATGCGCGCCTTGGATTTGGCCTGGCGCGCCTTAGGCGAGGCGGCGATCCACTCGCTTTCGGCCTCCAGCGCGCGCTGGCGCGATTCTTCCTCGCGGCCCTCTTGTTGGAGCCGCTTTTGCTTCTGCTTCAGCCAGGACGAATAATTGCCTTCATAGGGGATGCCGCGGCCGCGATCGAGTTCGAGAATCCACCCCGTGACGTTGTCGAGGAAATAGCGATCGTGGGTGACGATCAGGATCGCGCCGGGATAAGCGCGCAGATGCCCCTCTAACCAGTTAACCGTCTCGGCGTCGAGGTGGTTGGTCGGTTCGTCGAGCAGCAGCATATCAGGCTTTTCCAGCAGCAGCCGGCACAAGGCGATGCGGCGGCGCTCGCCGCCCGAGAGCGTGTCGATGTCGGCCTCGTCGGGCGGGCAGCCCAAAGCCTCCATCGCCTGTTCGACCTGGCTGTCGAGGTCCCACAGGCCCTGCGCCTCGATTTGGTCCTGCAGGCGGGTCATCTCGTCCGCCGTCTCGTCGGAATAATTCATCGCGAGTTCGTTGTAGTGGTCGAGGATGGCCTGTTTGGCCGCGACGCCGAGCATCACATTGCCGCGCACGCCGAGGTCGGGGTCGAGATGCGGCTCCTGCGGGAGATAGCCGACGCGCGCGCCCTCGGCGATGAAGCCCTCGCCGGTGAATTCGGTGTCGAGGCCCGCCATGATGCGCAGCAGCGTCGACTTGCCCGAGCCGTTGACGCCGAGCACGCCGATCTTGGCGTCGGGGTAGAACGACAAGTGGATGTTCTCGAGCACCTTCTTGCCGCCCGGCCACGTCTTGTTCAGGCCCTGCATGTGATAAACGAACTGGCGCGCGGCCATGGGGGAGCGTCCTTGCGAAAGCGGGGAAAATCGGATTGCGCGGGGGATAGCAGGGGCGAGCGGAGGTGACAAGGCTTCGCGTCGGCCGGCGGAAAACCGCTGGCGCGGCGCTGGTCGAATCGCCCGACCGCGAACGGCCGCTGGCGGCGTTACGCCGCGCGAACCTCGCCGTCCTGCGCTTGCGCGCCAGCGTTCGAAACGGCGGCGGGGTCGTATTCGTCGATCGTCTTGGGCTTGCCGAAGAAATAGCCCTGCATCGTGGCGACGCCGACGGCGCGCAGCGCCTCGTATTGGGCCAGCGTCTCGACGCCTTCGGCGGTCGTTTCGATGTCGAGGCCGTGCGCGAGCGCGACGATCGCGGCGACGATCGCGATCGACTGCTGGTTCAAGCAGATGTCGTCGACAAAGGATTTGTCGATCTTGACCTTGTCGAGCGGGAAGGCCTTGAGATAGGCCAGCGAAGCGAAGCCGGTGCCGAAGTCGTCGAGCGCGAAGGTGACGCCGAACGCGCGCAGCCGATGCAAAGCGTGGTCCGTCGCTTCGTTGTTGCGCAGCAAGATCGATTCCGTAATCTCGATTTGCAGCCGATGCGGCGCGAGTTGGGCCGCCTCGACGGCGTCTATGACCGTCTCGACGAAATCCAGCCTTTCGATCTGCAGCGACGAGACGTTCACCGCCACGACGACGCCCGGCCTCCACGCGGCGGCGTCGGCGCAAGCGCGCCGCAGGACCCAGTTCCCCAGGGCGACGATCAACCCGGTTTCCTCGGCGATCGGGATGAAGGTCGCCGGAGGAATCATGCCGTGGATCGGATGACGCCAGCGCGCCAGCGCCTCCATGCAAACGATGCCGCGATCGGCGGCGTCTACGACCGGTTGATAATGGACCGCCAACTGGCCTTGCTCGATCGCCTCGCGAAGATCTTGCGCCAACAGGGTGCGTTCGCTGTACTGACGCTCCATTTCCTCGTCGAAGCGCTTGGCGCGATTGCGTCCGCCGTTCTTGGCGGCGTAGAGCGCGAGATCGGCTCGACGCATGATGCACGAAAAGTCGCCCTCCCCCGTCTCGATCAAGTTGACGCCGACGCAGAGGCCGAGCGAGATCAGCCGCCTGCCGACGTTGATCGGCTGCTGAACGGCCGCGATCAAGCGCTCCGCCAAGCAAGTGGCGCCGTCCGCGTCGAGTAGCTCGCCAGCGATCGTCGCCACGAATTCGTCGCCGCCCAGGCGCGCGACGAAGCAGTCCTTGGCCTCCCGCGAAAGGCGTTTGGCGACCTCGATCAGCACATCGTCGCCGACTTCGTGCCCATAAGTGTCGTTCACTTCCTTGAAGCCGTCGATGTCCACGAGGAGGATGGCGAGGCGCCCGCCCTGCGCGCGCCCGACGCAAGCCGCCAGATGCTCCTTGAACGCCTGGCGGTTGGGAAGCTGCGTGAGGCTGTCGTGCAGCGCAGTATAAGCCAATTCCTGCGCGGCGCGGGTCCGTTCCGTGACGTCCTCTTGAACGGTCACCCAGCCGCCCTCGTCGGTCTCTTTCTCGCGAACGAGGATGATGCGTCCGTTCTCGAGGCAGTCGAGGCGCTCCGCGCAGAACGGCTCGTCCAGAATTTTGAGGTACTCCTCGGGCGTCTCCCGGCAATAGGCTCCGTTGGCGATGCGCAGCGCGAATATCTCACGCGCGTCCATGCCGGCGCGCAGTTGCTCCGGCCGCAATCCATAGAGCTCGGCGTAACAATGGTTGGCGATGACGAGTTTCTCGTTCGCGTCGAACATCGCCATGCCTTGCGAGATATAGTCGAGCGTAAGGCCGAACCGTTTGCGTGTGTTCGAGAGCTCCTTCGACTTCGCCGCGAGCCGGTTGCCTCGCAGCCACGACCGGATGCGCGAACGCGACAAGCGGTCGGCGAGCCTCAATTGCGCATAGAGCAGGGCGATGACCAGCGCGAGGCCGATGCCGCCGCCGCCAATAATGGTCATCATGCGGGAGCGCCACTTGGCGAGCGCAGCCTCGTCGGTGATTCCGACGTTGACGAAAAAGGGGTACCCGACGACGGGCCGCACCGCCACGTATTTGGGATAGGAATCGAAAACGCCCTGGGAATGATAGAGCCCGCCGCCTCGCGCGGCGGTGTCTTGCCATTGGGCGCTCGAGGGCACGGGCTTGCCGACCAAATCGCCGACGTCCGGGTCCCGCATCGCCACCGTGCCGTCGACGTAGAACAACGAAAAGCTGGTTTTTCCGATCGCCGTCAGGTCCGGGTGGGTTCTAAAGAGCTTGGCGGGTTCGATGCCGACGAAGGCGACGCCGAGAAAACGCCCGTTCGGCGCCTCGATTCGACGGGCGAAGAAAATCGTCCAAGCGCCAGTCGACTTGCTGATGAGCGGCCTGCTGACGAAGAGGCCCCCGGCGCGCTCGTCTCGCAGCGCCGCGAAGTATTCGCGATCGCTAATATTGACCTTTGCATTAACTTGGTCGCGCGCCGCCGCGACGACGTCGCCGGATGCGTTCGCCACCGCGATCACATCGGTCCGCGCCATCGCCGCGCGTCGCGAGATGAGCTCGCGGCGGATGATCTCGGCGTCGTCGCCGGATATCGTTTCTCCGTGAACGACGGTCTTCGCAAAGTCCGCGGCGTCGCGCAGGGTGAGGTCGAGCGCCGCCGCGGCGTTCGCCACGTCTTCGGCCAGAATTGTCGCCATGTCGCCGGCATTGACGGTCGCGATGTCGATCGCGTCCGCGCGCATCTCGCGCAGAGCGAACGCGATGACGGCGGAGGCGAGAACGGCGAATATGATGGCGATCGCGGCGAATTGCGGCGCCCGCGCTAACCTTCGAATTGACGCCATCGGGTATTTTTCCCGCGTTATGCCCCCGCGAATTTTATTACGAGACTATTAATTATTTGTTGGAGGGCCGGCGAGCGAGCGGGTCGCCGACTTGACGAACGCCAAGCGCAGCAACGTAAGCCGCGACGCCAAGGTTCGCGTTACTTTGGTTCACTGGCCGCCGACACGCGTCGCCGAAGCGCAAAGCTGGTCAATCGGACAAGATTTCGCCGCCCAATCTGACCCCGGAGGCGAGGCCTCGCCGATGGGCCGCGCCGGCGGCGCGGTTCGGATTGCCGCGCTCTGCCGGGTCGATTCAAAGCGTCGCCGCCGGTCGGGCGCCGCGGCGAATTTTTACGCTGTCGGCCGTCGGCATTGAGCCTGGAATCGCGGCCTGGCTTCGTTGTCGGCCGCGATTTCTCCCCAATCCGGCTCCTCCCGCCTTTCGACGGCCCGGTCTAGCCGAGCCGGCTCGCCAACCCGTCCCAGGCCATTCGCGTCGCGAATCCCAAACCGTCGAGAATCTGTCGCAGCAGGGTCTTGCGCGCTTCGGTCGCGACCTCGAACAGTCGCGCCTCGCCTCGGGCGCGAAAAATCAGGTCCTCGCCGGTCGACAAGCCGTCGATGAGACCGAGGCCCAGCGCCTCCGTCGCGAGCCAGATGTCGCCATTGGCGACTTTCGCGATGTCGAGGCCCGGGCGGCGTTGCTGCACGAAGGCCTTGAACGCCTCGTGCGTGGTGTCGAGCTTGCCGCGAAAATGCTCGCGCCCGGCCGGGGTGATCTCGCCGAGCACGGAAACGCTGCGCTTGAATTCGCCCGCGGTCATTTCCTCGAAGTCGATGTCGTTCTTCTTGAGCAGGCGATGCAGATTGGGCACCTGCGCGACGACGCCGATGCTGCCGAGGATGGCGAAGGGCGCGGCGACGATCTTATCGGCGGCGCAGGCCATGAGGTAGCCGCCGCTCGCCGCCACTTGATCGACCGATGCGGTGACGCTGATCTTGCGCTCGCGCAGACGCATCAACTGCGCGGCGGCGAGCCCATAGCCGGTGACCGTGCCGCCGGGACTCTCGATGCGCAGCACGACCTCATCCAACTCGGGCCGCGCGACGGTCAAAACCGCGTCGATCTCCGTCGCAAGCCGCTTGACCGCGCTGGCGCCGATGTCGCCCTTGAACCCGAGGACATAAATGCGCTTGCCGGGCGCTCCCTCCGACCGCGCCTTCGCCGCGGCCTTCGCTTCCTTCTTGCGCGCTTTGGCGAGCGCCTTGCGCTCTTTCTTATCGAGGATATGGGCGTTCAAATCGTCGCGCATCGCGTCATAACGCTCATCGAGAGAACGAACTTTGATCTCCCGACGCTTCGCCTCGTCCGGGCGCGTCAAGCGCACGAGGAGCGCCGCTAGCCCGCCCAGCGCCGCGACAATCAGGACGGCCTTCAGCGCAAAGGCGGCGATGTCTAACCAGAACGCCATGCAGAGACTCCATTTGCGCGACGCGAGACGGCCAAACGGACGCGGTCGCTCAATCTTACGCGCAATTTCATGTCGACGCGCCGATGGCGAGTGGTTTTTTCCACCCTCGGCGCTTGGCTTGCCCTGTCGTGGACGTGTCCCACGATCGGCTCTTGCCGGCGCGTAACCAGCGTAGCGCCACGAAACCCGGCTTTCCGGCGGACGGCGGCTAAGGTCGAAAACAGCAGCGGTGAGGTTCGAGATGCAAGTCGAAGCGCCCGCGAATTGACATTGCCCGCCGATCGCCTAACCTGACGCCCATCGTGAAGGGGATGGGGTTCCCCAAAACCGCCTGTCCAGGCTGATGACCCCTGCCGCGTCGAGAGCGTGGTGGGAGTCGCTTGGCCCAATCTCTGGCCCTGCCGCTTTCTTGCCGCGCCCGCAACTGGAGGTCGCGATGGGACAGGTTTGGCTTCAATCGGCTCTGTGGATCGGTCTGGCGCTGGTCGCCTCGATCATTTCCATTCGCGTCGCCATTTCCGTGGCGCTGATCGAAATCATGGTCGGCGCGCTCGCGGGAAACGCGATCGGCCTCCCGCTGACGGAATGGGTGAATTTCCTCGCCGGATTCGGCGCGATTCTGCTCACCTTTCTCGCCGGCACGGAAATTGATCCCGGCGTGGTGCGCAGGCACTTCCGCTCCGCCCTATCGATCGGCGTCGTCGGCTTTTTCGCGCCTTATCTCGGCGTCCTCGCCTACGCCCATTACGTCGTCCATTGGCCGTGGGACCAGGCGCAGATCGCCGGGATTTCGCTGTCGACGACCTCCGTCGCCGTCGTCTACGCGGTGATGGTGGAGACCGGCTTCAATCGCAGCGAGATGGGCAAGATCATCCTCGCCGCCTGCTTCGTCAACGACCTCGGCACGGTGCTGGCGCTCGGCGTCGTGTTCGCGCATTACGATTTGCGGCTGGCTTTCTTCGGCGCGGCGACCGCCGTGGTCCTATGGCTGCTGCCGAGATTCGCGCCGTGGTTCTTCGCGCAAGTCGGCCATCGCGTCAGCGAGCCCGAAACCAAGTTCGTCGCGCTGATCCTGCTCGGGCTCGGCGGCATGGCCGCCGTCGCCGGCAGCGAAGCGGTGTTGCCCGCCTATCTGGTCGGCATGGCGCTGGCGCCGGCCTTCCTCACCGACCCCGAATTGCCGCATCGCATGCGCATCATCGCCTTCACCATCCTGACGCCGTTCTATTTCCTGAAAGCCGGCTCGCTCGTCAGTTTCCCGGATATCGCCGGCGCGGCGGGGCTCATCGTCGTTTTCCTCGCCATCAAGATGGCGACCAAGTTCGTCGGCATCCTGCCGCTGACGCGCGCCTTCCGCTTCGATCCGCGCGAAGGCATGTACACCACCCTGCTGATGTCCACCGGCCTGACCTTCGGCACGATTTCCGCGCTGTTCGGGCTGACCAACGCCATCATCGACCGCGGCCAGTATACCGTGCTCGTCACCGCCGTGATCGGCAGCGCGATCGTGCCGACGCTCATCGCGCAGCGTTGGTTTCAACCGTCGTTCGAAACGGCGAAGGACGCGCCGACCGGCGCGCCCGCGCCTGCTGAGGAGGGATGAATGTTTCGCAAAATGCTCGTCGCCAACGACGGTTCGAAAGGCGGAGAAGCGGCGCTCGCCGCCGCGCTCGAGCTCGCCAAGCGGCTCGACCTCGGCCTCGCCATGGTCTGCGTCGAAGAGACGCCGCGCTATCCCGCCAGCATCGACGAAGTCACCGAGGCGCTGGCGGACGCGGAGGGCGTGTTCGACCAGATCGTCGCCTCTGCAAAGGCGCTGGCGCAGGCCCGGGGCGTCGCGTTCGAGTCGCATATCGTCGTCGGGCATCCCGTTTCGAGCATCGTCGAATTCATTCAGCACGGCGGCTATGATCTGCTCGTCGTCGGCTTCATGGGCCATTCCGCGCTGTACAACCGGATCATCGGCGGCAAGACCGATCGGCTGGTCGAGCTTGCGCCTTGCAAGGTGCTTGTTGTGAAATGAGCGCGATTCTTTTTCGGTCGCCCTGGAACGGCGCCGAAAGCGAGCGGCATGACCGCGCGTGAGCGAGCGAGGCGGAGATCGGCGCGATGATGTATTTCTGGGTGATGCTGGGCAGCGCGCTGGGGGGTGGCGCGCGCTATTGGTTCTCGGGCGTCGCGTCACACCAGTTCGGGGAAACCTTTCCGTGGGGCACGCTGATCGTCAACGTGACGGGTTCGTTCGTCATCGGCTTCTTCTCGACCCTCACCGGGCCGGACGGGCGCGTCTTCGTCGGCTCGGAAGCGCGCCAGTTCACGATGATCGGTCTTTGCGGCGGCTACACCACCTTTTCCTCCTTCAGCCTGCAGACCCTCAACCTCGCCCGCGACGGCGAAATTGCGCTCGCAAGCGCGAATGTCGGCATGTCGTTTTTCTTCTGCCTCGTCGCCGTTTGGCTCGGCCACATCGCGGCCGTCGCTTTGAACCAGCTCAAGGGAGCTTGATGCATGACTCTTCCGCGCGACGCCATGCTGCTGCGCGTCTTCTTCGGCGAGGACGACAAATTTCACAGCCGACCGCTTTATGAGGCGATCGTCCTCAAGGCCCGCGAGGCGCAACTTGCCGGCGCGACGGTGCTGCGCGGCCATATGGGGTTCGGCCACTCGAGCCGGATCCACACCTCCAAGATTCTGCGCCTTTCCGAGGACTTGCCGCTGGTCATCGAGATCGTCGACACGGAGGAAAAGATCAAGGCGTTCCTGCCGACGCTCGATGCGATGATGCAAAGCGGGCTCGTCACATTGGAAAAGGTGCAGGTGCTTCTATACGGCGAAGGCGTCAAGCACGCGCCGGCGTGACGTCACGCCAAACCAGCGGGCGCCCGATCGGAAGGCGTTCCCAGGCGCGCGTTGATTTGGCTCATTCCGGCGCTTGCCGTTTCCGATATCGCGCAATGAACCAAGTCAGGGGAAATCTATGACCAAGATCGCATCCGTTCAGGCGCTCGAGATCCTCGATTCCAGGGGAAATCCAACCGTCAGGGTCCACCTGAGCCTCGACGACGGAACGGTCGCCACTTCCTCCGTTCCGTCAGGCGCCTCGACGGGCGAGCACGAGGCGGTCGAGCTTCGCGACGGCGACAAGGCGCGCTACGGCGGCAAGGGCGTGCGCAAGGCCGTCGCCAATGTCGTGGAAAGAATCGCTCCCGCCTTGATCGGCCGCGACCCGGCGCGCCAGGGCGAGATCGACGCGCTGATGATTTCGCTCGACGGGACGCCGAACAAGGGCGCGCTGGGCGCCAACGCCATTCTCGGCGTGTCGATGGCGGTCGCGCGCGCGGCGGCCGCGGCGGCGAAACTGCCGCTTTACGCCTATCTCGGCGGCGTCGGCGCGACGCGCTTGCCCGTGCCGATGATGAACATCGTCAATGGCGGCAAGCACGCTGAAAATTCGGTCGACTTCCAGGAATTCATGGTGATGCCGATCGGCGCGCCGAACTTCGCCGAGGCGTTGCGCTACGGCGCCGAGACGTTCCACGCGCTGGCCAAACTGCTCAAGGGCAAGGGCTACGCGACCTCGGTCGGCGACGAGGGCGGCTTCGCGCCCAATCTCGGCAGCAACGAGGAGGCCTGCGAACTGATCGTCAAGGCGATCGAGGCGGCGGGCTATCGCCCCGGCAAGGACATCGCCATCGCGCTCGACCCGGCCGCGAGTTCCTTCTATTCCGGCGGCGCCTATGACCTCGCCAAGTCGCATGGCGGGCGCAAGACGAGCGACGAGATGATCGCGCTCTATCAAAAGTGGATCGATACGTACCCGATCGTTTCGATCGAGGACGGCCTCGACGAAAACGACTGGGCCGGCTTCGCGCGCCAGACCGCCGCGCAAGGCGAGCGCATCCAGATCGTCGGCGACGACATTTTCGTCACCAATCCGGCGTTCATCCGGCGCGGCGTCGCCGAAAGGGCCGCCAACGCCGTGCTGATCAAGCTCAACCAGATCGGCACCGTCACCGAGACGATCGAAGCGATCGCGCTGTGCCGCGAGGCGGGCTGGGGCTACGTCGTTTCGCATCGCTCCGGCGAGACCGAGGATGCGTTCCTCGCTGATTTCACCGTGGCGATGGGCGGCGGCCAGATCAAGACCGGCTCGGCGAGCCGCAGCGAACGCATCGCCAAATACAATCGCCTCTTGGAAATCGAAGCGGAGCTCGGCGCCGCCGCGACGTTCAAGTCGCCGTTCGCTTAGGCGGGACGCGATTTCGCGCCGCTTCGTCTGGCCCCGAAACTCGGCGGACGCGCGGCGCGCAGGCGTGGAGCCATGACTCTCGGCGAGCCCCGCGCAAGTTTGGGAGTTCAATCTTCGTCGATCTCGGGCCAATCGGGCCGCTCGCCGCCCTGCCGCGACGGCGCGCTGGGCGCGCGTGGGTCGACCGGGGAGCTTCAACTTGCTCGCATCACGATTTCGGCGTCTGACGATCGCGGCGATGATCGGCGGGTTCGCCGCCGCCATCCTTATCAGTCTGGCCATCGTCGTCGCGGTCGCGGCTCACGCGACGTTCGCGATCGAGCAAATCATCGCGGCGTCCGGTATGGCGGCCTCCAGCGCCCAAGACGCGGCCAAGGCCGAAACGCGCTTCCTCATCCCGACGATCGCCGCCACGGCGGGGCTTGCGCTGGCGATCGTCGTCGCGGCCCTGCTGACGATCCGGGCGATGTTGGTGAAGCCGATCGCCGCCGCCGCCGCAACGATGACGGAATTGGCGCGGCTCTCCCAGCGACGAGAAGCCGAAACGAAGGCGCAGATCAACCTCGACTCCAATCTCGACGCGTTGCGGCAAATCCTCAACGGCTTGGGAAAACCGCGGCGCGAGGGCGGTGAACTCTATTTCGGCGACCGCTTGATCAACGGCGCCAACGAATATGTCGATCAGATCAAGGATCGGTTCGGCGGCGCGGCGACAATCTTCGTCGGCGACGTCCGCGTGGCGACCAATGTCCGGCAGGCCGATGGATCGCGCGCGATCGGCACCAGACTCGCCGCCGGCCCCGCCTATGACAGCGCGCTCACGAAGGGGAAAATCTATCGCGGGGAAGCGGAGATTCTCGGAGCGCACTACATAACGCTTTACGAGCCGATTCTCGTCGGGGCGGAGGTCGTCGGGATTCTCTTTGTCGGCGTGCCGAAAGCGACGGCGTCCCGCCGCGACGAAGCGGGACAAGCGACCCTCGCCAACGAAATGATGCAAATTCAGGCGGCGCTGGCGACATTGCGCGAAGCGATGGCCGCCAAGGACAAGGCCGAACAAGACGGCCTCGAACAGCGCTATATCGCGGCCGACGCCGGCCGGCGCGCGGACGCCGTGACCCGGTCGTTCGCGGCGGACCAGCAGCGGGTCGTCGGCGCGCTGTCCCAGGCGCTCGAAAGCCTCGCGATCATGGATCTCACACATCGGATCGAGATCGAATTCCCCGAGGATTATCGCAACCTCAAGACCAATTTCATGGCGGCCGCGACGATTCTGCGCGATACGATGCGGACGATCGGCGCTCAGGCGGACGCGATCCACGGCGTTTCCGGAGAAATCTCCCAGGCCGCCGAGGATTTGTCCCAGCGAACCGAGCGTCAGGCGGCGACGTTGGAGGAGACCGCGGCCTCCCTCGATGAAATCACAGCGACCGTCAAGCGCACGGCCGATGGGGCGAATCGCACGCGCCAAGTGGTGGCGGCCATGCAGGCGGACGCCGAAAGTTCCGGCGACATCGTGCGTCGCGCGGTGACGGCGATGAGCGAAATCGAGCAATGTTCCCGGGACATCGGCAAGATCCTCGGGGTGATCGACGAAATCGCCCTCCAGACCAACCTGCTTGCCCTCAACGCGGGCGTCGAGGCGGCGCGCGCGGGGGAATCGGGGCGAGGCTTCGCCGTCGTCGCCGTCGAGGTGCGGGCGCTCGCCAAGCGTTCCGCGGACGCCGCCAAGGAAATTCGCGGTCTGATCTCGACGTCCGCCCAGCAAGTCGAACATGGCGGCAAACTCGTTGGCGAAAGCGGCGCGGCGCTCGAGCGGATCGTCGCGAAGTTGGCTGAAATCGGCGCTGCCGTTTCCGACATCGCGACCGCAACCGAGCGTCAGGCCGTCGGCCTCGCCGAAGTCAATGCGGCGGTCGGCGCGCTCGACCAGGTCACGCAGCAGAACGCCGCGATGGTCGAACAGACCACGGCCGCCAGTCGCGGCCTGGCCGACGAGGCCGAAGAGCTGACCCGACTCATCGGGCGGTTCGAAGTCGGAGCGGACGCCTCGGGCGAACACGCCGAAGGGGCGCCGCGCCGCGCATCGCCGGAGAAATTGCGATCGGCCGCGGCCTGAAGCGGCGCGACCGCAGAGCGCGTTCGCCTGCAATCAAGGCTAATCAAGATCGGCGCGAAGATCGTTGGCCGCGGGCGCCCATGTCGACGGCGCAACGCGTTCGAACAAACTCGAGGGGCGAGAGGCGCGCGTTAACGACTTGGCGCTACAAAGCGTCGCTCGAAAACGGCAATCTCGGCTTGGGCGAGGCCGGAATCGGGCGGACGTCCGTTCACAGAGAGCCTGGCATGCACGAGACGCCATCCGACGCGCGCGCGACAGCGGCGCTTTATCGCCGCGTCGCGCTGTCGCTCGTCCCCCTTTTGCTGCTTTGCTACGTCGTCGCGATGATCGATCGCCTCAATGTCGGCTACGCCAAGCTGCAGTTCATGGCGGATCTTCATTTCGACGAAGCGGTGTTCGGCATGGCCGCCGGAAGCCTCTACGTCGGTTACATCCTGTTCGAAGTGCCGAGCAATCTGATGCTCGAACGCGCCGGCCTCAGGCTCACGCTATTGCGCATCATGAGTCTTTGGGGCGTGTTCGCGATGGCGATGGCGTTCGCCGCCAATCGCTGGGGCTTCTATGCCACCCGTTTCATGATCGGAGCGGCCGAGGCGGGCTTCTTCCCCGGCGTGCTCTTCTATCTCACGCTGTGGTTTCCGAGCGGCTGGCGCGCGCGGATCACATCGCTGTTCGCCATCGGCGTTCCGGTCTCGGGCGTCATCGCGGCGCCGGCGTCGAGCTGGATCATGACGCATATGGCGGGCGTCGCCGACCTCAGGGGCTGGCAATGGCTGTTCTTGATCGAGGGCGCGCCAGCCGTCGGCCTCGGCGTCATCGCCTATTTCCTGCTGCCGGATCGGCCGGCGGCCGCGCGTTTCCTTTCGGCCGACGAGAAGGCGAGAATCGAGCGCGATCTCGAAGACGACGACGACGCCGAGACGGCTTGCGGCACGTTTGCGCAGGCGCTGCGCAGCCCCCGGACCTATGTTCTGGCGCTGGTCTATTTTGCCTTCTATGCGACCCAGAGCATCCTGCTGCTGTGGGTTCCGACCCTGCTGCGCAACGCGGGCGTTCGCGACCTCGGCGAAATCGGCTGGCGCACGTCGTTGATCTTCGTGAGCGGCGCCGTCGGGATGGCCGCGATCGGATGGAGTTCGGACCGCACGCAAGAGCGGCGCTGGCATCTGATGAGTTGCGGAATCGTCGCCAGCGCTTCCCTTTTCCTGCTTCCCCTCGCCGCGCGAAGCCCCAACGGCACGAGCCTTTGCCTGATCGCCGCTTCCGTGACCATATTCGCCTTCCTCGCCCTGTTCTGGACGGTGCCGACCGCGGTCTTCGGAAAGGGCGCGCGCGCTGGCGGCATCGCCCTCGTCAGTTCGATCGGCGCGTCAGGATCGGCGCTGAGCCCCGCGTTCATCGGCTGGACGCAAGTTCTCACCGGAAGCCTGTTTGGCGCGATAGCGGTGTTGGCCTTCGTCTTTTTGTCGAGCATGGCGGCGCTGTACGTCTATGCGCCGGCGCCTGCGAAGGCCTCAGGGCCCAAGGCCGCGGCTTTCCTCGAACCCGTCTCGCCGGCTCGCGGCGGCAAAGACGGCTGAGCCGGCAATCTCCCGATCGTCGCCGCGCGCTTGCCCGCGCGAGGCGCCGGGGCGAAGCCATGCGGGTCGCGCGCGCCCGTCGCGGCCACGAGCCCTTCGGCGTTTCGCAGCGCGCCGGAAACGAGCTCCAGGCCGAGGAAGCGCGCGCGATCGACCGGGCCAGGCAGGGCGAGGCGCTCCGTCGGCGACGCGGCGAAGCCGAAGCGCGCGTAATAAGGCGCGTCGCCGACCAGCAGGATCGCCTGATGGCCGCGCTCGGCGGCGCGCGCGATCGCCTCGCGCATCAGGCGCGCGCCGACGCCGACGCCGCGACGGGATCGAGCCACCGCGAGCGGGCCGAGCATCAGCGCGTCGACGCCGCCGGCGCGCACCGACCAGAGCCGCACCGTGCCGACGAGCGCGTCGCCGTCCTTGGCCACGAGCGCGAGGCCGTCGGCGGGCAGGCGTCCGGCGCGCAGGCGCTCGCTCGTCTTCTCGAAGCGCTGGGCGCCGAAGGCGGCCTCGAGCAGCGTCTCGCGCGCGGGCGCGTCCTCGGGCGCCTCGGCGAGGATCGCGAAATCCCCGAGAAAGGGAACGGCCGCGTCGAGCGCGGCGAAGTCGAACGGCAAGGTCATCGGTCCCTCCAAGGGGAAGCGCAAGACGACCCTCGCGCCTTGCGGCGCGACGCGCCGAAGGCCGGACGGGACAAGAGGAGGCGGCTTGGCGGCGGCGAAACGACGCGTCAGATCACGTAGGATTTCAGCGGCGGGAAGCCGTTGAAGCCGACGGCGGAATAGGTCGCGGTATAGGCGCCCGTTCCCTCGATCAGCACTTTCGCGCCGATCTCCAGGCTCACGGGCAACAGATACGGCTCCTTCTCGTAGAGAACGTCGACCGAGTCGCAGGTCGGCCCGGCGATGACGCAAGGCGACATGACTTCGTCGTCGCGGTCCGTGCGGATGGGATAACGGATCATTTCGTCCATCGTCTCCGCGAGGCCGTTGAACTTGCCGATGTCGAGATAGACCCAGCGCCTGGGATCGTCGTCCGACTTCCTCGAGACCAGGACGACCTCGGCCTCGATGATTCCGGCGTTGCCGACCATGCCGCGGCCCGGCTCGATGATCGTCTCCGGGATGCGGTTGCCGAAATGTCTGCGCAGCGCGCGGAAGATCGTCTGGCCATAGGTCCGCACGCCCGGCACAGGCTTGAGGTAGCGGGTGGGAAATCCGCCGCCCAGGTTGATCATCGCGAGCTGGATGCCGCGTTCCGCCAATTCCTTGAAAACCGCCGCCGAAGCCTTCAGCGCGCCGTCCCACATGCGCGGATTGGGCTGCTGCGATCCGACGTGGAACGACAGGCCGTACGCGACGAGCCCCAGGCGATGGGCGTGCTCGAGCACTCTGGCGGCCATCTCGGGCGCGCAGCCGAACTTGCGCGACAGCGGCCATTCCGCGCCGGCGCCGGAGCACAGGATGCGGCAGAACACTTTCGAGCCCGGCGCGGCGCGCGCGATCTTCTCGACTTCGGCTTCGCAATCGACCGCGAAGAGGCGGACGCCGAGCGCATAGGCGCGCGCGATGTCCTTCTCCTTCTTGATGGTGTTGCCATAGCTGACGCGCTCGGGCGTCGCGCCGGCGGCCATCGCCTGCTCGATCTCGACCACCGAGGCGGCGTCGAAGCACGAGCCCAGACGAGCCAGGAGATCGAGAATCTCCGGCGCCGGATTGGCCTTGACGGCATAGAACACGCGCGTGTCCGGCAGCGCCTTGGCGAAGCCGAGATAGTTTTCGCGCACCACTTCGAGATCGACGACCAGACGCGGTCCGTCTTCGCGGTTGCGAGCGAGGAATTCCTTGATGCGATCGGTCATAGCGGCATCCTCCGTCGCGCGGGTTCTTCCCGCGCTAGGCAAGGCAAGGGATCGGAGGCGATGCGTCCGCCGGCCGCGCGTTGGAGACGCGAACCGTCGACGTTGACCCGCCACCGCGATCGCCCGCTTCGCGCTTCCCTAGCGGCGGAGAGCCGCGTGAAGCGCTTGTCGCGCGATCAGATGCTGCGCCGTAGCCATGTTTCCGTCGCGGGCGAGCCCCGTCGGCGAAACTCACAGCCATCGTTTGGAGGGGAAAGACCCTTCCGCACACCCGGCAAGATAGACAAGCCTCTTCGGTAAGCCGACCTTTGGAGGGCCGACAGAGACGAAAAAGCCCGGTCCGTCGTTGCTTCAAGTCGCGTCCCCCGTTTGGCGGGGTGCGCCGGTTTGCCTCCGGCTGCCGGTCTTTTTTAAGGGCGGTTGACTGGCCTCTTGTCCAGATCCCCGCCAACCGACACACGACCACAGGCACGTGCGTATTGGGCAGGACGGTTATTTGTGCGAATCGTCTGGGAAAGCAAGCATTTTTTTGCGCTCGCGGCGCTTTTTTGGTTGCGTCACAAAACTTTCACAGACGGGGAGCGGCGGACGGCCGAAATTGGCCCTTCGCCGAGCGGAGAAGACCCGCCGGCGCGCCCGACCGCCAAAGCAGGAGCCGAGCGCGCCGCGCGTCCTCGTGTCGCCCGAAGCCGATCCAATAGATCGACGGCGCAAAGCTTATCAGAACTGCCTCCAACGAATATTACCTCGGTGTGAGACAATTGTCACGTCACAAAAGCGTATGTTTGTGATTGCTTGCGGCGACTTTAGTCGACAAAACCCGATTATATAAGTTTACATCACTTTTTTGAAACGTTCTAAAAGAGCGAAACTTTGTTGCGCGGCCAATTTTTCTTGGGTAAGCATGGTTTGGCGACAGCGGACTTTGACTCCGCGGGTTAGCGAGGCGATCATGAGGCGGAAGCGGGGCGCGCGTCAATGCGCGCGCAGATTGGGATCGGCGTTCGTTCTGGGCGCGTGCCTAGCGGCGCAGCCCGTGACGGCCTGGGCGGACGACGCCGCCGCCAAGAGCGACACATCGGGCGAATTCGTCGAGACGCCGGTCGGCGCGAGCGCCGCCGCGACCCCCGCGCCCGCCAATTCGGGCGAACTCGTCGAGCAGCCCGTCAACGCGGCCGGCGCCGCGCCCGCGCCGTCGACGGCCCCGAGCGGCTCGGGGCCTCTCGGGTTCTTGAGCACGGCCTCGCACAGCTCCAACCTGCTGGGCGACATGTGGGGCGTGAGGCCGTTCTTGAGCAAATACGGCATGACGCTCACTGCGGTCGA
>Ga0187852_1001877_pt1 | contig 18509 bp, 25 predicted proteins | sample June2016WEW_6_40_FD_134511 | JGI IMG/M metagenome (GOLD analysis project Ga0187852, IMG submission 134511) | Peatland microbial communities from SPRUCE experiment site at the Marcell Experimental Forest, Minnesota, USA - June2016WEW_6_40 | ecosystem: Environmental > Terrestrial > Soil > Wetlands...
CCCGGCCTCAGGCGAGTTCTTATGAGTTGTGCCCACATGGCGGCATCCTCTCAGCTCTCACGCCGTCGCGTAACGCTCGAGCCCGGCCGCCAGCAGTTCCTCCGGTGGCAGGGCAGCTCGATAATGCACCGAGGCATCGAAAGTGAGCATGAGCGGCTCGGTGATGTGAGGCCCCCCTATCAGCTCGACCGGCAGGTTGCTGGTCGATGGCGAGAAATGCAGTTCGCCTCGCACGGTTCACGTGGTTCGGTTCCGATCTTGGATGGTCGCTCAGAACGTCCCGCGTTGCTGCTCGTGCCGGCGAGCCGATCGACGGATCCGGCGCTCCCGCCGTTCGCGCCCTGCCGATTATCCGGTGTGTCCTGAAAGGGGAGTGGTAACGATGTAGAAGGTCGGATCGCACGCTCCCTCGCCCCTATCCCCTTGCGGGTATCTGTAGCTGCTATCGAGCAGGCACATGGTCGGCACTAAGGCTGTTCCCTCTTTAGTTGTCTGAATCCAAATATAGTCAGCACGGCTGACACCAAAGCCATGCCCCATAGGATTATGGTTCCAACCAACACGATTTGACCTAGCCTCCACCACCCGTACGCATTGAGTAGCAGGCCTTCGAGAGTCGTTCCACGAAACACTAGCTGTACTTGTGCAGCCAATGCGGCGTTGTTTGGATGGGCAAGTGACTCCGTCGCCAGTTCAGCGTATGTCTTACCATTGCCAATCACCTTAAGGTCCTTGGAAATAACGTTAGCCATGGCTTGGGCCTGTGCGCCATCCACGACCTTCTGGCCGGACGGCAAGGTAATGGCTTGTGATGCAAGCTGATTGTGGACTGTTGTGTTGGTATAGAAGTAGGCCCAGAATGTGAGGCCACTAACGACCAGCAAAATTAAGGTCAATCCCACGCCACCAGTGGTAAGTAGTCTGTCAACAATCTTGCGAATCATGTTGCTTCCTTTCATCTACAGGTAGACCAAGTCGATGGACCCGTGTAGCGCGGACAGAGGCCTCAGTCCTCCAACCACGGCGCAGGTCACCCCGGAAAGTCCGCTAGGAATTTGTAGCCTGGTTGTCCATATTCAGACACTCTTGAGGTGCCGGGCACCTTGCAGGATGACGCGCTTGCTCCGACCCCGATGCCGATGCTCGCGAGCACGGCGACCATAAGCGTCAGAACCGCCTTCACGGTGCCACGGTACGCCTTTCAGCCGTCAGGCTTCACGCCTAGTTCTGGGACCGGATGGGCCACATGGGCGTGCCGTGCCCGACGCAGACTCACGGACGAGGCAAACGACGCCGTGCAGAGAACCAGCGCTCCGAGCAGGAATCCCGATGCAAGGTGCCATCGGTCCGCGTAGGTAGACGCGCACGCGTTGGGTAGCATGCCGATTTGCTACGGCACCGGGTAGTTGAGCGGGTCTCGCCAGGTGCTCTACGGAGTACTGCAAACACCGGTCAGATGAGGATCATTGAACAGGCAGCCGACGGTTGGCTCGGTCAGGACGAGCACGACTGTGGCGAGGAGCAAGCGCGAGCGCCTCGACCCTTGCTATCCAGCGGAAGTAGGTAGGCGCCAAGTCACGCCTCCAAGCCGTCGCCAATAGGGACGGACCAAAGTTCTGTCGGCACGCTCGGTTCGGGTTTTCCCAAGAACGTGTTCTGGGTCGGTTGTTATGAACGCGGATCACTCTGGCAGGCGCAAGGATGCTGGACCAAGTTTGGTGTCCGACCGAACGAGTGACGGGGGGAGCGGGCATGCCAGGATTTGTGCAGATCAGGGAAATCAAGACCCCGCGGATCGACGAGGTAGATGCGCTGATGAAGAAGTCGCTGCACGAGCGCCGAGGGCTACTACCGCGTCGCCTGCCCGGCCGCACTCGGCAAACTGCGCTGCCCGTTGAAGCCGGTCTCGATGAACCTCGGCTTTGACCGGCCCGAGGTCATGGAGCCCCCAGGTCTGCTACCTCGCTGCTGCGCGCAGGCAAGCATCACCGTCGCACCGTCAGTCAATGTCAAAACCCGGCAGAAGCACGACTACCCGAGCGCAGCCCACCGGGCCTCATATGCGCGTCGCACAGCTGTCGAACGCGGCTTTGCGACGCTCAAAGATCCCGCCACCACTGACGTGCGTCGAGGTTGGTGCCGCCTGTTCGGGCGCACCAAGAACCTCGTGATGCTGGCCTGCGCCGTTGTCATCAGGAACCTGCGCGTCCTCGCCAGCTTCGAGCGACGAGCGGCCGACAACGCGTTGACTACACGCCGGCGCAAACGGCGACGAACCGAATCGCTCGCCTGAGAAGACCTCAGCCAACACAGCAGCCAACCCGGCGCGTTCCCCGCGGGCGCAAGCGGCACAGAGGCCACAATGGTGCGCGCTCACCTGTCCGCGCTCACAGCCAGAACCTTTGTAACCTGGCCGAAGGCGACTTCGGTGAACCCGAAAGCCGACTTCGGTGACGAGGTTCGAGTGGAGGTGAGCGGACTCGAACCGCCGACTTCCACGTTGCGAAGGTAGATCCGGCAGATTTCGGTGGACTACTGCAACCTGTCGCAGCAGGTCAGAACGTTATCCACACGCTGGCGAACTACTCCGCACAGCGGCGGCCGCGCGATAGACGCGCGATGTGCGACACGAAGGCGCACGTCATGAGTGGCTATGTCGAAGGAGGACCGATGGTGACATAGTTCAGGCAAGTACCTACATGCCTGTCCCCGCCCCGACATGCGCCGCCGGTAACGGTGGGGTGTGAAGCTCGGGGTTCAAGCCCAAGGATCGCCGCTCCATCCGGTGGTCACAGGCGAGGGGAAGGCCGGACGGGTGAACATCTGTGAACCCTCGGTGATGCCTCGTTAGCCCAAGCCTCGGCGATGGGTCGTAGTGCTGGGGTATAGGGACCGGCCGTTGAAAGGCGGCGTGCGGCGGGTGGTGAATCGCGCCAACCGTGTGGGTACCGCAGTCCCCGGGGTACAGAGGGCACCCAACCCGGTCGCATCTCATGGGTGCGCAACGTGGCAACCCCGTTGGGGTCCGGTCCCGAGGTTCGAGGACCGGTAAGCCGACCGTGAGGAAGGCCCAGCTCCCCAGCGGGCAAAGGATGACCATGAAGCCAATGCCGGCAGCCGAAAGGCAGCAGGAAACCGGGACATGTATGGCTGGCCCCTCCGCCGGCCGTCCCGCATAACTGGCCGGACACGGGCTCTGCCCGACCCGAAAGGGTGCTGACGTGGTCAGGTGGGCCTGTGGAGAAGAGATGACAAAGTCCCTGGAACTGATGGACAAGTTGGACGCCCCGGCATTGCCGGTGGTGAACGGACCTGAAGACGACATTCTCGATTGGCTGTCGGTTGATTGGCAGACAGTAGAGGACGACGTACGGCGTCTGCGTCAACGGATCTTCACGGCGTCACGGAAACCCGTGACCCAGTGGGCCTGCTTGAGCCCGGTGCGGCACGACGGACAATCCGGTCGGGGAAACTCGTCGTCTCGGCTGGCAGCCACGTAGGCGTCGACGGACAACCGGCAGGGCCATACGATGGTCATGGGTGTTAGACCGCCTTGGACCCTTCTCGCGTTCAGGGACAAATGAGCCGCGGGGAGGGGTCCCTCGCGTTCAGGAACGCCTCATCCTCGCGAGATCGTCGGCGCGTCGGCCAATGCAAGTGTCGTCAAAGAGCACGGCCGAGAGTTGCGCCTACATGCTCAGGAAGTCAGGCCATCAACAACGACCCGACTTAGGATGTCATGGCAACCACTATTAGCCCGGTGTCGTTGCGATTGCCGAGTCACCGATTCCGAGACTGTAGGGCTGGGAGTCGACGGTGCCGGGGGCCAAGCGCTCTCCTCCGTAGTACAGGTCCATATACGCCTTGTTGTCGGATCGGTATGTCTTGTCCCAGCTATCTGGTAGTCCGAAGTCGGACGATCCGTTCGCCTGCCATCCGGCCTCTGTTGCTAGCGTCGCGTAGAAGTCGAAGACTTGTTGAATGGTGAGCGACGAGGTGAACTCGACCTCTACTCCTGGTCCGCTCCAGCCGCCGTATGTGGTGTCCCAGCTCGCCGGCGACGACTTCCGAGAGATCAGACGTGAGTCAGGTGGAAGCTCTTTGACCACCGGGTCGGCTTGGAGTTCGTGTAGGCGAACGTTCCCCGGATCGCCGGTCCCAGGTGGGGGTCCAGGCGCGCATGCCGCGAGCACCACGGCCGCGGTCGCCATGAGTACCAGGAACAGGAGTGAACGGACAGGCTCCCTCAGGGAGATGACCTTCAGAGTATGGCGGGCCGAAGGCCGTCGCTTCATCGAATTGTGCCGGGTGTCCAATTCAGCCGTCCGTGATTTTGACGGAAGCCGCGCCCGTTGCAGAAGCTTCATCGACGACGAGCTCACCAGTATTGACCGCCACCGCTGAGCTGCCAGTGACCTGAAGAGCCATGTCGGGAATGTAGACATTGCCAACCAGCAGAAGCCTACTGCTGCCCGTGGCCAAGATGGAGTTCGCATCGGCGTGGTCGGCCAGGAGAGCGAACCCGTCTCCAGGGCCGATAGCCCCACCCGTGATGTCGAGGCCCCCACTGCCCGAGAGGTCTAGATCGGCTCCCCCGCTCGCACATGGCGACGGGAACGAGGAGCACTCGAGATCAATGGTCACGCCCGTCCCGGTCACCTTGCCGGATCCCGATACGCTCAGCGATCCCGTCACGATGTAAACACCCGGAGACAGGGTGAGCTGCCCGGAACCCGACACACTGATTGTCGAGTAGACACCGGGAGAAGCTGCCTTTGTCGAGGATCCACTCACCGAGAGCGAGGAAGACGACGCCGACCCGGACGGATAGGTGAACCAAGAGAATGGGTCAGATACGGTTCCCGAGGCTGGTGGGACCGAGGTCTTGAGCGCAGCTGAGCCAACCAGTGAGACACCGCCGGGACCGAAGAAGGACCCCCCAGAAAAAACCGCAGATCCTGTCCCCGTCGTCGCCGACGACGACGGGGAATCCACGGTTGCAGAGCCGGACCAAGCAAATGCGGACGACCCGCACGCTCGGCCCGGCTCGCTGCAGACCACGGCGGCAAGAACGCGGCGAGGGTCTCGGCCTCGATGTCGGCGGCCTTGCCCGGGCGGGACTGCAAGAACAGCCCGACGGCCCGACGCAACCCGGGTTCGTCGATCACCGCGTCGCGGACCCCAGATTGAGGCTCGGATCGCTGGTTCTGATCGCCTCCCGGCACCCCTCGGCTCCTCGGGCGTCTGCTGTTAGCCTGCGCGTGAGATGCGCCTGAGGCACGATCAAGGGATGAGCGCCAGGATCGACCTCGGGGCACGTCTAGGACCTGCGCTGACGGCTTGCATCGGCGTCACACCGAGGGGCGTCCGGGATTCACACACCTTTAGCACAGGGTGCCAAACCGGCGACGACGCCGGGTGCGGACGTTAGAGCGTTTCGGCACTCACGATCGCACCGTGTTGGCGGAGCGTAGTCGCTACGGCACGCGGACCCCGCGCCGCTTGATGTCGTTCACGAGCGGCGCGTTGACGACGGCCGGTTCGGACCACGTCGGACACGGAGTGAGGTGCCGGAGTGCGTCGGCGATCTCCCGCTGCTGACTCCGGGCGCTCGGGCAGTCGCTTGTCGTAGCCGGAGAGCAGGAGGATCACTCGTACGTACCCCTTTCCCAAGCCTCGGCCTCTGCTGACAACCCGATCATGAGCCGCGTCTCCGACCGGGCCCTTCCACTCACAGGGCTGTGACCAGGGCCTGTGAGTGTTGCTGTGAGTAGTCCTGTGAGTGTTGCTGTGAGCTGCCGGAGCGTGCAGACCCTTCCGCGGGGTGCCGCGATCTCGTCTGTGAGTACTGCTGTGAGTGTTCCTGTGAGAAGTGCTGTGAGTCGGTGAGCGCACAATCGCGCCATGATTCGATTCCGCTCCACCCATGACGATCACTTGACGTCGTTGTCATCGCGAACGACCCGGCACCTCACCACCATCGAGACCGCCCGCGACCGCCACAGCCTGGACGACGTGGTTCGGCTACCGTCCCATAGCCACTTCGACCGCTCCCCCTCTTTGCAACTGCATCTCGACGACGGCATCCGGCACCTCCTCGGCTGCGGCCAGACGGGAGACGTCGTCGAGCGGGTGTGGAAGAGCGAAGCTATGGGATGGCGCCAGGCGATCCGCATCCTCGACTCGGGCCGCGCGCTCACGGGCGCGTGGGCCGCACACGAATCGTCGCCCTCGCGCAGGAACTCTTCTTCAAGCCGACTCCCGGCGGGAAGGTACTTCGCGACTCACGCAGCGGTTGTCGAGATGACCCCTGACCCAGCCCTTCTGGTGACCGCTGACGGGCCAGCGGTGTGACCGTCCGCGCGGAGGTCCTCATGAACGAGTCCTTCACCGCCGACGACCAGCTCCTCGTGACGCCCGAAGAGGCCGCCCGCCGACTGTCGGTCGGACGAACGACCATCTACGAGCTGATGGCCAGTGGTGAGCTCCAGTCGGTCAACATCGGCCGCTGCAGGCGTGTGCCGGTGAGCTCGCTGTCGTTGTTCGTCAACAGGTTGATCGGCGACGCCGTCGTTGGACAATCGCGCTCCGGTGCATCAATAGAACCAGCGCCGGGCATCCGAAACAGTCTGGCGTAGGCTGACGAAGCGCCTCACATGCAGCCAAGTGCGAAGGCTGAACGTGTTGCGCGCACGAGGTGCTTGGCCAGGCGATGGCCGCAGCGGGAACGATCAACCAGGCCATTGGCCTCCAGCATGATCAGCCAGACAGTCTGGCGGTCCCAATCGGCTCCATCATCGAGGAGCTCGACAAGTGGATCAAACGACTCCTGGACAAGCTCGCCGAGATCGTCACGAACCTTGCAAAGGGCACGTCGTTCTCGATCAGGTCGGGACCAGCGTTACGGTGACAGTCAACTTCCCGCCGATCGGTCAGGAGTAGCGACCGGTTGCTGGGCCGGGCCGCCGTGCTCGCCGAGTCGAAGGTCTACACCCGCGGCGTAGCGTCTTGGTCGTGGCGCAGATTGTCTACCGAGTCAGCGGCAGGGATGGTGACCGTCGTGTCACCAAGGCCTTCCGTAACACGGACCAGGGGCGTCAGGCTGCGTCGGCCTTCAAGCGGGAGCTGTCGGATTCTCGTACCCGTTACGACGTCCGCACCCGGATCGGTGGCCGTGTGGTCACTCGCACGTTTGCGAGCAAGAAGGAGGCGGACGCCTATGCCGCCACGACCGAGGCTGACCGGCTCCGCGGGGTGATGTTCGATCCAGGCCGTGGCCGCGTAACGGTCAGAGAGTTGGGCGCTGAGTGGCTGGCTTCCAACCCGGCAAAGCGCGCCGACACGCGGGCCACTGATGAGTATCACCTCAGGACCCATATCTTTCCTGCGCTTGGCGATCGTCGAATCGACTCGGTCGTGCAGACCGACGTTCAGTCGTTGGTCAATCACCTTTCCGCACGTTTGGCACCGAGGACGGTGCGGCGGGCGCACGGCGTCCTCAGGTCGCTCTGCGCGTACGCGGAAATGACCGACCGAATAGGACGCAGTCCGTGTCGGAATGTGAAGCTCCCTCGCGTCCAGCCGCTCGAACGATCCATGCCTCTTCCTGAGGATCTTGCTCGTCTGGTAGCGGCGATGGACGAGAGCAACCGGCCCATGGTCTACCTCGGGGCTGTGCTGGGCCTGCGGTTCTCGGAGGTCGCCGGGCTGCGTGTGGGACGTATGGACCTAGGCAGCGGTTCCGTGTCGGTCAACGAGACCATCACGCGAGATTCCCAGGGGCGCCCGGTATTCGATGCACCGAAGTCGGCTGCCTCTCGCCGAACCATTGCGTTGCCAGCGCCATTGCGGGAACTGTTGGCGGACCACCTCCGCCGGAGGGGCTTGACCGAGGCCGATAGCGACGCGCTCGTGTTCGTCTCGCCCGAAGGAGGACCCCTCCGTTACGCAAACTGGCGCAATCGCGTTTGGTCGCCCGCTCGTGAGGCGGCAGGTCTTCCGAATCTGGGTTTTCACGACCTTCGGCGCGCGATGGCGACGGCGCTCGTGGAGGATCGGACAGACATGAAGACAACGCAGGTTCGCATGGGCCACTCCGATTCGCGACTGACCTTGGCTCTTTACGCTCAGGCTGTGCCTGAGGCTGACCAGGCCGCAGCGGATCGTCTTAGCGGCCGATTCATGCCAGGCTCGCGCGATGAACGCGCGATGGACGGAGAGCAGCGAGATACAGCAGGTGACGAAGATAGCCTTTGACCAGGGAGAATACCGGTGGAGGTGAGCGGACTCGAACCGCCGACTTCCACGTTGCGAACGTGGCGCTCTACCAGCTGAGCTACACCCCCGGGACGACCGGTGACGGACCATCGGAGGTATCCTCTGGTGCGCTCCGGCCGAGTCCGGCCGACGACTCAGGTTAGCGGAGCCGCGCTCATCTCTCACAGGGGAAGTGGCATGTGGACGACTCGGCGGGACCGGCGACCGCCCGACGGCCCCGCCGCCGGCTCGCCCAAAGAGCGACGGCTCAGCGACCTCCGGCCATGATCTCGTCGTAGTCGTAGTCAAAGGCGGGGTCGGCCAAGTCGTCCTCGCCGAAGTCGTCCTCGCCGAAGTCCGCCTCATCCCAATCCCTCCGGCGAACGCCGACCACCACAGGAACAGCGGCAGTCACCGGCACGGCCCGGCTCGCTTCGTGGCGGAGGTCGCGGATGTCGACGACCTTGGCCTTGCGCTCCACTGCGCGTCTGTGCATGTAGATGAGCAGAGCCAGATAGCCGGCCGCGGCGGCAAAAGCCAGCAGAGACAGGCCCCAGAGAACTCGCAAGGCGGGGATCATGCCGAGCACGAAGAAACCCAGCATCGCCGTGCCGAGCACGAGCAGCACGCGGCGGCGGCGTGCCGCCGGCAAGGGAGCGGGCCGCGCGTGCCGGTCGACTGCTTCAGATCGCGACAAGTGGGCAGGTGTCGCAGAGGAGGCTCGGGTGTCATCGTCGTCCACCATCTCGGTCGCGAAAAGCATCGCCTCCGGAGCGGCGGCGGTCGCCGCGAGCCGGGGGTAGGCGAGCCTCATACCGCGGAGCTGGCGGTGGAAGGAATCTACCGAGGTTGTGAACCTGCGCTCGGAAAGCTTGCGAAGCATCATCGGGGTCAGGGCGACCACCCAGATGATTGCCAGCACAGCTATCACCACCAGGCTCACGCTCCTAGGCCGTCCTCACTTTGTCGGAGACGCTAGTCAAACGTCTCAGCAGATTGGTGGATCTTGTCCATGGCGGGCTCGTTCGCACGGCGCCAAACCCCCGAGCGACCCCCGGTCTTCTCCCACAGGCACAGCTCCTCCACGACCATGGAGCGGTCGGCGGACTTGCACATGTCATAGATCGTCAGGGCTGCTACGGCACAGGCGGTCATGGCCTCCATCTCGACGCCCGTTCGGTCGACGGCCTCCACTTGGGTCTCGACCTCGACGAAGTCGTCGCCGAAGGTGAAGTTCACGTAGACCGAGCCGACGAGCAGCGGGTGGCAGAGAGGTATGAGGTCGGGAGTGCGCTTGGCTGCTTGAATACCGGCGATCCGTGCCGCACCGAGTACGTCACCTTTGTTGATGGCATTGCTCGCTATCTTCGCCGTCGTCTCGGGGAGCATCCGGACCTTGCAGCGGGCGAGCGCCCGGCGGTGAGTCGCCTCCTTAGGAGTGACATCCACCATTCGAGCCCGGCCAAGTGGGTCGACGTGTGTCAGTCCTCGGTTCGGCATTGAACCGCAGTCTATGCGGTGAGTCTTCAGCCTGCCCGGATGGCAACGGACCTGCAAGGATGACCGGACCTCCGGACAGGCTCGGCGACCGGCCTGCAGCTGAATACCGGCTCACGCTGTTGGCCAATACGGGCTCACGCTGTTGGGCAATACCAGCTCACGTTCCGGGTACCACCTCATTCGAGGGGGCCGGTGAGAATGATCTGGATCTCGCCTCCGATGCCCACACCGTTGCCGTCGGGCACGAGGGCGAGGGCATTGGCGGCCACCAAGGCGGCGAGCTGGTGGGATCCCTGGGCGCCGGCGGAACGCACGACGATCCGGCCGTCCGGACCCATGGCGGCGACGGCGCGAACCAGGTGAAGCTTGCCGTCCGGGCGCCGCTCGAGGTCGTCGACGGCGACGGCCGGGAGCCGGTGGGGGAGCGGCGAGCGATGACCTGCGAGCTTCCTCAGCGCCGGCAGGGCCACGACCTGGTAGCTGACCATCGAAGAAACAGGGTTGCCCGGCAGGCCGAACACCGGCACGGAGCGTCCACCGGCTCTGACCGCTGCGAACGACAAGGGTTTGGCGGGCTTGATCGCCACCTTGAACTGGTGGACGGTCCCCCCCACCTCGCCAACCAGCGTCTCGAGGGCGACCTTCACGAAGTCGAACTCGCCCATGCTCACCCCGCCGGAGGTGAGCAGGGCGTCGCAGCGCTCGATGCCCTCTTTGATGGCAGCGGAGATCGCCGCTTTGTTATCACGGCGGAGGCCGAGGTCTACGCCGGTAAAGCCGTCCCGTTGCAGAGCCGCCAGCAGACCCTGGCGGTTGGAGTCGCGTATCTGGCCCGGCTCGAGGGGTGTCGTTGGGTCAGCCAGCTCGTCTCCGGTCGAAAGGACGCCCACTTTCGGCCTTGGGTGGACGGTCACGGTCGTCGCGTCGACGCTAGCGAGCAACGAGACGTGCGCGGGCCCGATCGCGGTGCCCGCCGGCACGGCCAGCTCCCCACGGCGCAGGTCGCTGCCGGCCAGCCGGATGTAGGCGCCAGGCGAGACCTCCTCGAGGATCCGGACCTTCCCGTCCGACGAGCCCGGCTCGGTCCGCTCGACAATGGCGATCCCGTCCGCACCAGGCGGTATCGGGGCCCCGGTCATGATCCGGACCGCGGTTGCGGGCTCGACGCCCTTCGTCGGCACGGCGCCGGCAGGGAGAACCCCGATGACCGATAGCTCCACGGGCGCAGCGCTCGTGTCGGCTGCGCGCACCGCGTACCCGTCCATGGCGGAGTTGGCAAAGGGAGGAAGGTCCCCCGGGGCGCGCACGTCGGCCGCGAGGACGTGGCCGAGGGCGGCAGCGAGCCCGATCTCGACCGGGGCGAGCGGGAGGCACGAGCCGAGCACGGTCCGCTGCACCTCCTCGAGCGAGACCAGCTCTTCAACGCCGTTTTGGCCCATAACTCCTCCCCCGGGAATCTCGATCTGGTCGCCACGATATACTTGGCACTCACAGAGAGAGAGTGCCAGTGCCAGACCGTCCGCGGGATGGTGAGGTTGGTCGAGGCGAAGGGCAGAACGGGTTCATGCCGACCTACGAGTATTCGTGCAAGTTATGCGGAGAGCACCTCGAAGTCGTGCAGTCGTTCAAGGACGCGGCCCTCACCACGTGCCCCAACTGTGGCGGGGACCTCCGCAAGGTGTTCGGGAGCATCGGGATCGTGTTCAAGGGGAGCGGTTTCTACCGCAATGACAGCCGGTCGGGGCAATCCTCCACCGTGCCCGCCGCCGGCTCGGGGACCGGGTCCGAGGCCGCCGCCCCGTCGAGCGGCGAAGCGGCCAAGCCGGCCGCGGCCGCACCGGAGAAGACGGCTGCACCGGCTGCACCTGCGGCCTCGGCCGCGGCGTCATCTGCCGCGAGACCGGCGAGCACCGCAGCGGCATCCTGAGAGACGGCTTCGTTTCTCCTCTGGGTCAAGACCCGCTCATCGCGATGTCGTCGACGGCGAGAGTCACTCCCGTCGCGCTGCCCGGCAGCCACTCGACGTCTGAGCCGACGGCCACGACGTTCTGCAGCATGCGCTGGATCGTCGAGGCAATGGTCACCTCGCGCACGGGCTCGGTGAGCTCGCCGCCGCGGATCATCAGGCCCTCGGCCCCTACGGAGAAGTCACCGCTCACGCGGTTGACCCCCGAGTGCACACCGGTGATCGACTGGACGAGCAAGCCACCGCCGAGCTGGGCGATGATCTCGGACTGGTCCAGGGTCCCCGGCTCGAGCGACAGCGCCTGCGCGCCTACGCCGGGGGTCGTCCGGAAGCTGGCTCGAACCGCCGAGCCGGTCGAGGACGTGCCGGCGAGGCTTGCCGCGTAGGTGTCGTAGAGGAAGCCCTGCAGCTCGCCGGCCGAGATCAGCGAGTTGCGCCGGCAGGCGAGGCCCTCGGCGTCGTGCTCCGAGGCCCCGTAGGCGAGCGGGTTCGTCGGGTCGTCGACGAGGGTCAGCTCGCCGGCACCGACCTTCTCCCCGACGCGCCCTGCGAAGAACGAACGCGCCCTTTGGCGACCTCCTCGCCCGAGAGCGGGCCGGAGAGGATCCCGAGCAGTGCCGCCGTCACCCGGCGGTCCAAGACGGCGGTCAGCTTGGCGCTCCTGGCCTTCTTGGCCCCGAGCAGCCGTGTCGCCCTGTCGACGGCGTCGCTCCCGGCGGCCTCGAGGTCGAGCTCGGCCGGTGCGCGGCCGACCGAGTAGCCGAAGCCCGTCTGGGTGTGGTCGCCGTCTCCGGCCACGGCGTGGACGAAGAGATAACAGCCCTTTCTCCGGCTCGTGACCCCGATCCCTCGCGTCGTGGCGATCACCGTCTCGCCGAAGCCGTCGACGTAGTCCGAGGAGACGACCTGGCGGATGCGCGAGTCTCCCGCCCGGACGCGCCGCTCGAGCTCGAGGGCGAGCGCAACCTTCTCGTCGGTCGGGAACGAGACGAGCTCGGACCGCCAGAGATCGATCACGGGGGCCTCGACGGCGTCGGGTGAGGCGAGCCGAGCGTGCTCGTCGACCGTGGCGAACCGGGCATTGTCGCGTGCCTCGAGGAGCGTCTCGAGCGCGGCCCGCTCGTCGAGCGCCCCAACATGGGAGAAACCCTGTCTCCCCGCCGAGATCACCCGCACACCCACGCCCGCCGACTCTGCCGCCGTGAGCTCCTCGATCTCGCCCTCGTAGTCCTTGATCGAGTTCTGCCTGCCGTGGGCGACATAGACCTCGACCTCTTCGTCGCCCCTTGCCTGCTCGAGCAGGCGGCGAGCCAGGTCGAGGAGGTCAGGCACCTGCGGTACCGCCGATCGTCATGCCCGTCACGCGCAGGGTCGGCTGTCCGCAGCCGACGGCGACACTCTGGCCGTGCTTGCCGCAGGCGCCGGACGACATCTCGAAGTCGTTGCCGATGGCGTCGATCTTGGAGAGCACGTCGGGGCCGTTGCCGATCAGATTGGCGTTCCTGAGCGGCTCGGCGATGCGGCCGTCCTCGATCAGATAGGCCTCGGTCATCCCGAAGACGAAGTCCCCGGTCGCAGTGTTGACCTGCCCGCCGCCGAGCTTGGCGACATAGATCCCCTTCGGCGTCTGCGCCAGGATCTCGTCCGGGTCCTCGTCGCCGGCGAGGAGGAACGTATTGGTCATGCGGACCATGGGCAGGTGCTCGTAGCTCTGGCGCCGCCCGTTGCCCGACGAGGTGCGGCCCTCCTTGCGGGCGCGCAGGTAGTCCCACATGTACTCGGTGAGGACTCCGTCTTGGATCAGCACGTTGCGTTGCGCGGGCCGGCCTTCGTCGTCGATCGCCAGGGTGCCCCAGTTCGGGCCGAAGGCGCCGTCGTCGACGAGGGTGACGCCCGGGCTGGCGACGCTCTGGCCGATGCGGCCGGTGTACACCGAGCTGTCCTTCAATATGTGGTCGGCCTCGAGGCCGTGGCCGCACGCCTCGTGGAACAAGATCCCGCCGCTCCCGCACTTTAAGACCACCGGCAGCACACCGGACGGGGCCGGGCGGGCCTCGAGCTTTCCGATTGCACGCCGGGCCGCCTTCTCGGCGACCTCCTCGACGGGCTGCTCGTCGAAGACCTCGTAGCCGAGCCCGTAGGCAAGGCTCTCGGAGCCGGTTTGCATGCCGCTGTCGCCCGAGGCCACGCAGGTCACCGAGAAACGGGTGCGGACGCGGTCGTCATCTGCCAGCAGCCCGTCAGGGCGTCGCCACCCGCTGACGCTCGGGCGACTGCGGTGACAGCGCGATCGTATGGACGTCAGCGCCGGTCTCCCGGGCGACGGTCGCCGCCGCCCGGGCCGCGCTCAGCAGACCGGCCTCCGACAGGTCGGCGGTATGGGCGAAGCCCGTCGTCTCGCCGACGATGACCCTGATCCCGGCGCCACGGTCGCGCCCGGTAGACAGCTGTTCGACCTTGCGGTCGTCGAGGAGTATCGAAGAGCTCGAGCGGTCCTCTACGAAGAGCTCGGCGAAGTCGCCTTCCCTGCGGAGGGCTTCGTGCAGCACCCGTTCCAGGATGGGCGCCTCGACGAGATCCCTGAGCGGGCTGTCGCTGAGCGCCATGTCTCGTGGGTCAAAGTTTCCGGCCGAGCATGCCTCCGAGCACACCGCCGCCCATGCCTGCGGCCACCGAGCTGGTCTCGTGCTTCTCGCCCAGGTAAGGCGAGAGCGCGTGGGCGAGCACCGGGAGCGGCATGCTCTGTAGCCACACGGTGCCCGGGCCCGTGAGCACCACGACGTGATGGCCGTCCTCGCCGAACATGTAGTTGGCGATGCCCTGCAGGCGCGTCGTCTGGAAGCTGACGGTGGCGTGGAACGCTCCGACATGGCCCGGATGCACGCAGAGGCTCTGGCCTGCGGCGAGCTCGTAGGTCGAGATCTCCCCGGAAAGCTCGAGCCAGGCGGTTCCCTGCCCCTCGAGGCGCTGAAGGATGAAGCCCTCGCCACCGAAGACGGCACCGCCGAAGGTCTGCTGCATGGCGACGGTGGGGAGCACGTCCGGTGTGCCGCAGAGCCAGCCATGGCGGTGGACGATGTACTCGGATCCCGGTGCGATCTCGACGGGGAAGATCCGTCCGGGAAGCTTCGCCGCCAGCACCAGCATTCCCGGTGCGCCGCTCGCCTCATAGCGGGTGAGGAAGATGCCCCCGCCGCCGGCGACCCGTTTCAGCCCCGCCATGAAACCTTTGCCTCCGCCGGTATTCGTGGTCTGGCTGAGCTGCATGTTCGCGGTCATCCAGGCGAGGTCGCCATGGGTCGAGACGACAGCCTCGCCAGGATCGAGGATCAGCTCGAGCACCGGGAGAATGGACCCTTTCACTTCGGCCTTCATCTGAGACCCCCTTGTCGTCCCGCGGCCGGCCGGCCGTCTGCCGGGTTGCCGGCCTCAGTCTGCCCTCTGTGAGGTCCGGCGTCGAGGAATCGCTGCGACCCCCCTCGTACCGCCTTGTTTTTGGCGGGTATCCCCGCCTTTGGCTCGGCTGCTCGGTAGCATCCGCGGAGGGAACCTGGAGGGAACATGGACGAGAACGAGCCAGTCGCACAAGAGCAGGTGGCCACTCCGATATTCAATGTCTACCGGCGCGGTTACGACCCCGAGCAGGTCGATCGGTACGTGGCGGACCAGCAGCGGAGGCTCGACGACGCGCTGCACCGCGCCTCTGAGTCCGAGCGCAGGCTCGCCGCGGCCGTGGGCCAGCTGCGCGAACTGCACCGGCGCGTCGCCGTCTACGAGAGCGAGACGCGCACCGCCCAGCCGCCCGCGTTGGACACCCTCGGCGAACGGGTCCAGCGGATCCTCCAAGAGGCGTGGGAGGGGGCATACACGCTCCGCCAGGAGGCCGAACGCGAGGTCAACGAGCTGCGCGAGGCCATCACGGCAGAGGTGAACGAGCTGCGCGAGGTGGCGAGCCGCGAGGCTGCCGACATCGTCGACCAGGCCACCAGGCGTGCCCTCGCGATCCGGGACGAGACCGAGCGGCGCCGCCACGCCTACCTGCAGCGCATCGAGCAGGACCGCGAGCGCGCCGTTTCTCAGATCACCTATCTCTACGACCAGCGTCAGGAGGCCATCGCGGAGCTGGCCCGGCTTCAGACCACGGTCCAGGCCATCGTCGAAGAGATGGCCCGCAGCCCTCTCGGGCGTCCCGCGCCCGGGGTGGCCGTTGCGGCGGCCTCGCCGGCCGCACGCGACGGCAGTCCGGCCCTGCCCCCCGAGGACGACAGTGGCGTGCGGCCCGGACGGCACAGCAGTTCCGGCGGGACCGGTCCCGATGTCGAGAACGGTCGAGACGACGTGACCATCGTCGGCGAGCCGATGACCTCCCGCGAGTATCAGGCGGCTGAGGAGCTGGCCTCGAGGGCGCGCTGGCCCGAAGGCCGCTCCGGTGCGGAGGAGACCGAGGTGGACCCCGGAGAGGCTCCCCGCTCGGGCAGGGGGCGCAACTTCTTGTTCGACGCCGAAGAACAAGGTTGGACCTGAGCCGCATCTCGTGATGACGTGCGAGGGGCTCGTTGCCCTCGCCGTTGCCAGGAAGTGTCGTGGATGACGAGCCCTTCGCGGCCACCCGGAATCCCGGGTGGCCGCGACGATGTGAGGAGGCTCTTGTGGCCTGTCAGGGCTGTCGATCTGCCACAGATAGGTCGACGACGTCCTTGATGTAGGGGTGGCCGAAATTGGTCAGGCTGGACCCAGCCACGCACGACGTTGTTGCCAAATGAGGTTTGACGCTGGCCGCAGCCGGCGCTCCTGCGATCATCATGATTCCGAGGGCAGCGCCGCCAAGGACAAGAACGCTCCGATCCAGTACCGCTTCATCCGCTTGCCCCTCTCTTCATGAGTTCGTAAAACTCGTAACGAGTTCGACATGAACCTGCCATATCTTCGCGCCGACCGGCAGAGATGTCCAGCGTTTATTGCGGAAACATTACGGAACCCTGGCGACGAGGTGACGGACGGTCAGCCTTTGCCGCCTGGGTCGCTGGGGTCCTCGGCATGCAAGGATGGTCGCCGCCGTTCCAGGGTGCGACGGAACGTGGAGAGAATTGCCAGAAAGGGCCGCTAGCTCATCGGGTAGAGCAGGGGACTTTTAATCCCAAGGTGCCGGGTTCGAGCCCCGGGCGGCCCACCAGGCGCCATACTCCAGGCCCACCAGGCGCGATAAGGCGAGCGACATGACAACGGCCCGGTGCTCAAGCCGACGGGGCCAGAGTCCGACTTAACGAGTCGGGTGCACGACCCGACTGCTGTGCGAGGGAAAGCTACCCGGGGCGTGCACCCGTTCTAGGGGCTCCACAGCCCGACGGGGCCAGTTCACGGCGGAGACGACACGGCCCCGGCAACTGCCGGGGCCGCTCGCTAGGGTGACTGTGAGCACGACCACTGATGCCTTGCGAGGGGAAGCTGGGCCGTGCGATCGTCACGGTACTTAGGTGAGCTAGGTAAGGCAAGTTGACCACTGACGGGAAACGCCCGCCACCCTAAGCTAAGGCAGCGGGCCACTCGTGGGAGCTGGGGGCGAGGCTACTTGCCGCTCGGCAGGAAGCTCGCTTTCGGTCGACTTCGCCCGCTCGGGCATGCCGGCCAGCGCGCGGATGATCACGCCGAGTTCCAGCGTCGCGTCTTCGATCTGCTCCTGGAGCTCCACCGCCCGAGCGAGCATGTCCTCGCGGCTCGTGTCCTCCCGGCTCGTGTTGTCGCCAGCCGTCACGCGTCCACTTTGGCGCTCTCGGGGAGTTTGTACCAATCGGCGACCGCCACCCTGATCTCAGACTCGGACTCGGGCCTCACGTCCAGACGGAACCCTCTCTCGCCATTGGCCACAGTCAACGACCCGTCCCCGATCCACGCTTGGGCCACGCCGGTGCCCCTGTCGAAGGAGGCCGCCCGGCCGGGCTTGACATCGACGGGGATCTCCTCGTCATCGTCTCGGGCACCCTCGTGTAGATGCCTTCAACCCTGTCCGGCGGTGTCATTTTGATGTGCGCCAAGCGAGCACCGATCTCAGCGAGAGGGCCGGCTCAAGTAGTGCCGCGACGCCGCAGCCTCACGAGCTCGCTTTGCCGCGCCGCTCGCCAGCAACCTTCTCTTCACACACCTCGCACAGTGCCGCCCGGTCGCCGAGGGTCAGCCGATCCTTCCACGACGAGTCCTGTTTGACGGTGCTTCGAGGCATCTGACGGCCACAGGCAGTAGTGACATCAGACGGGAGTCTGCCTGCTGTGAGGGCATCGCTCATGACCTTTACAGCGGGCGGCCTCAAGGGATCCGCGCAACAGCTCGGCGAGTCGACGACTGTGAGTTGACTCGACCGGGAGGTTCCCTTGGCACCGCACCTGACGCTGCAGCAACGTGAGCACGCGCGAAGGCTCCGACGAGAAGGAGGGACGATCCGCGAGATCGCAGCAGAGATCGGGTGCTCGCGCGCGACCGTGAAGAATGTCGTGCGCGCTCGCGGCAAGCGGGAGTCCAGCCAGATCGTGTGGTCGCCGGGCCCGTCGCGCTTGTCGCTCGCAGATCGTGAGGAGATCAGCCGTGGGCTGTCGGTCGGTGAACCGCTCCGCGCTGTCGCGCGTCGGCTCGGCCGGGCGCCGTCGACCATCACTCGTGAAGTGAAGGCGAACGGCGGACGCTCCCACTACCGAGCCGTGAGGGCGCACCATGGAGCCTATGCACGCGCCCGTCGTCCGAAGACCCCGAAGCTCCTCGCCGGCCCGCTCTGCGCGCAGGTCACCATGTGGCTCGA
>Ga0187852_1001883_pt1 | contig 18460 bp, 10 predicted proteins | sample June2016WEW_6_40_FD_134511 | JGI IMG/M metagenome (GOLD analysis project Ga0187852, IMG submission 134511) | Peatland microbial communities from SPRUCE experiment site at the Marcell Experimental Forest, Minnesota, USA - June2016WEW_6_40 | ecosystem: Environmental > Terrestrial > Soil > Wetlands...
GAAACTGATCCGCGCGTCCAGCAGCACCAGACCCATGCCCCCGCTCATCAGCGGCCAATTCCAACTCTTGCCCCTGGTGCGCCATAACTGCAGGGATTCCCAGGTGGGCACGATGGTGACGTAGGGCACCGGCGAACTGCCTTTATGTATTTCCTCCACCTGCCGCATCAGCTCGAACACTTCCTGCGCGGGCTTCGCGCTCCCACTTCCCACCTTGAAATACAGCCGGTTGGCCGTGGCATAAAGCGGCGAATTGCCGCAGGCAAGGTTCGTGAACCCTTCCATGCGAATCTCGTCCTGGTCCTCCAAGTTGGTGTTGTGCACCACCCAGGGATGCTCATCAGGCGGCTCACCAAACCAAGTCACCGCGTAGCTGCCCAAGTACATCTGCGCCACGTGCTTGTAAGGCCGCGCCATCGATGCACCCTTCATACCGGTCATCAGTCGATCGTAGACTTCCCGGCTCGCCTCCACCATGAAGCCGTCCGGTGTGCGGTACTGCAACGGAAGTGAAGTTCCGACCCACGTCGCCCCGTTGTGGCAAAACATGAACTTGCCGCTGCCGTGAACGATTTTGCGGAAGTCCAACAGGTCTTCTCGGCACAATTGATTCGCCCAGGCATACCATGCGATCAATGTTTTCATGTCTACGTCCGCCGGCAAATGCTCCCAATCAAAAGGCAGGCCGTTGAGCCGGGCAAGCGGCGCGAGGGCATCCAAATCCAGGCCGCTGAATTTCCTGAAATTCTTCCGGCATGATTCGCAGAAGCAAACGCCCGTGTAGCCAAACGCGCTCGGGGAATCGAAATACACTCCGTCGATGTCATGCTCACAGAGTTCCCGCGCTACCTGGCGAATCGCGGCGCGGTAAGTATCGCCTGTGGTACAGAGCATCCGCATGGGTGTCATCCAGCCAATATGATAATAGATCCCATAAGGCTTCCCCTGAGGATCACGGAGCAGCCAGTCAGCATACTGGGGATGTTCTTTGATATACGCGGGAGTCAGCATAAGGGCCACGCCGTAGCCCGTATAACAATATTGTCGTACGCCCACGCGCCGGCATTCCCGCGCTACCTCATCAATCAAATCCCTCCCGCCCAACTCCGGGTGCACCGGGAATACCTTGCTGGGGTAACACGCCCAATAGCCGATCGGCTGAAATCGCAGCAGGTTTCCTCCCAGCTCCACCACCGTTTCCGCCAATCGACGGGCGTCAAAGTCCTTCACGTGGGGGTAGACTGGAGGCGAGTAGCCGTCGAAGTAAATCGCTCGCGCGTAGTGAAGCCATTCAGGCATTTGGTAATCGTCAGGTGGAAAGGCGGGCTGTTCTGCCGTCTGAGCTGGGGGAATGCCCAGACTGGGCAAAGTCGCCCGCGTTCCTGCGAGCGCAGCGAATCCTCCGACCGTTCCCTGCAAGAATGTTCTCCGCTCCATTGGCGCCTCCCACAGATTCACAGCCGACTTTTCAAGCGCGGATACAGCTCAAGAGCATTATCCCGAAGGATGCTCTTTCCGATTTGGCGGGCGTCGGGTTCTGAAAGTTCTCCCCAGTCGACTTTTTCGGCGAGCACTTCTGCAAGGCACCGTCGTGTTAACTCCGTCTCACCATAAATCCCCTCCGCAGATGTGTCATCACCACCCCAGGTAATCCGATTCGAGGGAACCACTTCCAACCATTCGTGGAATGCCCTTTTCGCCATAGTAAAGCTAATGGTTGGAAGCCAAACTAAATTGATCCAAACATGATCTGCGTACTTCATGCCGATCGCGCCGGTTTCACCAATCCAAGGATACCCTCCGTGAAACAGCTCGAACTTGGTGCGCGGGTTGGCGTCGATGAGGTTTACGAGCAGCATGGGACTCGAGCCCGCAATCCTTGCATCCCCAGTGTGAATCTGAAACGGCATGTCGTGCTTCGCACACAGTTCCACGAGTCTCCACATGATGAAGTCTTCGAAATCTTTGATTTGTTCGGGAGTTAGTTCGGAGCGCGGATTGCCAAAGGCTTTGGCGGCCTGTTCCTTCGGGACGTTCTCAAACCGGAGCGTCCGTACGTAGGCTTGGGTGGTTTTCAGGCATACCGCATCGCCTTGCTTCGCCGTGACGAAAATGACATCGAGCAAGGCCAGGTAGTCGTCCAGCGAATTAAGGGGTAGTCCACGCTGTTGAGCGAAAAGGTACGGGTTGTCCAGCGGCCCCAAAATCTGGCTCGGATGGACGCTCTTGTCGAATTCGGTGGGATGAAAGCCCCACACCAAAGTCGTCACGTTAAGCGTCAGCAGCTCAAAAGGATAGTCGGCGCGAAAGTTGAAGCGCTCCCAATATCGGTCGCAAACCAGCAGTTGGATGTTGGCCTTTTTGGCGAGCACCTGATAGAGCCATCGGGGATCGCGGTAGCTCTCAAAAATCCGGCGGTTCAATTGAGCGGCCTGCTCGTCACTGATGCTATCAAAGTCCACGCCGTACAGATCGCGCAGAGCCAGCCACATATAGCGATAGAAACCGGTGGCGCGAACATTCACAAAATCCGTTTTGGCACGACCCCACCATGTTTCAAACTGTTCCTTAGGCTCCCAAGGCGTAAGTGGAGCTACCCGTTGCAAATAGCTGCCCGCCCATAAGCCGCAGAGATTCATCCCGCGGCCTTGGCCAGTCTCGACATAACCCGGCAGTTGATCAAAAGCCCGCAGGTGTTCATGCATGTCGATCGACGGAACGCGGTCAAGGTATTCTTTGATGCGGCGATACAGACCGGTTCCCTCCTGGCTTGACCGGGGGTTGGTCCCGAAACCTTGGCTTTCCTCGCCCCCCGCGGGCATGGACGGAGCCGTTTTCGCTTCCTTGGCGAGGCCTGGCGGTAAACTCGCAGGCACTCCGATCCCTAGGGAAGCCTGCTTAAGAAATGTCCTTCTCTGCATGGGACCACACCTTGGAGTTTCTACGTTCGTGATGGCGGCGGAAACGGCGCCTTGGCTGTAGGGGTACGCCTTGCCGTACCCTCTTTTTTATCGTATCGCGCGACCGAACCAAGAGGGTACGGCAAGCCGTACCCCTACAAATCCGGAAGGTCGTAGTCGCCAAGCTGGAGCGGGTACCCGCCGTATTGGCGGACCAGGTTGACCACGTAATCATAGTTCTGGCCCGAAACGGTGTTGGGAACAGAATGGTCCGACTGAAAAATAAAACCCCCGCCTTTCCCCGCGTTCAGCTTGGTCAGAACAATGCGCTTCAGATCCTCCGGGGTTCCGTTGGCCCATGCGACCACATCCATGTTGCCGCAAAAGGCCAGCCGATGTCCGTACTTGCGTCGCAGTTCTATTACGTCAAGTCCGGCCTTCACCTCCAGCGGGTTGTACGCATCGATCCCGACTTCAATGTAATCTTCCAGAATCGAACGAGCATCGCCGCAGCCGTGGTAAATCACCGGCAATCCGTGACTGCGGCACACCTCCACGATGGCCTTGACTCCCGGCTTGAAGTATTTCCTCCAATAGACGGGGGAGAAGAGCATCCCCCCCTTGTAGGCGACATCTCCCCAGATCACCATGCCATCCAGGATCCCGCCGGCAGCCTTGATCTGGGCCTTCGTTGTTTCTACGGCATACTCATTGATGCGCTCCACAAAGCTGCCAACTTCGTCCGGGTACAATGCGAGCCAGAGCAGGGCATTTTCGGGACCGATGATACGCCATAGAGTTTCATACCCCTCCGCCACACTGCCGTAAACGGGAAAGTCCGGGTATAACTCTTTCACCGTATCAATCCAGGGAGGCAAATTCCGGGCGAAGCCGTCCCCGATGCCTGCGGTCTGGTTGTCGCCCCCTTTGAAGTACCGTCGTTCGTCCCAGGGATCGTCGAACTGGAAGGACTCCATTTTCTCGACGGTATCGGTGTCGAATTTCAGGAAGCGGGGCATGGGATGATCGAAAACCTTCTGCACCACCGCCTCGAAGCCCGTGTGCACCACGATCTCTTCGCTTGTTTCCCTCAGCACTTCGAAGGGCTTGATATGGGGGTCCCGGTTGGGTCTGGTAACGGTCCAATCCAGGTCATAGTAACGGTAGATATCAGCTTCCCGCGGCAGCCCCAGTTCTTCCCGCCAACGCTTGAGGAAGCTCCCCCAGAACCAGTCACTGATAGGAACCCGATCGGGCTCCTGGTGACGCAACGCTTTATTTATCCTTGCCAGCTTTGCAAGGCAATTTGCAGTTCGAGTCATGGAATACCGCCCCGTAGAATTGCGAGTCATTTACATTCCGCAAAGTCGTCCGCCATCTTGAGCGGTTCGATCCCAAATGTCGTGATCAGCTTCTGAAAAGGCGCTGTGGGCTGGTTGCTTCTAGGCGCCGATGCTCAAAGGATAGCCACCGTCTTCGCGCGCAGTTTTGTACATCTCAATGACGTTCTCGACCGGGACCAGCGATTGAATGTTGTGAACGCCATTGAAAACGAAACCTCCGCCGGGCCCAAAAGCTCGCAGGCGCTCACGGACTTCATTCCGAACGTCTTCGCGAGTGCCGAAGGGAAGCGTGCGCTGGGTATCCACGCCACCGCCCCAGAAGGTAATCCGGTCACCGAATTTCGTTTTGAGCTCAGTTGGATCCATGTTCGCCGCAGAGCACTGGACGGGGTTGAGAATATCGAATCCGGCCGCTATAAAATCTTCCACGAGCGCCCGCACCGAGCCACAGGAATGTATGAACGTCTTCCAGAATGTATGTTGGTGCACCCAGTCGTTTAGAATCTTGTGAAAGGGCAGGAACAGATCACGATAGATTCGGGGAGAGATGAAGGGCCCGTTCTGAGCGCCGAAATCCGTGCCCGTCATATACAACGCCGCCGCATGATCACCCACCACTTGGTGAACCTTTTGCAAGTTTGCCAAGTTGATTTCAGTCTGCGCCTCGAACATGCGGCGGATGAAGTCCGGCCTCGTGTTGAGGCTGATGCAGAATTCCTCGATGTCGCGGATTCCTTTTGGATGTTTGAGGGAGGGGCCAGGGATGCGAGAGATGCTACCAATCCCCATCACGCCGGCATTGACCACAATCGCTTTATCCGTCTCGCTATAGAGCTTCCTGAATTCACTTCCAAGCTGCTCCAGTTCCAAATTGGAGATGGGTTGGTACTCCTCCAGATTATCCTCGACTCGGAGCTTGCTCTCGTCGAACGGCTCGGGCCGAGGAATTACGTCGAAGTAGAATCCGCCTCGAGGCATCCTGCCGCTGGCCGGACACGAACGATCACCCTGCGGGTAAAGCAGCAGGTCCCCGTTGGGCTCAGGAGCCGTATTGAACCCTGCGGGCACTAAGGTCGGGGTTCCATCAAAGGCCGTCCATTCCTTCCATCCTTCCAACCTGAACCCGAATGGGGTTCCTGTGCCCATGAGCCCGACAACATCGGTCCCGAGTGCCGCGATGAGATCCGGCTTGATCTCTCCCAGCATCTGGTAGGGTTCGATGACCTTGACGGGGGTGCCGGGTTCGTCCAGCCTCAAGGCCTGCCGCAGTTTGTACACTGTGCTCACATGCATTCCGGTTACAGTCGTGCCGCCCAGATCCAAAGGGATCCTGTCGGGTTCTTTGTGCTGGAGTGCAAGGTTTACGCGCTCTCGTGAACTGATCATTCTCGTAGATCTCCTAACACCGAAGCTCTCGTTGAAGGGGTACGGCTCGCCGTACCCTTACAACCAGCCTCAGCTCGTCACAAACCCCGCGCCCAGCCAATCGCCATGCCCATGCGGGTCGGTGAAGCGGCTTTCCACATCCTTCACTCTTAGAGTGAGCTGCTGAGCGCCTTCGGGAATTTCCACATCGATTCCCCAACCCAACACGCCGTTGAAAAGGGGAGGAGTCTCCTTCACGGTTCTGCCGTCGATCATCACCTCAAAAATGATCTGACAGATGCGATACGACGTGGGCCCATGGATGGGCCGCGACCATTGGGGCCACTGCTCGAGACCGTCCGGGTTGTCCCAGCGCATGCATTCATCGTCAACCCCTACCGTCGCCACGAACCGCTTGTACTTCGGTTCCAGCGGGAAGACGAGCTCACTCGGCGCCTGCACGCCGATCCCCTTCGAAAACTCCCGGTCCCGGTTGGTGAGCACGTGGCCATCTACGGAGCGATTGAAGCGCGCGGCTTTCTTGACGGCGTAGCTCGCGGGCGCGACCTCCCCAACCAATTCCTGGAGCGGTTTCAAGTCGGAAACAAACACTTGAGGCGGATCCGGCCACGCAGGGTATTTCCAATATTTTGCCTCGCTAATGCGTGTCACGGGCTTTTCACCCTTAAACCCCGCCGCCTTCAGTGAGGTCTCCTCGTCAATCTTTATTGGCGCTCGGTAGAGGTGAGACGCAGGGGTCGGATCGCTGCCATCAAGCGTGTAGCGTAGCTCGGCTCCCGGCACATGCCGGCAAGTTAGTTCCACTTGGATGGGTATAGGGTAAGCAGCTCCGCCAAAGAGTCGACCCCAGGGTGCGATGTGCACGTAATCGAGCACAGGGTCCCCTTCCCAGACCCCCGCCTTACGCAACGTCTCTTCCATGTTGATGGAGGGCGCCAAATCACGCTCAATCGTCTCGATCACCTCGAGCGTCCCGCGAGTGGGATTGAAGCTTTCCTCGAGGTACCCGGTTATGGCTTCTGTGAGGTCACGGGCGAAACAGCATTGGAATCCGAACTGCCGCATGAACTTCATCCCCGTGGGCTTGCCCCACATGCACATGTTGGTGGCGAAGCCGGTGTAAATGATATGCGTGATGCCCCGCTCCTTAAGCACGTTGTAGGCTTCCTGCTGGGTTAGAGCAATGAACTCATCCGCTGCCATCTTCAAATCAGGATGTTGGTTATTAACGTTGTTGGTGTAGAAACACGCTTCTCCCAGGCCGCATTCGCACATTCCCCAACGTATCGCGCCGGGATAAGGGTCCGGCAGGTTCAACAAGGCCGGCAGTTGATGGTTCGGAAGGGCCAGGGTCGCTTTGCGCTGAGGTAATTCGTTCATATCGCGCATCGCATTGGTGGGGCTAAACATCAGGGTCATACCCAGCTTGCGACACGCGTCAAAACTATAGTTGAACCGCGGAATAAGCGACCCCGCACGGCTCCGCCAAGTCCGGCACCAATGGTAGTGCCAACAGTCCACGGCAATGATTGCTACTTTCTTGGGATCGACAAGCTCCGCGTTGGTGTGGCGAACCCCCTGTTTGTCGCGTGTTTGTAGTAGAAGTTCAATTCCCGCGGACTCGGTAGGCACATCGGTGGGCATCGCAGCAAGCACTCTTCCAAACACTCCCACACTCACTCCATAGCCCAGTACTTCTCGTCTTGTTGGCATGGCCTTATGCCTCCCTCAACGTCTAGCAGGATGTCTGCGTCCTGGTTGTAGGGGTGCACTTCGCCTGTCATCCTGAGCGCAGCGAAGGATCTCCGTAGTTGTTCTAAGTCATTGGAACAAGACGAACTGCGGAGATCCTTCGCTGCGCTCAGGATGACAGCTTTACGTTCGCACCCTCTTCCTCTTTATCACGCGATCGAACCACGAGGGCGTTGTAGGGGTATGGCTTGCCGCACCCCTACAACCAGTGACCGAACTCGGAGGGTACGGCAAGCCGTACCCCTACAACCAGCCTCAGCTCGTGATGAACCCAGCGTCCAACCAATCGCCGTGGCCGTGCGGGTCGGTGAAACGGCTTTCCACATCTTTCACTCTCAGGGTAAGTTTCTTAGAGCCTTCCGGAATTTCCACGTCGATTCCCCAACCCAGCACGCCGTTGAAAAGGGGCGGAGTCTCGGTCATGGTCGTGCCGTCGATGAGCACCTCGAAAACGATCTGACTAAGGCGGTAGGACGTCGGCCCATGGATGGGCTGCGACCATTGTGGCCATTGTTCGAGACCGTCGGGGTAATCCCATCGCATGCATTCATCATCAACCCCCGCCGTCGCCACAAACCGCTTATAGTCAGGGGCGAGCGCGAAGACCAGTTCGTTCGGAGCCTGCACGCCGATTCCCTTGCCAAACTTGCGATCGTGGTTGGTGAGCACGTTCCCATCCGCCGAGCGATTAAAGCGCGCGCCTTTCTTGGCAGCGTAGCTGTTCGGCTTGACCTCCGCGCAGAATTCCTGAAGTGGTTTCAGGTCGGAGACAAAAACTTGAGGGGGATCCGGCCAGGCAGGGTACTTCCAATATTTGGCTTCACTGATGCGGGTCGCCGGCTTATCGCCCTTAAAGCCTGCCGCCTTCAATACGATTGACCCATCAGCAGAAGGGGTCGCGGCGGATTCCTGATTAAGCTCCTTCGTCCACGTCCCACCGGCAACATCGCCTACGACTATCGGTTTCCGGTAAAGGGGCGAGGCAGGGGTCGGATCGCTGCCATCAAGCGTGTAGCGCAACTCGGCGGATGGCACATGCCGGCAGGTTAGCTCCACTTGAATGGGTACAGGGTAGATTGCTCCCCCAAAGAGTCGGCCCCAGGGTGCGATATGCACGTAATCGAGCACAGGGTCCCCTTCCCAGACCCCCGCCTTGCGCAACGTCTCTTCCATGTTGATGGAGGGCGCCAGATCACGCTCGATCGCTTCAATTACCTCCATCGTCCCTCGACTGGGATTAAAGCTTTCCTCGAGGTATCCGCTTATGGCTTCCGTCATGTCGCGCGCGAAACAGCACTGGAAGCCGAACTGCCGCATGAACTTCATCCCCGTGGGCTTGCCCCACATGCACATGTTGGTGGCGAAACCGGTGTAAATGATATGCGTGATGCCCCGCTCCTTAAGCACGTTGTAGGCTTCCTGTTGGGTCAAAGCTATGAAGTCGTCTGCGGCCATCTTCAAGTCGGGATGTTGATTGTTGTTGTTATTGTTGTAGAAACACGCCTCCCCCAGCCCGCATTCGCACATCCCCCAACGTATCGCGCCGGGATAAGGGTCCGGCAGGTTCAACAAGGCCGGCAGTTGATGGTTCGGAAGCGCCAGGGTCGCTTTGCGCTGAGGTAATTCGTTCATGTCGCGCATCGAGTTGGTGGGGCTAAACACAAATGTCATACCCAGTTTCCGCGCCGCGTCAAAAGCATAGTTAAACCGGGGGATCAGTGAGCCCGCACGGCTGCGCCAAGTCCTGCACCAATGCCAGTGCCAACAGTCGATCGCGAAGATGGCGGTTTTCTTGGGATCGATATGTTCTGTGGTGTGGCGGATTCCCCGTTTACCGCGTCTTTGCAGTGTCAGTTCGATTCCGCCGGACCGCACGTCTGAACTCACCGATTTTCGTCTTGTTGGCATCTCTCCATGCCTCCCCTTCTAATTCGCAGGGCGAGATTCCTCGCTACGGCGATGAAAACGACTCCCCTCCTCAGCGGGCGGAGGGGCAGGGGGTGGTGGGTGGCAGTTGCAGCGTTCCGATCAACCACCCCTGACCCCTTCTTAACAAGGAGGGGAATAACGCCGCGGCATTTTCAAGCTGAGTGATGAACCGACCCCGCGGCGTCACCGCGGTACTCCCTTCGCCGGCATGAGATGCTTTCGAAGAAACTCGAACGTTCCGACACCGTGGATGGTGTGCGGCCCATTGAAGAATTCGATGGTGGTATTGTCGTGAAGACCCATCATATCGTAGAAGCGGCGCACTTTGGCGTATTCAAAGGAAATCCATTCATCCATTCCCACACCGTCATTGTGGCCACGCTCGACCATAAAGGGCCGCGGAGCCATGAGATTTGCCAGTTCACCATAATTCACGACGTTGGCGAAATTGAATTCGTACATGTCGTATTCGCCCCACAACAGATAGCTGTAACTTGTCAGGACGTTCGTCGTCTTCCAAACCCATTCATTAAAGTCGCCCGCACAGATCGACAGAGCATACCGGTCCAAAAACGGCGGGACACGAACCGCAGTTTTTCCGCCGTAAGAGAGGCCATAAAACCCCATCCGCTCAGGATCAACAAAGCCCTGCTCAGCCAACCAATTCAATGTTTGGTCGTGCTGGCCGATGATGAACGAATGCAACGCGAGCTTCAGGGGATGGCCCATGCGCTGGATGATCCGGAACCGGTCCTCGCCGATGTAGGGATTCTGAGGGGAGTAGGTGACAAACCCCTCGTCAGCCAAGCTGGCTGCAAAATGATGATAGAAATGCGAGTCAACCTTGGGATCAGCCACGTCCTGCGGCCGACCCTCCAACCCATGCTGGCACACTACCACCGGCCGGCGTTCTCCCGCCTTGATGTCTTTTGGGACCAGGAGGATTCCATAGGCGAAAACATCCGGCCAAACGTCCAGGACCACCTCGTAGCCTTTGAATTTGGGTGCATCGTAGATCAATCGCGTGCGGGGATTGGCAGATCGACTCGGTGCCGGAAGCCGGCCTATGACCTCTTCCCACAAGTAATCACGATAGAACTTCGTAGTCTCGTTCCACCGCTCCAGCGACGAAGCATCCGCTTTGGCCCAAAACTCCGCGCGTCGATCAGGCGACTTGCGAATAAGGGCCTGAGTGAATCCCACCAGTTGGTCGAACTGGGAATGTAGCCGCGGCTGAGGGTCATAATTCGGGCGAGCATCCCGGGGTGTCTCTCCAAGGGGCCGTAGTCGGGCCCGCACGTCGAGGAAGCCCAAGAGGGCTTCCAAAGCCTTTTCCGAGCCGGGTTGCCCAGTGCCTTCCTGGCTCACCACCAGCCGGAGTTTCCCCTCTGCTTTCAGGCCGGCAAAGAAAGGACGCGCACGCTCCACCTCCTGCCGCACCGCATCGAGCGGGGGAGAAACTAGCTTGCCGTTTGGACATGCCCCTTCCTGGTGCGCCGCAGTGACCGGCGGAGGCCCTTCCACTTCCGGTCCGCGGCTCGCTTCAACCACGAGGGCGCGAGGAGCGATGAGGCCGGCTAATTCCGCATCTCCAAACTCGCGCACCAACCCCCACACGTCCCGGTAAATAGGTTCCTTCCATAAGGCCTCACGCGGCTCGAAATAGCCGGTCACTCCCGTTACATCAATTCTGGGGTCGAGGGCGCCCGAGTAAAGGGCCAACAACCCGCCCTCACCATAGCCCACGACGCCGATTCGGGCTGGGTCGGTTTCGTTCTCTGCCGCGAACCAATCGACCGCGGCCAGAACCTTCTGCACCTCGAACCCGATGATATGCCGGCCAACCTCATAGGCCATCCGGTAGACCCATTCCCGGTGGGTCTCATTGGTCATAGCAATTCCCGGAATGCCGGAGAACGTGTCGTCGCGATTGATAACGACTGGAACTATTACTTGACACCCGTTCTCGGCGAGGCGCCGCGCAAACTGAGCCTCCGGCGGAACCCCCGGCGCGAGGCCAACCAGCATCTCTGGGGTCCAATCAGCATCTGGAATCGCCACCACCCGCGCCACCGGCTTTGCTTCCGGCTGCAAAAGCAATCCTTCCGCAGCCAATCCGTCAAAGTCGGCTACCACCCGGTCGAAGACCGGCCAACTGACGGCATACACCTTGTACCCGGACCCTTGGGAAACTTGGCCAGAGGTGACCACGGTCGCGAGAAGTCCGGGGGCCCGAACTCCAATCCTCGGATCCACGGCGCCAATAATCTGGCGGAAGCGTTCGCGATTGGGCGAGACGGAGCGATTGTAGGCCTCCACCGATTGATAGTCCCGCTGCCACAATCGCCCTCGTTCTTGAGTTGCTTCTTGAGTGCGGCGCAGCAGAAACTGGTGAATTCCATCCACCATCTGTGCCGCTAAGTCCCCCTGCATGGTCAAAGCAGTAGTGCCTGGTAGGACTGGCTCAGAGCTTGTCTGCGATGTGCCTTCGCCCGCTGGGCTCTGCTCCGTGGCGTTTAATTGCCGGAGTCGAGAGGAAAGACCGAGCGCCAGCGTGGCCCTGCTTGAATCACCCAGGAAAGTTCGCCGATTCATTTTCCCTCCGAGGTCTTCGAGCGGCAGGCTCGAACTCAGATCAACTGCGCCTGCCTCATCCAGCCTTTCAGGGTGGTGAGATCTTTACGAATCGTGGCAAGGACCTCTGCCTTGTCCATGTTAAGTGTCTTGGCGCCGGTGTCCACTCCGCCGAGCGGATATTCCGTATGCATCTGCACCGGCCCGGAGAAGTTGGCCTGCTTAAGCATGGCGAAAAATGCAGGGAAGTTCACCATTCCCTCGCCTAGAGGACACCAGATGGGCTCCCACTGGCCTTTCGCGTTCTTACCCCATTTGAAATCTTTGATTGCCACTCCCCTCATAGACGGCGTCATCAAACGTGTGCTGTTCACCCATCCGCCCAATCCCCCCTCCACCGTGGCATGGCCGACGTCGAAATTTGAACTCACCCAGCGCGGGTCATGGTCCTTGATCAACACCCACAGATCCCACACCGACGCCCCTACCATATTGCCGGAATGGTTATGGTACATCGCACAGACCTTGTACTTCTCGTTCAACGCCGCGAGCTTCGCGACCCGCTTCTTCAACTGGGCAAGCCGATCAGGAATGTCGATCAGCAGACCCGAAGGCCGCTCGATAGTTGCACGGTAGTTGGATAAATCGGGCACTTTCTTATCATCGGACCAGGAGAACCAACCCCACCGGTAGCGAGTGATCCCTGCTTCACTCGCGGTGCGAATGATGGCTTCCGCATCCGGAGAATCGACGTCAACGATTCCGGCGGTGATCATGGGAATGCTCAGGCCTGCCTGACGCACGATTTCCGCCACTTTGGGCAGGTCTTCTTGCACGCGCGCCGGTTCCACGTGGCCGCCCTGGCGCACCGTCACATCCAGGCCGTCAAATCCCAACTCCTTTGCCGTCTCCGCCATCTGCTCCCAATTAAGCCACTGCAAATGTTTGGAAAAATAAACGATTTGAAGGGGGCCGGCAGGATTTGCGGCTCCGGCCTCACTTGACCAAAGGCCTGCCAAGCCAGTCATTGCTCCCGCTCCTGCTACACTGGTAAGAAATTGCCGCCGAGATGGATCAAGTCGCGTTGCCATCATGAGTTCACCTCAAATTCCCGCAAGGTTACGGCCTCCTGAATACAGAACAAGACTCCTCATTGCCATGAAAATGACTCTTCTCCTCAGCGGGAGGAGGGGCAGGGGGTGGTGAGTGGCAGCGTTCGCGCGCCGGCCAACCACCCTAGCCCCTCCTTAACTAAGGAGGGGAATCAGGCCGTTTTCACATTTTTCCCCGCCGTCTCACACGTTTTCGGGCACGACCCAAGGTTTCCGACAAGTCCGCTTCAGGTATCGGTTGGCTTCGTCGTCACCGACGAAACACTCTTTCACAGTGTCGAACACCAGCTTTCGGTCCCCTAGCCGGTACGAGATGTTCGCCATGTGACACAGCGCGGCGGAGACGTGCCCGTGCTCCGCATCGGCGTTGGGGCGCTTCCGGTCGTGAATACAACTGATGAAGTTGCCGACATGGGCCGCCTGCATGGCCGCAAACGGTTGCTTCTCGCTGGCCACCTTGTGCCCCTCTTTGTCAAAGAGTTGCCATCCACCTCCGTGACGGCCCAGAATCATGGTGCCATCGCTGCCATAGATTTCACATCGCGTGCCAATAAAGGGATACCAGTCGGGGAACTCAGTAGTGCTTTCTCTGATTTTGCCAGGTATTTTGATCATGTAAGGTGTCCACCAAGTTTGCTCGAAAATCAGCGTCAGCCCGTCGTACGCGTAACTGACTATTGAGGTGTCAGGAGTCTGCGCGATATCCTTGAAGAAGAACTCTCCGCCCGTGTGCTGAACTGATTTGGGGCAGGGCAAGTCCATGACATAGCGAGCCAGGTCCAACTGGTGAATTCCGTCATCGGTAATGTTCCCCCCGTTGAAGTCCCAGAAAACCCTTCGGAAATACTTAGGGTTGTAAGGCACCGCCGGCCCAGGACCAAGCCACATATCCCAATCGAACCCTTCCGGCGGCGTGGAATCCGGCGTGTTCTCCACGGGCGTGCGGGCCATCATATTGTAAACACGAACCAGATGAACACTACCGATTTTGCCGGACTTTATCAGTTCGCGCGCTGTCGCGCCATATGAACTGCTGCGGTTCTGCATGCCCACTTGCACCACCCGGTTGTACTTGCGGGCGGCCTCGACCATCTTCCGGCCCTCCCAAATGTCATGCGAAGCCGGTTTTTCCACGTAGACATCCTTGCCTGCCTGGCAGGCCAACAGTGTAGCTAGGGAGTGCCAATGGTCTGGGGTGGCACAAACAATGGCGTCGACGTCTTTGTCTTCCAGAATCCGCTGGAAATTGCCAACCGCCTTCGGTGTTTTCCCATTCGTGTCCTGGACCGCCTTCACGGCTACGGGAAGCCTCTTGGCATTGACGTCGCAGACATAGGCAATTTCCACGTCCGGCCTCGAGGCAAAAAACGTGGTTAGCTGAGTCCCTCGCCCACCTACGCCCATCACCCCAACTACCACTTTGTCACTGGCCGCAACCGGCTGCGATGTTGTTCGCACTGCGGCCAATCCTAAGGCAGCACTGACTCCACCTTTGATACTCTGGTCCAAGAATCCTCTCCTGCTGATTGCCATCGATCACCTCCGCTTGTACGTTTCCACCCGTCAATACAGCTATTGATACATCAGGCGAGCACCTCCGTCAACTCAAAGTTTGATAGTGTTGTCGTTTGCGGAACATGGGCGCACCGCGGAGCCGTCATTCCAGCGAAGGCGGGAGTCCACTGTGCCAGCCATTGGAACTGCGACGAGGGCGGAGTTGATTCCGGCCTTCGTGGGAATGACTAGCGATTCACGCGTGGTGCAGACCTCGCTGTCACCGGTTCATGCGAGTTGCGGCGCGTAGAAGAGGAGAGGACGAGAGAGGGTCTGTAGGCACAGGTTGCCTGATTTGAAATACCAGTTCTGGCTTGCTGTCACGCCGTTTCGAGCCCTGAAGAGGTCGGCCAAAGGCTCGCTCCACTCTAATCCTCCGACCAACGGCGCGACTCCAGGGCAATATCCGCTTCGAGTGGAACCATGCAGGTTTCGCGGCAGCGGCGGCCACCGGGGGCGGAACGCATAGGACCGCCCCAATCCGCCGGAGACTGTTTCTTGGCCAGATCTACGGTTACCAGAAACAAGCGAGCGGTCTCATCCCGTTGAAAGCTGAGGATGGCACTCGGCGCCGCGCAGGTAGGATCCTCCCTCTCTTCGCCCGCTTGATGGCCCGCTGAGTCCCACACGCCGGCGGGGTTCGACGTGCTACTAACAGCCATGAAGACGCAGTTATCGGCTGACCGGGCGTGCATCAGTTCAGTATAGTAGCCGGCATTGGGGAACAACACTACTTCCGCTCCTTTGAGAGCCAGCAACTCGACGGTCTTGGGGAACCAACTGTCGTAACAGATAATGATCCCGACCTTTCCTAAATCCGTTTCAAACACCGGGAATCCTTCTCCCGGGGTTGCGCCCCAATCGAGCTCCGGGTCGTAAACCATGTTCTTGTCGTAGACCCCCAGCAACTTCCCTTGCCGGTCGAACAGTGGCGCAGTGTTAAACACCAGATCACCGCGCCAAACATAGGTGGTGCCACTCACATGCATTTTCCACTGGCGGGCCTTCTCAGCCATGAGCTTCCGGGAGGGACCATCCTCGGTTTCGGCTTTCATCGGGTCTTCAATACCATTGAACATCTCGGGCATCAGGGCTAAGTCCGCCCCTTTGGACCCGGCGGCATCCAACCATCGCTCCCAGAACTTAAGATCACCCGCCCCCCAACTCACGGCCAGCTTGACGGGCCGCGGCGCGATGGGTGCGCACTCCTCGAGTGAAACATGCTCCCACCACACCTGGCCTCGAGCACTGTACCGGAAATAGAGACGAACCTCACCATCTTGGTTTTCAGGAGGACCCGTGAAATACCCTTCGCCGACAATGCGGTCACCTTCTTTCCGGTACTCGAAGATCCCGTTGTTGAACTTGTCCGTGAATACGCCGTGCACAAGACTGCGGTTAACGTCATCAAGGTTAGAAAATCGAAACTGAACGCGCATGCGGTACGTCTTGCCACCCACCAGTCGGAGGGGACGCCGAATATAGCCGTAACATTCCCTGCGGCCGTTGCCCTGGGCCATCAACTCGCGCTTTCCGTCCTGTCCCGCTACCAACTTGAAGGCAGGCTTGAGTGCCGGATTCCCAGCCACTACTGACCAGTTTTCAGGTAGTGACCCGACCGTCCCTTGCCTGAAGTCACCGTTGGCAATCAGGTTCTCCTGTTGCGCGGCATCGCTCGAAGACGCCGCGCTGCCGCGCGCGCCCGGGGACGCATACAAGCTGGACAAGCCACTATAGAGCTGAGGACTTGCCAAACCCAGCGATACGGGGACGCCTCGGTGCAAGAACTGCCGGCGATTCAGTTTGTTCATGGATAAACCTCCACATATGTCTTTCGCGTTCCTGAAGCCCCTTTCCACGTTGACTTTACTACGGTTCCTCCGCTCGTGGCAATCGGTATGTCCTCACCACGAGCTTACTTCATTCTTGACGGTTTTTCCGGATCGAATTAACATTGCAGTTCACATCGTCCAGGGCAACTAATTTCACACTGGTATCACACGGACAGGGATGGACACCAAATTGAAGTCCTTCGCCCAGAGCGAAGAAATGCAGGCCCAGCGTGATTCCCGCGAGCTCGAGCGTTTCGGCTACGCGCAGGAATTGCTGCGCAGCATGGGTGGCTTCTCCACCTTCGCCATTTCCTTCACCATCATTTCCATCATCACAGGCGTCTTCACACTTTATGATTACGGCCTCCAGATGGGGGGGCCTCTGGAAATGACCTTAGGCTGGCCGGTGGTTTCTTTGGGAACGCTCTTCGTGGGGCTGAGCATGGCGGAACTCTGTTCAGCGATCCCCACCTCCGGGGGAACGTACCATTGGTCGGCGGAACTGGGCGGCCCCACCTGGGCTTGGTTCACGGCTTGGTTCAACATCGTAGGCTTGGTGACAGAGACTGCCGGCATCGACTACGGGTGCGCAATCTACTTGGTGCCGGTGCTGGGGTTGGGCTCGTCACATTCGGTTTTGTTAATAACGTACGGGCTTATCCTTCTTTCGCACGCTTTCATTAATCACTATGGTATTCGGTGGGTGGCCCGGCTCAGCGACCTCAGTGTAGCGGTGCATATTCTCGGAGTGGTGGTGCTGGTAGGGGCGCTCTTTATTTTCGTTCCCAAACGCCCCTTGAGTTTCTTGCTGAACCACCAAACCTTCAGTCCCGTCCATGGTCCTTATTTCTGGCTTTTTATGCTGGGGATGCTCCAGGCCCAGTGGACGTATACGGGTTATGACGGTCCTGCCCAGGTGTCGGAAGAAACCGTGGATCCCCGCCACCGCGCCCCCTGGGGAATTGTCATGGGAGTCGTGGTTTCCGCAATTTTTGGTTATATCCTAGTGCTCGGCTTGACGTGGGCAATCCCGAGTGTCTCGGGTGTGCTGAATGCCAAAGATTCGGCCGGGAATTCTCTGCCGGCGGTGCTCGCTATCGTAGTCTCCAGGCTGGGCGAGCGGGCAGGACGGTCTGTGCTGCTGCTGGCGGTGGCGGCGATGTGGTTTTGCGGGCTTTCCACCCTCACCTCGGTCTCGCGCGTGATATACGCCTTATCGCGTGACAAAGGCATGCCGATGGCCGCCCTCTGGAGCAAAACGAATCCCAAACACAGAACTCCGGGAGCCGCCATCTGGCTTGCCGCGGGGTTGGCGTTTGCGAGTTTGATTTACAGTGGGTCGGTTTCGGTCGTAACCTCGATCAGCGTAGTGGGATGTTACCTTGCCTACGCCACTCCGATTTACCTGGGCTGGAGGAACAAGCCACGATGGGTCGACAAGCGCGGCCCTTGGCATTTGGGCCGACGGAGCAATCTGATCAACCTGCTTGCGCTAGGGTGGACAGCGTTCATCTGCACGATAATGATCATGCCTCCCAACGTCCGTACAGGGATCAGTATAGGGGTCGTCATCATTACGCTTTTTCTGCTCCACCTCTTGACCGGACCCCACGAAATGCGTAAGCCCCGCTGGGATCGTTCTTAACATTGAAAATTTACATCATTATAAGCGCCGTGACCCACACAGCAATGGTAACGGGTTAGCGACAGCTTCCGCGTTCAACCAGTTCCGTAACGAGTTCCTGATTTCGGCACGCCGCGTGGCGACAACCAAGAAGCAACCGATCGCCGAAGTGGGGGAATGGGCGAGCGGCGGCGCATTCAGGTACGGTGACGTCGGCCGTACGAACGAAGTGGATGTCCCGAAGCTGCGGGCGGCCACAGAACTCATCGCCTCCGCCCCAACTACCACCCCACGCCGGAGTGCCGGCATGTGACCCACGCGTGCCGGCTATCCGTGATCCGCCGTTGTGCTACTTCAGGTGGGCCTTCAGAAGGGCCCGGACCGAATCGACCAGGAAACACTGGGCAACTACGCGTTACTATTGCCGAGACGGATGGAAGTCCAGGAGGCTGTC
>Ga0187852_1001884_pt1 | contig 18454 bp, 17 predicted proteins | sample June2016WEW_6_40_FD_134511 | JGI IMG/M metagenome (GOLD analysis project Ga0187852, IMG submission 134511) | Peatland microbial communities from SPRUCE experiment site at the Marcell Experimental Forest, Minnesota, USA - June2016WEW_6_40 | ecosystem: Environmental > Terrestrial > Soil > Wetlands...
AAAACGCAACCTATTCGGCTTGGGGTTCTACCGGACCCGCCGCTCCTATACAGAAAAAGATGCGCGCATAATCCGTAATTGTGACATATCGTCCGCCGGGATTTCGCAACACAATGCCGGTGAAATTCCCTTTGGCATCCATCTTGACATGGTCAATCATATAGATATGCGCGCCACGGCGGTATGTGCTTTTCTCAAGTCCAGCACTGGATGGCACAAGCGGCGTCTTGTTGGAAAAGCCGGGCGGAGCGCCAAGGCCCATTCCTTCGCCGAGCTGGCATTGGTCATTGATTTTACCGAGAAACATTTGAACCCGTGCGCAGAGGGTGTCTTTCATCTGCCCTTCTGGCTCTCCGCTATTGGCCCATTTGATGACATCATCGGGATTAACTCCTGTTTCGTCTATTTTGATATAGGTATGCTTCCAGACAAGGTCGTTATTTTCCCGGCCATTGCCACCCACAATTGAATCATAGCCGGATTTATTGCGACGACAGACGGCAAAAGCCTTTTCGATAATTGGCACCCAAATGCAATCCTCCCGGCCAAGCCTGGCATACTTTGGAGCGCCGGAGTTATCAACCCATAATTCGGCATTAACCCGGACGTAAGTCTTCTCGCCATTGGGTTTAAAAAAACGCACGACGTAGGTGCCATCGGAGAGATCGGCAACTGTGCTTTTTATATAATCTGGATGGGCATCCGCCAGGGCAGCGAGCCTTGACATAAAGTAACAGTCGCCGACACTTCCTTGAAATATGTCGTTTTTGGATGGTCCGTCCTTCGCAAAAAGTGGATGATTCGCAAAACTTGCCACTGACAATCCCTTATGAATCGCCATAGGCGATGGGTTCGCACAAACGTTGCCGCCATGTTGCCTCAAATCATTCTGCTGCCTCAAATCGTTCATGGCTGCGGGCGTCAGCACGGGACGGTCTTCGTTGGGCGGGGACTGCGCTGGGTGACTGACGAGATAGGCATGGTATTGGGCGTTGGCTTCCATTTGGTTTTTCTCCAACGCCATCGCGTTGGTCGTGTTGTAGTGAAAATGCTTCTGCAACTCTGGATTGAGCTCCTTCAATTTGGCATTGGCCATCCCGCCGGGGTGGGTGAAGTAAATGTCCGTGGTCGTAACGGCGACGACAGTCACGTTGCTGAACACGTCGTTGCCCACCTTGAGCACCGTTAATCTTTCCTCCGCGCAAACCTTCAGCGCGACGATCAACAGCCCCAGTGCAATGCATTTCCCCAAACGTATGTTCCCTCCAATCCTTAGTTTCATACTCAACCTTTTGATTGTTTAAAGAGCCAAACCACGTCATCAGACCTCCATCAAGCATTACCGGTGCCGTCCTCGTTGAGAAATTATGGCCAAATTCGTGCAGGCTTCTACTACGACGGCCATGCCGCTGGATCAGTTCCATTGTGGTCTGGAAACAGCAAATGAAAGACGACCACGACCGCAGATCAACAAACGCCTTGATGGCTTGATGTTTGTCATGGGAGGGGGAGGTTTTTCGGCGGGTCGCCGAAAATGGCAGGCGGGACGCCTGCGCTACTCTGCTGCCCGGACAATACGAAAATCCGCAGGAAATATTGTCGGGTCGACAGGCATTGTCCGGGGCGTGTGATAATGTGGGGGTATGTGCGGGCGATATACGGCGGCGAAGGATTTTGGCGAGCTGATCAAACTGATGGGCAACCGTGGCGACAGACTGCTAGCGCTGTTGGACGGTCTTTATTGCTTCTTTATAACGTCGACCAGGAGCTGACCTTCGTGGTCTATTGAATCCGGGTAATTATCCTTGATTTCCGTGTAGAGCGCCTCCGCTTTATCATTTTGCCCTGAGTTCTTGTAGTAAAATGCCAGGCTAAACCGGGCAAAGGGGCCAACCTGAACGCCGTCTCCCCAATAACAATCATCGTATTTCTGTATGCACTCCTTATAATACTGCTCGGTTTCCGGGCTGGTAAATTCTGACATTCCCGCCAACTCAGAGAGAGCGCAGCCGGTACGGTTGAAGCCAGGATATTTCTTTATGAATTTCTTGTGAGCTTCAATGCATTCCGGAGAACCAAAATTGCGTTCTATCGCCTGGTAGGCATTTTCCACTTCTACTACTTTGGCCTCGGTGTGTGTTCTTACGTCCAATCCGTAGCGTTGCTCGAATTTTCCACGATAAGATCGCATCCGTTCCAGCCCTTGCTGCTGCTCCGGTGTGAGTTGCCGCTTCTGCTGTTGAGGTGCATTCTGCGTCTCGTCTAATCTTCTTTCCAATTCCGCCACCTTTGCTTCCAGCGCCTTTATCTGCTGGTCATTTTTCTTTGAGCTCACGTCGCACCCCGCTGACACCAAGGCCATTGCCAACACCAGGAAATACGCGCCAACGGTTTGTTTCCGGTTCCAGGTTCCCAAGTTCTTTGCCAGGCGCTGAAGCCGATGCGTGATCTGTGCGGTTCCGTTGACCGCAAGCTGGGTTTCCAGTTCAGGAAGGGCCAGGACGCGAAGCGTGAGCTGGGCCAGCACGCGCGCATAAGAATCGCGGCTTTCCATCGAAGAGGAGGCCAACCGGTCGGCTTCCTCTTCACACGCCAGGCTGTGGACATCGGGAAGTTTCCAAATCAATGGGTGAAACCAAAATATGGCCTTCACCCAGCGCCAGCCGACACACCACCATAGATCGCGCCTGCGCAGGTGTGCCATTTCATGCCCCAACAGGGCCGCCATTTCTTCAGATGAGAGGGATTGCGCCATTTTCGCCGGCAGCATGATCGCGGGCCGGAGGATTCCGAAGACAAACGGCGAGACAGCCGACTCGGATACCAGCACCAGAACAGAACGGCTGATTTGCCAACGCCGCAAGATCTCCGCAGCCAACTCCTGGATGGCTGGACTGGCCGGAACAGCCGCCCGCCTTAAAGCGGCGAGTTGGTCCAGAAAACGCAGCAACCGAATCGCACCGAAGAGAGCGCCTGCGACCCAGATAGCGATGAGGATGTCACTCCAGGAAACCGTCGAAAAAGCACGGATGAACGAGGGATTCTGCACCTCCGACGTGGCCCGGGCCCGATGGCTGGCGGCCGGAGCAGAGGCGGGCAATGCCGGTGCGGGCAGGGTTATTGTCTCCGAAAATATCTGGGGGACCTTATCCACCGGAATCTGAACTGCCGGGATCGGGAGAAATTGGAAGAGCGGCAGCGCCAGCCCAAAACAGAGCACACCGCGCCAGAGGATCAGCCGCCACCGGGCGTCGCGTGAGCGAAGCAGACCGTGCGCCGTCCATCCCAGCGCCAGCAGGAGCGTCCATTTGCACAGGAAAATAAAAACAGGGGACTCGATATTCATAATGATTACCTCTTTGTTTCTTCTGTTGCACCCTCGGCTATGGTCCGGCGGATCACTTCCAGGTCCTCAGGCTTGATGTCGCCGGTTCTGACCAACTGGGCGATCAGTTCCTGCTTGGACCCCGCGGCAAATACCCCGGCCATGGTGTGGAGCATATTTTGAAGCAGGGCCGTCTTTTTAACGCGTGCCCCGTAGAAAAAGGCCTTGCCCCGCAGCGTCCGCGTGACGTGCCCCTTTTCCACAAGATTGACGAGAACCGACCGCAATGTCGCGTTTTCAATGGGCCAGGAGAAATGGCTCTGGATCCCGGCTGGTTTCAAGGCGCCCTTTTCCCAGAGGATTCTCAAGGCTTCCAGTTCGTTTTGATTCAATGGAGCGGTCCGCATGTGTGAACTTATCGCACATCCAGGCCGCCAAGTCAAAGAAAAAATGTGAACTTTTCACACTTTTTTGAGCCCGCTTCGCGCCGGTGTGGCGTCGATCCATTTGGTTTAGAATTGTGCCCCAGCGCCTGCTGGGCGATTTACCACGAGCGACACCCGCCTTCGTCCAACTTCGGCGCGGCAGGCCAGCCGGCGGTGAAGCTGATGCGCTGGGGGCTGATTCCGTCCTGGGCAAAGGATGAAAGCGTCGGGAATGCGCTGATCAATGCGCAGTCGGAAACGATTGAAAGCCGGACAGCCTTCCGGGAAGCGTTCAAACATCGGCGGTGCCTGATTCCGGCGGACAGTTTTTACGAGTGGAAGGAAATGCACGGGGAGCGGCAACCGTTCCGGGTGATGCTAAAAAGTGGCGAGCCGTTTTGCTTTGCCGGTTTGTGGGACCGGTGGGTCAAGCCGCCGGCCGCCGGCAAGTTTGACACGGATCTGGACGAAGCACCGGCGAGCGAGACGATTGAATCGTTCACCATCATCACCCGGGCGGCGAACGCGGCCGTTGCGCCGCTGCATGACCGGATGCCGGTCATCATGGCGCCGTGTCATTTTGGCTGGTGGCTGAAGGACGATGAAGGGCGCAGTGAATCGCACAAGATGGCGCTGGGGCATCCGCTGGAGGAGCCGTTGAAGATTTATCCGGTCAGCGACCTGGTGAACAGCCCCAAAACGGACGATGCGCGATGCATCGAGCCGGTGCGGATTGAACGCGATTTGTTTGAACGGCAATGGTGGGGAGATGGATGAAGGCTAAAGGCTGAAAAAGCGTAAAATGTCACAATTCTTGGACCGACCCTTTCACGACCCTTTCACCCTTTCAGTTCGACCCCTTCATGAAGGCGGCGGCCTGAATGCTAAAATATTAGCATATTGTTATTGACAGGTTCCGGTTTTGTGCTAAAAAACTAGCACATCATGAATATCGAACAGCAACTCAGCCGGCGGGAACGCCAGATCATGGACGTTCTACACACAAGAAAATCTGCCACCGTCGCCGATATTCGCGCCGCGTTGCCGAATCCTCCGGGTTATTCCGCTGTCCGCGCATTGCTGCGGATTTTGGAAGAAAAAGGCCATGTTAAACACCGGGAAGATGGCGCGCGTTATGTTTATCTGCCGCGCGCATCACAGGCGGCCGCCAGCCGTTCCGCCTTGAAACGGGTGGTCTCCACTTTTTTTCAGGGGTCGGTGACACAAACCGTGGCGGCTTTGCTGGAAACTGCCGATATCCGGCTGGCCGATTCGGAATTGACCAAACTGCAACAGATCATCAAACAAGCAAAAAAGGAGGGCCGTTGATATGAATTCGTGGATTGAACCCGTTTTCCAAGGCATTCAAAATTTCCATTTTGCCGCGTTGTTCCTCGACGCGTTGCTCAAAAGTTTCGTTGTGCTCGCGCTGGCCGGAGGAGTCTGCGCGGTGTGGCGGCGTTCTTCGGCAGCGACCCGCCACTTGATCTGGTTCCTGGCCATGGCGGGTTTGCCTTGCCTGACGCTGCTGGCCTTGGTGCTGCCGTCGTGGCAGAGACCGCTCTGGTCGGTGGCAACCGGTTTTGATTCCGGCAACCAGTTTTCACTGACACTGAAACTTGCGCCCGGCACAAAGCCCGTTGCTTTCGCACAGAAACCACAAACGTCGCCGACCGTGGCGGGAGCCTCCGACGGCGATCACGGTTCATCCAATGGCACTCGTGAAATCGCCGCCCGTTTCAACGGAAACTGGGTGGTGTTCGGATTGGTCGTGTGGTTTGCCGGTGCTGGGCTGGTCCTGATTTCCGTGGCGGCCGGACAAATCCGGCTCCGCGAATTTTCCCGAAAAGCACGGCCATTGCAGGGTGCGGACTGGGCGCTTCTAATGGAGAAAACCTGTGAAACCCTGCGTCTGCGACGGGCCGTGAATTTGATGCAATCCACTGACAATGTGATGCCTCTGACCTGGGGCTGGTGGCATCCGGTCGTTTTGCTGCCGGCTGAAACCGGACAATGGCCGTTGGAACGGCGACGGATTATTTTGCTGCATGAACTGGCGCACGTGAAGCGCCGGGATTGTTTGACGCAATTTGCGGTAAAGATTATCTGCGCGCTTTACTGGTTTAATCCGCTGGTCTGGCTGGCGGCGCGGCAAATGCGCATCGAACGGGAATGCGCGTGCGACGATCTGGTGTTGAACGGCGGCTGCAAGGCGTCGGACTACGCGGGACATCTGGTGGAAGTCGCCGGAAGTTTTCGGCGCGTGCCACAGGTGGCGGCGATTGCGATGGCCCGCTCGTCACAGTTGGAAGGCAGGGTCGCCGCCATCGTGGATGCATCCCGAAATCGGCGGCTGCGGTCAGCAACGGCGTTGACCATTCTGGCTGTGATTGCGGCAATCGCCCTTGGCCTTGGCGGGAGCGAGACGAACTCCAACGCTGCACTGCAATTTCCACGCGCGCCAATTGCGGCAATCGCCCTTGGCCCTGGCGGGAGCGAGACGAACTCCAACGCCGCGCTGCAATTTCCACCCGCGCCATGGCGGCTCAGTGCCGAAAGAATGGATTTCGACACTAACGCGCTCAAAGTGATCAAAGTGATTTATCGCGGCAATGTCCACCTGGACATGGGCAACCTGCAAACGAAACTGGCATGCGAGCGGCTCGAGGCCGTTCTGCCGGGGCAGGGCCGACCCGTGGACCACTTCGACATCGTGGCCGAGACGAACGTGGTGATTGATTATATGGGTGACAAGAGCCAGACCATTCACGCGACGACCGGCAAGGCGGTTTATTTGTATGAAGTGCAAAACGGCGCGACGAACGAAACCATCACGCTGACCGGCAATTCGCAAGTCAAAACTGGGTATGGCCCGCAGGCCGGCGACACCATCACCAGCGACACCATCATTTGGGACCGCGTGAAGAACCAAATTTATGTCACCGGTCACATCAAAATCAGCCAGTCGGGGTCGAATCAAATTCACGTTGCCAACGCGCTCGCGCCTCGTGAGCAATACATGGCCGGCGCGGCGGCAGGAACCAATTTGCCGACTGTTAAAACAAATTTTCCACCGGGAACGATTGAGAACATCGATAAAATGATTATTCCGTCCCATCAGTTCTAAAGTGGAAACAGCGCAAAATTCTTGATTGTGTTAGATGTGGCGAAGGCGTGGTCTGAAATAGCGTTGGGATTTTCATGGGTTTAGGTTTGGGTTTGCATTGAAGAGTCTGGCTATGGGGATGGCCAGACTCTTTTTTATGTCTGGCCCCAAGATGGATGATGCGCGCTGCATCGAGCCGGTGGCGATTGACAGGGATTTATTCGAGCGGCAAGGGTGGTGGGATGAGTGAAGGCTGAGGGTTGAGAGCGGAAACAGTGTAAGAAGTGAGGACGGACCCTTTCTCCTTTTGGTGATCAACTTTTTTTAAAGGCTTGGCGAAAAGTTTGCTGACTAACCGAAATTAACATTTAGCCGCTTCCACCTTACCTTCAGGCAGTTTTGGGCTGGCCTGTAAATTCGCCTGTGCTTCCTGAATAACTTTCGCAAAATTGAGTGATGGAATACTAAATGCCCCATAAAGCGAGCGAGCGGTTACATTAAGCAGCATCTCTCGACAAGCACTGTAGAGCAGGCCAAGTCCGTTGACGGCTACAATCGCGTCCCGCTTGTCTGCCGGCACCTCACCTATAAGTTCCACAACACCGATGGCAACAATTTCAGCTTCATAACAAAAAGGATTGTTTACGTCCGTGCTGTGCAAGGATATTTGCAACTGCAAATTCCAATGGTTCGGAACGCCCTCCACCGGCCCACAGGCAACTTGCTGATCAATCGCACTTGTTGCTGTTGCCTTTCCGCCCGGGTTGGCTCGGATGGACACAACGGGAAAAGAGTGGGTCTTTAGCTGGAGCGGGGAAAGGGATGTTGGTTTCAAGGACATTGAATGAAATCAGTATCACAGGTTTTAGAGTGTCTCTTGCGCCACTCTTTGGAAAGTGCAGCAAGCTGCCCTTCGCTAGTCACACGACTTGTGAATCTCGAAACATTTGACCGAACCCCCACCGCCTGCACTGGATAATTTGACATCGCATTTAACAAATGCGTGCTGATGGAAAATTGCCCCTGCATAATAGAAATCCCCTGTGGTTTAAACACAAACCCTTTCGAGGATGCATACAGAAACGCGCTGTAATCGCATTTCATGCGAATGAGTTGATCGCTGCTTTTTTCCTGCACCAACCAGGTTTCCCACCGCTTCACACTGGCTTCGCCCACGCCCAAGAATGCGGCAAATTCCGGCTGGTTCATTCCGAGCATTTTGCGGAGTGCTTTGATCTGCACACTGGTGAGCAGGCCGTGCTTTCCGCGGTAAGCATCAGCGGTGAGCCGCCGCAGTTCCTCTGTCTGCCGCAGAGACAAAGTCGTCCAGCCGCACCGGGTGCATGCCGACGCCGTCATCTTCACCTTCAACCGCTCGCCCCTGAACTCCTGTTCAATGACAGCGTTCGGTTTTTCGGCAAAAACCTCGTTTTCGCATTTGATGCAGATCATATTCTTAAACACCGGGTGGATTGTCCCGATGACAGTCCACATAAATATACCACTCTTTCCTCATCGCGAACTTCAGATACATCTGCCTGCCCAAGCGTTCACTGTGCCAGCTGTAAGCCCAAAGCTCCAAGCCAGCGAGTTCAGGTTCGTGTGACCGTTGTGGTGGTTTGCCGCCAGCATAGCATTCAATTGGGCCGATGGTTTGAATTTCTTCTAGTAATTCGATTAGTAGGCCGGGAAGTTGTTGCTCTGCCGAATCCAGCTCCAGGTCTGCCAAATCGCCATAAATATGCTTGGTAACAACCTGTGTAAACTTACCATCGCGCAAGGCCGTCAACGCATCTGCAATTTTCTTGCAAATTTCGTGATTTGATGGCCGAGGATGCATGTCGATGGCGTCTCATTTCCAGTATCATATGATACTTTTTGAGACAGATGCAATAATTATTTTGCTCAACTTACTTAAGCTGTTTGAAATCAATTAGTTATTGATCAATTTTAAGGGCGTTTTACAATTTAAGTCAGTTTTTTCATTCTCCTACCCAAAAAGCCGGCTCGCCCCCAGACGACGGCATGGCGGGCGGCTAAATTGGTTGCCGGGTGGGTTTGAATTATTTGCATTTTCACACTTTAAACACTTTCATTACCTCGTCGCCGAGGTGGTTGATGACTTTGACAGCGATGAATTTCTCGAACCGTGTTACGAGGTGCATGACGCAAGGATGCTACCAAGCGAATCTGACGGCAAGGGGGAACAAGATCAACATTTTCGGCCTTCAATCGCATGACGGTTCGTGGCAGGTTGGGGGCATGGCAAGTGATGCGAAATCCAAAAAGAATCCGGCGGCGGAGGCGGCGGGGAACAGTCCGCAGATGATTTTCCAGCATTACCGCGAGCTGGTGCGGCCGAAAGAGGCAAAGGCGTGGTTTGCGATTGGGCCGCGTTGAACGCCAGCCGCAGCCGGTTTTCTAAAGCGACTTCTTCGTCCAGTCAAACTCACGGAACGCATAATCCATGCACCGCTGGAAAGTTTCCTTGGTGCGCAGGAAATCATACTTTTCACGCTGCAAACGATCTGCAAAATCCCGGTGGTTGAAAATGTATGACATGATTTTGCGCACCTTGCCGGCGGCCACTTTGCGAAGATAATCGCGAAATTCCCAAGAGACTGAAAGGCTCTCGGCGTAGCTATCCAAATTCTGTTTGAGTTGAGGGTCGTTTAATACGGCTTGGATCATAAGCGCCCAAACCAGATTGCGAGCCCGTCGCAAGGGCGTACTCCACTTCTGTGCAACCAATTCATCCAAATGTTCCATAGGGCTTTTGATCGCGAGATATACCTTGTAGGCCAGAACAATTTTCCGAGCATCCGCGTCCAGATAACTTTGACGGAAAGTTTCCTCATATTGTTTTTGAATTTCAAAAACATCGGGCAGCTTGGACATGCGACCAATTTCTCCCTGCACGGCCAGAAAAGTTTGCGCAAGAGGCCGGATACGGATGTCCTTGGACCCATCAACCCCCATTGATTCAAGCTCATCCTCGGACATGTTTTCAAAGGCGTTTTCCTGACGTGAATAAAAAACCCTGGCTTCTTCACGGAGTTTGTCCTCAAGATCACACTGAATCCGATCATTCGCCCGGAGGTCCCAAGGCTCCACCGGGTTTTGCCGGTTATTGCAGATGGTCACATTGGTGACAAAGTCGCTGGTGGGGTCGCTTTCAATAATCTTCGCCAAAACATGAATTTCTTCGAGCTTCTGCTGATTTTCTGAGTTGTTGAGATGCTTCTGATTTTCTTCGATGAAGACCTTTATGCTGGTAATGGTCTGAGCCCCGTTGAGCAGTCGCGGAACGGTCAGTGTGGCTTTGCCATCATTTAATACAACCTGTTTAGCGGCGAGGGCCACGCCGTTATGATTAAATGGAAAAATGTCTGTGGCGACGGTATGCCTAATGACGGCATCGCCCAAGGCCTGTCGGATTTTCCGATTGGGCGGGTTGTCAGGAGACAGGCCAAAACGAATGTTCCGACTAAGGAAGCGACGCTGCAATCGGTCGGAAATCCTATAAAGGTCCATGAGGGGCACGAAACCGACGATCATCTTGATTCCGTCCTTTGTTTCAATGGACGTATGACGGCTGAGGGTTACAGTGCCAGAATCAAGCACCGCCGCTGGCGGTGGCGGGCGCAAGTGTGAAATAAATTCGACACGAAGTTCGGCTTCTGGATTGGCAAAAAATTCCTGGATGAGGTGCCGCTTGTTCTCGAGTTCTTCCCGGCGAAAACCGAGTCCCTTGCTGTTGGTGGCCTTATCAACTTCGCCCATAAAGACCATATGAATAAACACGCGATCTATTTTGGACGTTCTGCCAGCTCAGCATTGAGATAGTTCAGGAATTGATTTTTGCTTGGATCGGCGAGTGGATTGCCAAAGACGCGGTCCAAACCATCCTTCGACAATCGTTCCATGGATTCTTTGAAGAGGTTGTGGTCTTCTGACCACTTAAATTGGTAGAGATAAAGATTACAGCTAGGTCGGTCGATATAAAAGGCGTCCAAGCCGTAATCATTGCCTCCGAATGCGACTTGATGGGCGATTTCCTCCGGTTCGCACTTGAACTTTCGCCGTATGTATAGCAGTGCAAAATAATCTTTCTCCACGCCTCCGAATTTTTTGCCGTAGTCGCTGAAAAGTTGGGCGAGTTCCTGTTTGTCCCGGAGTGTAATTGGCATGTGGGAATGTATTCAGATGCGAAAGGATTCATCAAGCTGAAACTCGAAAGCGGAAATGGTGGAGATTCTTGAAAGTTGAGGGGTGAGGGAAAAATCATGGCCTGCCCGGCCAGAGGGCTAGAGGTCAGACGCAGAGGAGTGGCAGCGGAACTGCACCCTAGAAGCAATTCGGGCGGTTCATTTTGGCAACGGGCGCTTCCATGCTTCGTACACCGCTTCGCGCTCTCGCTCCCAGAAAACAATCTCGTCTTGCCAGGCGGCGAGTTTGCCAAGGTCCCGGGCTAGGGTGTAGAAACCGGGGCCGGGCTTGCCGTTAACACCGACGGCGACAGCACTTAACATCGGCCTGGAGGCTTTGACTTCGTCCTCGACGATTTCCCCGAGAATACAGCCTGTTTCGGCTCCCATGTGGCTGCCCCTCATTGGCAGGCCCATGATTACGGCGATGTCCTGATACGTGGTGACACCGCGATACTGCGCGGCGCGGACAAGTTCGGCCAGCACGCGGATGTAATCTGTCGTTCCTCTGTATATGTTTTTACCTGTGCTCATATTTTATTTGCGGTAATTATTTTCGGAGTTCGTTCAGGAGGACCCAGTCGCCGGGGGCGCGCTGGTATTGCCAAAACGTCCAACCGTTGCAGGTCGGACGATTGATTACGTGTTGCCCAGCCAACGACGGGGACGTGAAATGTTTCCCGCCAGCCCAAATCAGGCCGGTTTTTCGAACATAGGCGTAGATATGTTTTCCTTTGTAACGGGCGCGCAATTTAGTTGGATCATTCGGATATTGTGCCAGCACCGGGCGCCTGCCGATTATTTTGGCTGCTTTTTTAATCTTCGCCGGGTGCATTGTCTTGGTGCCCAGGAGTTCCTGAATTTCCAACAGCCACGAGTGTTTGACATCGTGGCGGAATTTGCGCCGCAGATCCTCAGACTTTGGCAATCTCCCCTTCTGTTTGTTTCCCTTGGTTTTGACGATTCGGAGAAGCAGAGATTCAATTTCGCGCAGGTGGCTATCGCCAATAGTGAGATAAATGCTAAAACGATCCCAAGACTGGCCATGCCGGTCTTTCAGGTGGTGGCCGAGACGGGTGCGGAGATTTGATGCAAGGCCATCTTGCCGATGAACTGCGCGCCCTTTAGGGCTTTATCTGCTGGGTCAGCCACTCTGAACCGAACAAGTCAAAAAAGTTTATTCCTTTAATTTTAAGGAACGCTTCACGAATAGTCTTGTCAGACCCTCCGCTCACCTTGGCATTTGTGATCAACAAATAGGTTTGCGCCAAACCATTCTGTGCAAGTTTTTCAGCCTTGACCAACTCATCCTTCAAAGCCCCCAAACTGAGGTGTTCGTCCCGCTGCGTCGTAAATTTACATTGGATTACGAACCTTCCCTCAAAGGTTTCGTTTTTCAATCTCTTCCACACACCTTGAAATGCACCATCTTGGCCGGCGTCGTTAGAGGGCGAAAATATGGTTGCCGTCTGACCAAGTATTTCACGGGCAACGTGACCGCAGAGATTCTGAAACGCCTCCCAGCCGAGCGTATGAAGTTCGAATGTAACATTGCTCGCTTGAACAGTCGCACGATGTAATTTCTTGTTGCCCATATTGGATGCGAGTGTGGATGCGAGTGTGCGCCGGAACCGGGGTGGCGTCAATTCGGCGTTCGTTGAGGGATAATCTCCTGAGGGCTTAAAAGGCCTGATGTGTTGGCGTGTTAATTCGATTGTGCGATGGCAGCCAGCGGCGACCGGAAATCCACCGGCAGCAACTTTGATTGCGCGCTGCGGTTGTGAATCCCCCCATTCCTTTTCCAAATCATCCAGCACCGGGACAGTGGGCATATTTCGCCCGGTTTATCAACTCATTCCGGGCAAACCGGCACGGTGTGGCGGGCGTATGAAATTTTCGCTATCACCGAGGGCATTTTAGAGTATCCTGCGCCCAGTCGTTTTATGGCTGCCGCCATCCAATTTGTCCTGAACGGCCGGCCCGTCAGGATTGAAAATTGTTCGCCGAACACGACGCTGCTGGAATTCCTGCGCGGCGCCGGCCTGACCGGCGCGAAGGAGGGCTGCGCCGAGGGCGACTGCGGCGCGTGCGCGGTCGTCATGGTTGACCGCGACGCGCAAGGGCGGCCTTGTTATCGTGCCATCAACAGTTGCCTCGTGCCGCTCTGCCTGATGGCGGGGCGTGAAATCGTCAGCGTCGAAGGCGTCGCGTCCGGGCAGGGGCTTCACCCCGTGCAGCAGAAAATGGTCGAGTGCCACGGTTCCCAATGCGGCTACTGCACCCCCGGGTTCATCATGTCGCTCTTCGAGGGTTATTACCGCGACGACATCCATCAGCACGACGAACTGGACGATCAACTCAGCGGCAATCTATGCCGCTGCACCGGCTACCGCCCGATTCGCGACGCCGCCATCGAGGCGTTTTCCTTCCGTAGCAGCCGACATAAGTCGGCTCAAAATAAAACCCAAAATCAGTCAGAGCAGACTGACGTCTGCTGCTACGAGGATACATTTGCCGAACGGCTGAAAAAGGCCGGCGCCGGGCCGGACGGTGTCGAGTACGAATTCGGGAATGAGAAATTCTTCCGGCCAACCTCGCTGGCCCGGCTTTTGAGTCTGCTCCAACAGTTTCCCGACGGACGGCTCATTGCCGGCGCGACGGAACTTGGCCTCGATATCACCAAGCGTTACCAGAAATTCCCGACGCTTATTTCCGTCGAAGCCGTGGCCGAGTTGAAGGAAATCAAATCCACCGAAACCGAATGGCACATCGGCGCGGCGGTGACGCTCACGCAAATCGAAGAAAAAATGGCCGAGGAATTTCCCGCGCTCGGCGACATGCTGCGTGTGTTCGGTTCGCGGCTAATTCGCAATCGCGCCACGATGGGCGGCAACCTCGTCACCGCCTCGCCCATCGGCGACAGCGCGCCCGTGCTGCTGGCGCTGGATGCGAAAGTGGTAATTGCTTCACTTCAAAGTAGCGCAGGCGTCCCGCCTGCATTGAATAAATCAAAGACGGCGGCAGGCGGGACGCCTACGCTACTACGCGAACGCACACTGCCCATCAGCGAATTCTTCGTCGCTTACCGCAAGACGGCGCTCCAGACGGGCGAGATTTTGAAAACCATCATCGTGCCGCGCGGCATTTCAAAACCGGGGCTTACGCGCAAATGCTCGTGGTTCAAGGTTTCCAAACGGCGCGAGATGGACATCAGCACGGTCGCCGCCTGCTTCACGGTGGATTTGGACAAACAGAACGTAGTGCGCCGCGCGCGCCTGGCCTACGGTGGCGTTGCGGCGATGCCCTCACGCGCGAAGAAAACCGAGTCGGCGCTGCTCGGAAAAATTTGGAGCGAAGAAACCATTGAAAACGTGCTGCCGATTTTGCGGACGGAGTTCACGCCCATCTCCGATGTTCGCGGCTCGACGGATTACCGAAGTGGATTGGTCACAAGTTTGTTGGAGAAATTTTTCCACGAGTCCCTCTCATTAGCACCGGGCTTCAGCCCGGTGTTAAACGAGCGCGGGGTTGAAACCGTTTCAACGGTTTCCGGCACGCGGGAAGCCGCTAAAGCGGCTGGCTTGTCCTTGTTGCGAACCAACACCGGGCTGAAGCCCGGTGCTAATGAGAGATTTCCGCCCCACGAGAGCGCGCACAAACACGTCACCGGCGAAGCGGTTTATACCGACGACCAACTCGCCGGCAAAAACGCGCTGGAAGTCTGGCCGGTTTGCTCGCCGCACGCGCATGCCAGGATTCTCAAGCGCGACGCAACCGCCGCCCGCCAGGTTCCTGGCATCAAAGCCGTGCTGCTGGCCGAGGATGTTCCAGGCACCAATGACGTCGGCGCGGTCAAACATGACGAAATCCTGCTCGCCGACAAAGAAGTGGTCTTCCACGGGCAAATCGTGGCGCTGGTCATCGGCGAATCGCCGGAGGTCTGCCGCACCGCAGCGGCAAAGGTTGTAATCGCTTACGAGCCGCTGCCACCAGTGCTCACGTTAAAACAGGCCATCGAGTCCGGCAGTTTTCACAACGAGCCGAACTTCATCCGGCGCGGGGATTGCGATCAGGCGTTGAACGCCGCGCCCATGGCCCTCGAAGGCAGTTTTGAATTGGGCGGCCAGGAGCATTTTTACCTGGAGACACAGGCGGCCTGGGCCGAACGCGGCGAAGACGGTTCGATGTTGGTCGTCTCCTCGACGCAGCATCCCAGCGAAGTGCAAAGCGTCGTCGCCCGCGTCCTGAACGTTCCCGCCAACAAAGTTGTCGTCCAAAGCCCGCGCATGGGCGGCGGTTTCGGCGGCAAAGAAACGCAAGCGGCCACACCGGCGGCGCTGGCGGCGCTGGCGGCGCGCCACACCGGCCAGCCGGTGCGCGTGCGCTGGAACCGCGATCAGGACATGATCCTGACCGGCCATCGCCATCCGTTCCTGGCGCGTTTCAAGGCGGGGTTTGACAAGCGGGGCAGGCTGTTGGCGGCGAGGATTCACCTTTTTTCCAACGGGGGCTGGTCGCTGGATTTGTCGCAGGCGATTACCGACCGGGCATTGTTCCATCTTGACAACGCCTATTACATCCCGGCGGTCGAATTTCGCGGGCAGGTGGCGAAAACGAATCTGTCGTCGAACACCGCCTTCCGCGGGTTCGGCGGACCACAGGGAATGCTGGTCATCGAGGAGATCCTGGATCGCATCGCGCGCCGGCTGGGGCTGGCGCCGGAAGTCGTCCGCGAGCGGAATCTTTATCGCGCCAAAGGCGAAACGAACAGAACGCCTTACGGCCAGGAAATCGGGGACAACCGCATCCAGACGATCTGGCGCGAGTTGAAGCAGACGAGCCACCTGGCGCAGCGGCGGAAGGAAATTGCGATGTGGAACGGGAACAACCCACACCACAAACGCGGCATCGCCATGACCCCGGTGAAGTTCGGCATCAGCTTCACCGTCACGCATCTTAACCAGGCGGGCGCTTTGGTGCTGATTTACCAGGACGGCTCCGTGCAGGTGAACCACGGCGGCACCGAGATGGGCCAGGGTATTCACACCAACATCATGGCCATCGCCGCGCAGGAACTGGGCGTGAAGCCGGAGCAAATCCGCGTGATGCCGACCAGCACGGACAAAGTGCCGAACACGTCCGCCACGGCGGCGTCGGCGGGGACGGACATGAACGGCGCGGCGGTGAAGAATGCGTGTGAGATTTTGAAAGCGCGTTTGCTTCCCGTGGCGCAGGAGTTGTTGAGGAAAAAATCCGGGCGCGAAGTTGCGGTGGACAATTTAGTATTCGCGGAGGGGATTGTTTTTGAAGGGGGAGCATACGCGCCCTCGCGTGTTCTGGCGGACGCCTCGTCCAACAGTGTACCGCGCAATGTTCGACGCGAGGCGCGTCGAACTGCGCCCGAGGCGGGCGCGCTCCCCATTTCTGTTTCGTTTGCCGAAGTGGTCCGCAAAGCTTATCTGGAACGCATCAGCCTGTCAGCGACGGGCTATTATGCCACGCCGGGCATTCACTGGGATCGCGCGGCGGGCCGGGGCAGGCCGTTCCACTATTTCGCCTGCGGCGCGGCGGTGACGGAAGTGGAAGTGGACGGGTTTACCGGCATGCACCGGGTGCGGCGCGTGGACATTTTGCATGACGCGGGCAACTCGATTAACGAAGGCGTCAATCGCGGGCAGATCGAAGGCGGCTTTGTGCAGGGCCTGGGCTGGCTGACGACCGAGGAACTCAAGTGGAATGACGAGGGCCAACTGCTGACGCACTCGCCGGACACGTACAAAATCCCGTCCGTCGGCGACACGCCACAGATTTTCAAGGTGGCCTTGCTCAAGAACGCGACACAAAAAAATGTGATTCACGGCAGCAAAGCCGTCGGTGAACCACCGTTGATGCTGGCCATTTCCGCGCGCGAAGCGATTCGCGATGCCGTGGCTGCGTTTGGTCCGGCGGGCCGGGAAGTGCCGCTGGCATTGCCCGCCACGGGTGAGGCGATTTGGATGGCGATTCGGAACCGGTGCAAATCCGAAGGCGAACCGGTCCCGCAACCCTGATCGTGCGCCTGTCGGGAAGAGAATTTGCCGGGGCGAAAAGGAAACAGGGGACGCATTCGGGCACTGCCCCGGAGCGCGGACAGCCCTGTCCGCGCGTTGCGAACACCCTTGAAGGCCTCCAAAACCTTTGCAAATGGATCGCGCGGACTCAGCGGTCCGCGCTCCGGGCCTTTGGGCAACACGCCCCGTGGATGCGCCCGGGAAACACGCGTTACAGATGAATTCTCTCGAAAAAACGACGCCGGCCATTAGAATCAAGGGCACAGATGCTTATGCTTGAACGCCTCTTTCATCTTTCCGAAAACCGAACCACCGCGCGCGTCGAAGTTTTGGCCGGCGTGACGACGTTCCTGACGATGGCCTACATCATCGTCGTGCAGCCGGCGGTGTTATCGGGAAAAATGTTCGGTATGGAAACCGGGATGGATTTCGGCGCGGTGACCACGGCCACGTGTCTCGCCGCCGCGCTGGCCACGGCGCTCATGGCGTTGCTGGCGCGTTATCCCATCGCACAGGCGCCGGGCATGGGCGAGAATTTCTTCTTTGTGTTTTCGGCCATCCCCGCCGCCGCCGCCGCTGGTTTCACCAACAGTTGGCAGGTGGCGCTCGGAACCGTTTTTGTATCGGGGATTTTATTTTTGATTCTGTCGCTCGCCGGTCTGCGCGAAATGATTTTCAACGCCGTCAGCCCCAGCCTGAAATGCGCGATTGCGGCCGGCATCGGCCTGTTCATCGCGTTCATCGGGCTGCAAAACGCCGGCGTCATCGTCAAGGACCCCGGCTCGGCGGTGAAGTTGAACGCGCACTTCGCCTCGCCCGACCTGATGGTGTTTTTCGCCGGGCTGCTGACCACGGCGGTGCTGCACGCCCGCAAAGTCCGCGGCTCGATTCTGTGGGGCATCGTCGCGGCCACGGCGCTGGCGGTCGCGTTGAAACTGACTTTGCCGCCCTCCGGCTCACCCCTGGTCGCCAATTCAATGCTGGTGAAACAATTTATTTTCGCCAAAGGTGTCGTCGCCGCGCCGCCGTCGCTCGCGCCGACGTTTTTCCAAATGGACATCCTTCATGCGCTGTCGCCGAAAATGCTGCCGTTCGTTTTTGTGTTTCTGTTCATGCTCGTGTTCGACGCCATCGGCACGCTGATTGGTGTTTGCGAACAGGCCGGGTTCATCCGCGACAACAAACTGCCGCGCGCGAAGCAGGCGATGGTGTCCGATGCCGTCGGCACGGTGGCGGGCGCGGCGTTGGGCACCAGCACGGTGACGAGCTTCGTCGAAAGCGCGGCGGGCGTGGAGCAAGGCGGACGCACGGGGCTGACCGGCCTGGTCGTGGCCGCGCTG
>Ga0187852_1001888_pt1 | contig 18386 bp, 15 predicted proteins | sample June2016WEW_6_40_FD_134511 | JGI IMG/M metagenome (GOLD analysis project Ga0187852, IMG submission 134511) | Peatland microbial communities from SPRUCE experiment site at the Marcell Experimental Forest, Minnesota, USA - June2016WEW_6_40 | ecosystem: Environmental > Terrestrial > Soil > Wetlands...
CAAACGTCTTCGACCTTAATGGGTTGAGGATCCGTTCCAGGACTCTCCAGGAAGACATCGCGGAGTTCTTTGAAGCGCGCCGCGAAGTCTGTCAGCGGTTCAGCCAGAACTTCCCCGCGGCGTCCTTGGGGGCGAACTACGCGCGCAACGGCAAGGAAACGATCAGGAACGTTCTCGGCCACGCCTCCCCCAAAAGTTCGCACCGGCACCCCTGACGTCGCTCCTCCGCACAGTTTTTCGTCTCGTGCCGGCTGAGGCGGGCATCAAGGGTGTTGCGAACCGCAGCGGGAGAAATTCCACCTCTACTCAAGGATCTCCAGGGTGAATCGTTTCTTCAACTTCATCCCGGCGGCGTTGAGAATCGTGCGGACTGAACGCGCAGTGCGGCCTTGTTTGCCGATCACTTTTCCCAGGTCCGAAGGGTGTACGCGAAGTTCCAGTACCGTCACCTGCTCGCCCTCGATAGCCCGCACTGTTACCTGGTCAGGGTTGTCCACCAGTGCCTTTGCGATTGCTTCGATCAGTTCCTTCATGTGGCCCTCCCTCGCACGCGACTGCTAGTTGTATCTCCAGACAGAAAGGCTGTGTCAGAACAAATGAGTGCAAGTCGCACCGGCATGACCCGGTGGCCCTCCCGAGTGCCGTCAACTCGTCGCCGGGACTACCGGCGCCTTCTTGAGCAAGGTCTGTATCGTCTCGGAAGGTTGGGCGCCCCGACTGATCCAATAATTCGCGCGTTCTTTATCAAAGACTACTTCTGGGGGATGTCGGCGCGGGTTGTAGTGACCTAGTATTTCCAAGAAGCGCCCGTCCCGCGCTTTCTCACCAGCGATGACCACAATTCTATAACTGACCTTTTTCTTGGCTCCCGTCCGAGCCAAACGTATCCTTAACAATCGTCCCCCCTGAAATCCAAGTTTTGCGGGCTGAGAAGCCCTGCAGTGTTTCACTGACTGCCAAGCGTGTCATTCCGAGCCCTTCGCTGTCATCCTGAGCGCAGCGAAGAGCCTGTCCTGAACGAAGTGAAGGAATCTCGCTCTGGGTGCTCAGGGTAAACTCCGCGAGGAATCTCGCCTTGCTTTCCCCTACCCAGAGCGACCTTCCTCGCTCCGCTCACTTGAAAGTCTGTCATTCTGAGCGAAGCGAAGAATCTCTGCAGTTGCTCGTCAATCGTTGAACCGAAAAACCACTGCGGTGATCCTTCGCTTCGCTCAGGATGACAGCGACTGTGGTCGCCGTACATGCTCACCAGGCCCATAACCGCTCTCTCGAAAGTCTGTCATTCTGAGCGAAGCGAAGAATCTCGCTCTGCGAACCGGCAGCAAGGCAAGATTCCTCGCTTCGCTCGGAATGACACTCCTCGCGATAGCGTCCTTCAAACCTTCACCCCGCCTTCCCCAACAGGCATCTTCAGCCGGCTGAGTTGCCGTCCCAAAAAGTTCTGGCTGAAGGATTTCATCATTTTGCGCATTTGGAAGTACTGTTTCAAGAGCTGATTTACTTCCTGGACGCTTGTGCCGCTGCCTTTTGCAATCCTCTTGCGCCGCCGCCCGTTGATGATCTCGTGGTTGCGCCGTTCCTGCGGGGTCATGGAGTTGATGATCGCCTCGATGTGAATCAACTCCTTCTCGTCGACTTTGGCTTTGGCGGCATCCTTAAAAATGCCCACCTTCGGAAGCATGCCCAGCATCTGGTCCATGGGCCCCAGGCTGCGGACCTGGCGAAGCTGATCGCGAAAATCCTCGAGGGAGAAAGTATCAGTCTGGAGTTTACGGTGAACCTCCAGGGCCTTCTGCTTATCGATCTTTTCCTCAGCCTTTTCGATCAGCGACAGGATGTCGCCCATGCCCAGGATCCGTGAAACGATCCGGTCCGGGTAGAAGACCTCCAGCGCGTCATATTTCTCACCCACCCCGATGAACTTGATCGGCTGGCCTGTCACATGATGGATGGAAAGGGCCGCGCCGCCGCGCGCATCGCCGTCAAGCTTGGTCAGGATCACGCCGGACGTTCCCAGCCGCTCGTGGAACTCCTGGGCGCTGCGCACGGCGTCCTGGCCAACCATAGCGTCGGCTACGAGGAGCACTTCGCTGGGGCGAAGGCGTGTGCGCAGGTCGCTGACTTCCTGCATCATCTCTTCATCGATGTGCAGGCGCCCTGCCGTATCGACGATAAGCACGTCGTGTCCGCGGTCCGCCGCGTCTCTGCGGGCCGCCAGCGCCAACTCGATGGGCGAGTCAACCCCCTGTGCGGCGAAGCAGGGCAATTGGATAGCTTTGGCAATCACTGCCAGTTGCTCGCGCGCCGCGGGACGGTAAACGTCGGTAGAGACTAACATCGGCCGCCGCTTGCGGCTGGAAAGCCACAGCGCCAGTTTGCCTGCCGTGGTCGTTTTGCCGGAACCTTGAAGCCCGACAAGAAGGAAGACCGTTGGGTATTCCTTCGAAAACGTGAGAAGCGAGGCCTCGCGCCCCAGAATCTCGATCAGTTCGTCGCGAACGATTCGAATCACTTCCTGGCCCGGTGAGAGGCTGGAGCGAATCTGTTCGCCCAGGGCTTTCACACGTACCCGCTCGAGCAGGGCTTTGACCACGTTCAGGCTGACATCGGCATCGAGGAGGGCTAGCCGCACTTCGCGCAAGTTTTCGTCAACTACGTCCTCGCTCAAAACTGCCTGCACGCGCAGTGACTTGAAAACTTTTTGGAAGCGACTTTGAAGGGCGTCAAACATATTGTTGGGCAGACAACTGGCCCTGATCCGCTCGAGCTGATTCTTTCACTCGGCTAAGTTCCTATTGTACATCTGTAAACATCTTAAAGGAAGCATGTTTCTATCTGGTAGCGCTGACCTTCAGGTCAGAAGCTATGGAGAACCCTAACCAGTTGTCATCCTGAGCGTAGCGAAGGATCTCGGCAGTTGTTCGTATTCCATTGGACCGCAAGAAACTGCGGAGATCCTTCGCTACGCTCAGGATGACAACCACTTGAGTTCCTCACACCTTCTCGCCGGAAGGAAAGTGCCGACCTGAAGGTCGGCGCTACAACGCTCACTGCCCGGCCATCAGCTTCTCAATATCCTCCACTGCCCGCGGCAGGCGCCTGCTGAGCAGCTCGTTTCCGTCCTTGGTGATCAGGATGTCATCCTCAATGCGGACGCCGATTTTCTCGTCGGGAATGTAAATGCCCGGCTCCATAGTAACTACCATGTCGGGCTGGAGAGGCACGCTGTAGCTCATGGGGTCATGAACGTTCAGTCCGATCGAGTGGCCCAGGCCGTGGATGAAGTAGTCGCCGAGAGAGCTTCCGTGCATGTCCTTTCCGTGGGTGTTGATGTAATTGAAGGCAATCTCCTGGAGGCTGTTCTTGCCATGTCCGATATACATGCCCGGCTTGGCGGCGGCTATCGCGGCATTTTGCGCGCCCAGCACGATCTCGTAGATTTCGCGCTGGCGTGGGGTAAAGTGCCCGTTCACCGGCAGGGTACGTGTAATGTCGGCGGCATAGCCGCTATAAGATCCCGCCACGTCCATCACGACTACGTCGCCGTCCTTCATCTGCTGATCGTCAGCGTCGTAGTGCAAGACGGTTGAAAAGAAACCCGACCCGACGATAGGCGGGTAGGCAGGCCATTCGCATCCGCGCCGCCGGAACTCGTATTCCATGCGCGCCGCAACCTCGTACTCCCAAACGCCCGGCCGAACCGTTTTCAGAGCCGCCAAATGCGCTTCGACAGAAGCATCAATGGCTTTCCGAAGCAGATCGATCTCACCCGGCGATTTCACTGCGCGCTGCCGCTCAACATGAGGGCGCACGTCGGCAAGGGTTGCCATCGGGGCAATTTCGCGCAGTTTGGACACCTCCTCAGCCTGGAAGTAATCTTCACCGCTTTCAGGCTGGGGAGTCAGTTCCGTATAGATTTTGGGGAATGCTTTAAGCGCTTCCAGAAGCTCGGCTTGGAAGAGAGGAGCCGGTTTGACGGTGGGAAAGCCGGTGCGCGCCCTCGCGTCGGGGTCGTCCGGGCCAAGCTTCGGTCCATTCCATTTCTCCCCGAACAAGTTGCGGGCTGGTATGAACAGGACCTCCTTATCAACTTCGGGAGCAGCGCCGGCCTTGGGCACCTTGGGGACCAGCAGCATCACGGCGTTGGGCTCATTCCAGCCGGTGAGGTAGTAGAAGTTCTCATTCTGATGGAAGGTCGTCACGCTGGCGGCCACGTCGGCATCTTTGTAACCAAAAAGCACGATGACCCCGTCACCGCCCGTCTCGCGCTCCAGGCGCACGCGCCGCTCGTGATAAACCGGCAGTGGCTCGCGCTCCCAGGCCAGCGCTGGCAGCAAGGAAACCAGAACCCAGATTGGAAGACACAACAGGTTGCGCAGCCGGCGCATCAGCATGAAGACCTCTGCGAAATCACGAGTGTAGCATGGCGGCGTAGCGCGGACCCCCGGTGTTGGGGTCCGCGGTTCTTCCATGGGGCCACAGACAAGCCGCGGACCCCAACACCGGGGGTCCGCGCTACCACTCCATTCGGAATGATGAGGCTTTCCGTCGGGACGGACCTACGTTTCCTGTGAGGCGGGACGAGATCGACCCAGGGTAGGCAGGGCATTCCAAAGCCGGCGCAGAGGCGTCTGGAACAGCGACATCATGCCCATATAGGAATAGCCTACAAAGAAGAGGACCAGAAAGGGCACAGTCAGGTAGTTCTGGACGCGGAATGAGTAGGCGGTTGCAAAAACGAAATAGGCCGCCAAGCCGAGTTCGACGTAGGGCTTCCAACCGCCGCCCCGGCGCACGTACTTCTTGTGCTCCCAGCCTTCTTCCTTCAACTCCAGCCGGTACTTGGGCGTGCGGACAAATTCCGACTGCTTACCCAGCAGTGCTTCGATCACCGCAATGGAATTGGTAACGGAAAGGCCAATGCCCGTGGCCATGAGGAACGGCATGAATCTTAGGCGCTTCCACCAGTCTTGCGGGTAAAGCTCCCGCTGAGCCACCATGTAAAAGCTCGAAACTGAGCACGTGGAGGCTAGGAACATGGGCAGGTCCAGGTACAACATCTGAAACCAGCCCTGGTAGAAGCGCACGATCATGGCGGGAAGAAGAATGACCGAGAAGACGACCATCAGGGGATAAGCGATGTTCGCGGTGAGATGGAACGTAGCCTCGAGCTTGATGTGCAGCGGCTGGGGGCTTCGCCAGATCCGGGGGAGCAGCTTCTTGGCCACCTGGATCAGGCCTTTGGCCCAGCGAGCCTGCTGCGTTTTGAACGAATTCATCTCAACAGGCAGCTCAGAAGGGCACTCGATGTTCGGGTCATAGACAAACTTCCAACCCTTCAGTTGCGCCCGATAGCTCAAATCGGTGTCTTCGGTGAGCGTGTCGTGCTGCCAGCCGCCCGCGTCCTCGATGGCCGCGCGCCGCCACATGCCGGCGGTACCGTTGAAGTTGAAAAAGCGGCCGGAGTAGTTACGCCCGCCGTGCTCGATGACGAAGTGCCCGTCCAGCAGGATAGCCTCGACTTCCGAGAGGGTCGAGTAGTGGCGGTTCACCCAGGTCCAACGGCCCTGGACGACCGCCACCTGGGGGTCAGCGAAGTACTCAATCATCTGGCGGATGATGGGAGGGGGCGGAACAAAGTCTGCGTCGAAGATTGCGATCAACTCGCCGCTCGCATGCTTCAAGCCCTCGGCCAGCGCGCCCGCCTTGAAGCCCTCGCGGTTGTCGCGATGGAAATAGGACACGGGGTAGCCTGCCCGCGCATACTCACTCGTGAGGCGCGAGGCCACAAATCGCGTCTCGTCCGTGGAATCGTCGAGAAGCTGGATTTCCAGCAGGTCGCGCGGGTAATCGACGCGCGTGACGGCCTCAAGCAGGCGCTCAACCACGTAACGCTCGTTGTAAATCGGCAGTTGAATGGTCACCCGCGGGAGCGGTCCCGTACGTTTTGCCGGCTTGGGAGCCTTCTGCTTGTTCCTAACGTAAAGGTAAGTCAGGAAATAGCGGTGAATCCCGTAAATCGACAAGATGCTGAGAACGGCGAAATACGGTATCAGAATGGAGAGATCGAAAGCATTCACATGGTAAATGCCTCGGAAAGGGTCTTTGTGAAATAGCGAGGTAAAATACCGCCCCAGCATGCTTGAGTGAAAGGGCAAGGTGAGTAGAAGTAAATAGTCCATAAGAGAATCAGCTTGAGGCGCGGGAGCCAGGACTTGAAAGCTCGGGCAGCCGCCTAGCGGGCTAAGCCTTGTCGGACTAGAGTGGCCTGCAAACGAGTATATGCAACCAGGGTCGTCGGTGACTCGCGAGCCCTCGACTCTTTACCCGCGAGCCTACGCGGTCGGCCCGGGAGCAGGTATCAGCCCGGCAGGGCACTGGCGCATCGCAGAACACCGCGTTCTCCAGCTACTCGCCATAATTTTGGGCCACAAAGGTATTCTACCTTAGGAACGTCGGCACTGTCCAGTGCTTTGGTGGCGTCCTGGTTTCCGCGTAGCGCTGGCCTTTAGGCCAGCATGTGCCGACCTAAAGGTCGGCGCTACCAGCCAAATTAGGACACTACCAGCGTTTTAGCTGGTTTCCGGTCGCCGGCCAGCTGTTGTGCAATCGCGCTCATCTTTACGACATTTTGTCGTGCCATCGCCAGCCGCCGTTCGAGTGGCGAGTTCGGCCGGCTTAACGGTCAACGCTCGGACGCTCAGGTGGCGTTTGCCACAGCGACCCTTTGTTTTCATAGACATTCTCGCTTTGTTCCCGCGATTTTGGAGTGTGGGGGCGAAGCTCCCTTGGAGTTCCCAGAGTGTCCAAGGCTAACGAAAAAGCGACAGTTCGGCTTCCGCGCCAAGAATCCCGTCGCCTCGCCCGGATTCGTCTGTTCTCCGGCGCCGTCCTTTGTTTTCATAGACATTCTCGCTTTGTTCCCCGTGTTTTCGAGTTATTGAGCCTGTCATGGCAAGGCTGCGCACCATTCGAGGCCGATTCTAGGGAAGGGCGGGGAAGCCGGGCGTGACGTGACTATGGGCATAATGACTGTCCGAGGCCTCACGATATGGTCCTGCATTATGAGTGCCATTTGTAAATGGAAGATTTGCCAAGGACTAGCGTCTCAATTTGAAAGCCGTCGCTCCTGCTCGTCGCCTGACGGTTGTAGCGCGGGCGTCCCGCCCGCAGTGGCGGGAGCGTCCCGCTCCCGCGCGCGGGCAGAGCCTGTCCTGAGCGGAGCGAAGGAATGCCCCCGCCCCCGCGGGCGAGACGCCCGCGCTACGATTTTCAAAGCAGAGCCGACCTTCAGGTCGGCAGATGGCCCGGGAGGTCGGGACGCCAGGGATCAGATTGGCTAGTGTCCCGCCACAGGCTGCGGTGTAGCCGCTGGCGCGGGGGCAGGGCTGATCTGAGGGAGCTTATCCTCGGGCATAATGATCCAGGCGATGATGTAGGCGATCAATCCGCACCCGCCGAAGACCACCAAGGCGACCCATAGAATCCGAACCAAGCTGGGATCGATGTCCAGGTAGTCTGCAAAGCCCGCGCAGACACCGGCGATCTTCCGGTCGGTCCGGGATCGCGAGAGAGGTTTTCTGGGCGCGGGCGGCTTCGAAAGGGCCGTGCCGCATTGGCAGCAGAAGTTCACCCGGTTGGCATATTCTTTTCCACATTGTGGGCAGAACATATCACCCTCCTGGTCAGGATCTTCTTTCATTCTTGTATACGCCTTTGGGGGCGCGGAAGTTCCATTCCCGATTGGTGCCCGAGGCGCCGCCGCGACTCTCATCGACCGGTTAACAGAATTCGTGGCTGGGAGCCTTATTTTGCGTTACAATCCTAGTCATCGTAGTCTAATGAGAGCTGAGGAGAATCCACATAGGAACGTACCAGAAGACTATGCGCGTAGCACCGAGGATGACATGGATCGCCCGAAAACCGTTTACCGTTCTTGCCCGGGGCACATCTTTACGCCGCCGAGTCGCGTACAGCCTGGGCCTGGTTCGGTTGATCCTGGCGCCGGTCATTTTCCTCACGGTTTACTACATTTTTGCAATGGGTTGGATCGTGGACCGCATCGTCAGCGTGGATGCCCCTATGGCCACGCAAGCGGAACGGATCTCCCTGGAAATGCTGCAGGCGCTGCGGGCGGAGCGGAATTACTTTCTCCTTTATGACCCGGCGGAGCTCGAAGCCAACCGGCAGACGCTTGCCACGATGCAGCAGATCATCGACTCGTGCCTCAGTCTACAGCCGGAAGAGCGCCCGACCCTCGAACATATGCGAGCTCAGGGCCAGTTCTATCAACAACGCATGGCCGTGGCCGTGGCGCGGCGGGCGGAGGTGAACGAAGCGCCCGGCCAGCACGTTCGCCAGGTGATTCAGGCTTACACCCAAGACCTCGATAAGCTGCTCAAAAGCTCGGCCCGCACCAACCGCTCAACCCTGATGACAGAACTTCACAACCGCGTCGGCTCACTGGACGAACAGGTGGCGGCTTCGATGGAGGCCCAGGATCCGGCTTTCCGCCAGATCTCCGCCGACCTCCGCTCCTCGAGCGATGCGATCGTGAGGGAGTCGGCGGAGCTCGAGGCTCGAAGCTGGCAGCGCGTGCAGCGGGACCACCAGAGGGCGCGGCAGTTGTTGCGGCGGGCCGAGTGGGTGCTGAGCACCGTTTCTTTTTTGACGATCCTCTTGAGCATTTGGGTAAGCTTCGTCTTGCCTCGAACGGTCGTGGAACCGCTGGTGGCCCTCAAAGCCGCAGTCGATCGCGCGGCGGTTGGGAATTATGCTATTGAGTTCGACGTGGAAGGGGAAGGCGAGGTCGTGCAGCTTGCTAATAGCGTCCGCAAACTGCTGGCCCATGTGCAGGAGAAGGATGAAAACTCCAAGCCGCCCAGCGGGTCGTGATGCCTTTGAGCTGTCATCCTGAGGAGTCCGTCAGCCGACGGACGACGAAGGATCTCCGCAGTTCGTTCAAATGAGAACTGCCGAGATTCTTCGCTTCGCTCAGAATGACAGAGCTTAAGGGTTTTCCGGCAGCCCGTAATGGCCGGCGCTACAATCAAATTTCAAACATACAGCTCGGAACGGTCTTGAATGCACGTTGATTCATAACAGGAGGTCTGGACTCATGAAAGGTAAACCGGAAGTTTTGAAAGCTCTGCAAGAGATGCTGGAGGAGGAATTGGGCGCCCTTAACCAATACTTCCTGCACAGCGAAATGTGCGAGAATTGGGGCTACAAGCTGCTCAGCAAGCGCGTCAAGAAGCTATCTATTACGGAGATGAAGCATGCGGAAGAACTCATTGAGCGTATGCTTTTCCTTGAGGGAGCGCCGAATCTGACCGAACTGCCCAAGCTCAATATCGGGAAGGACGTGAAACAGCAACTCGAGAACGACCTCGAGCTCGAGCATGGCGCGGTGACGAGTTACAACGAGGCCATCGCCACCTGCCGCAAGGCGGCCGATAACGGCACGGCCGATTTCCTGAAGGGAATTCTCGCCGACGAAGAAGCGCACGTGGATTTCTTCGAGGAACAACTCGGCTTGATCGAGCAGATCGGTATGCAGAATTATCTGGCGCAGCAGCTCGGGGAAGAAAAGCAGTAGGGTTCGTCCGTCCACCCAACGATAACGGCCGCTCTTTTCCCTATTCGCTGGAGCCTGACTACGAGAAGGAGACAGCCCTCTCCCTTGGGGAGAGGGTGACTCGCGAGGGCGTATTCATCAGCCCTCGCGGGCCGGGTGAGGGGTTGGTTGATGCGGATCGGACCGGGCAGAGCAGGAGAGCCTCTGTTGCCAGTGATACCAACGGAAATAAGTAATGTATGCTAACGTATATTTTAGCTTGACACGGCTTATACTGGTGGAGTAGAGTCAAGGTACAAAGGAGGACCACCATTTATGCCGAATTTCACGTTTGTGCATTATGACGGCTCGGACGAGCAGATAATGAAACTAGTTTCGCAACTTGTCGCGGCCAATGACAGGGGTCAGCTTCCGCCTACGCCAAAAGGCAACGGCAATGCGGGAATGACCTCAAGCTCCTTTAGTGAGGTTACGACAAAGTTCGCCCAGTATGTAAACGATGCAGCTGCTTACGGGAAGCCAGGCCAGCAGAAGGCCATGCTGGCATGGCTGAATGCAGATGGAGAGATCTTGTTGGTGAAACTCTGGAAGGCCGCTGGCGTCAGCACCCAGCATGACTACAGCGGGGTCGGCGGTTCGTTGACGAAGAACATGATAAAGGCGGGCGGTCCGAGGGATTGGTACACCTGCTCCTTGAACCACGACGGAGAGTGGGTCTATAAAATTCTTCCGGAGTTGGTCGAGCCGCTGAAACAGGCGTTCGGGTTGAAGTAAGTCCGCGGTATAGCAACTAGCAAGTTGCGCGTGCATCGTTCTCTTCCCTGCTAGGCATGCAGGAGCGAGTCGGCGCGAGCGCGGGTGGATCTGTAGTCCAGCCGCGCCTTGCGCCGCGGACGAACCCCCTCACCCGTCCCGTTCCGGCTGGTGAAAGCGCCGGCAGCGGGACACCCTCTCCCCAAGGGAGAGGGCTGGTGTTTCATCTAACCTGCGCCTCATCCCAAGCCTCGTCAGGCCACACCTCTCGGGCCATCTTTTCACCAAGCTTCCGAACCGAAAGGTTTTCGGGTTTGCGCAGGTATCCTTCAACGTACTTGCGCTCGAGCGCTTCATCGTCAGTTTTGGGCTGCGAGGTTCCCGGGTCCGAGTCCATCACCCTTTAATCACCCCAATCGGTTTCAGCCTCGCCACGCGCTTGGCCAGTCCGGCGTTGTGGACCACGTCGATGACCATGTCCACATCTTTATAGGCTTCAGGGATTTCTTCCGTGATGCCGTCGCGGGTCTCGGCGCGCACCATGATGCCTTGTTCTTCCAGGCGCTGCCGGGCGTTTTGCGCGAAGGCGGATTTCTTGGCGGCAGTGCGGCTCATCACCCGGCCGGCGCCGTGGCAGGTGGTGCCGAACGTCTCCTGCATGGCGCCTTCGGCCCCCACCAGAACGTAAGATGCCGTGCCCATGGAGCCCGGAATCAGCACTGGCTGGCCGCACGCTTTGTAGACTTCCGGCAATTCCGGCCGCCCGGCAGGAAACGCCCGCGTGGCCCCTTTGCGGTGCACCATCACTTTGCGATCGCGTCCATTCACGCGGTGCCGCTCGAGCTTCGCGATGTTGTGGCAGACGTCGTAAACGACGCGCAACTCTTCCGGCTCTCCGAAGATGCGTTTGAAGGCCTGGCGAGTGAAGTGTGTTATGCCCTGGCGATTGGCCCAGGCGAAATTCGCAGACGCCCGCATGGCCGCAAGGTATTCCTGGCCTTCCTTCGAATGCACCGGCACGCACGCGAGTTGCCGGTCCGGCACGTCGATGCCGTAGCGGCGCATGCCGGCGTCCAGGTCGCGAAGGTAGTCGGTGCAAACCTGGTGGCCCAGGCCGCGCGAGCCGGAATGGATCAAAATCACGATCTCGTTCTGGTAAAGCCCAAACGCCTGAGCCACGGCGGGGTCGAAGATCTGCTCGACGTACTGAACTTCCAGGAAATGATTGCCCGAACCGAGCGTTCCCACCTGGGGCAGGCCGCGCTTCTTGGCACGGTCACTGACCATGGCGGGGTCGGCTTCCTCGATGGCGCCGTTTTCCTCGCACGTGTCGAGGTCTTCCGGCCAGCCGTAATCGTGCCCAACCATCCAGGTGGCGCCCTCTTTGAGCAGCTTGTCGAGTTCCTGGTAGGAAAGCCGAATATTACCGCTCTGGCCTGCGCCGGAAGGGATGTCGCGGAAAAGTTGGTTCACCAGTTCTTTGATCTTCGGACGGACCTCGTCGAGCGTCAGGGTGCTCGCGAGCAAACGCACCCCGCAGTTAATATCAAAACCCACTCCGCCTGGTGAAACCACGCCGCCTTCATCCGGCAGAGTGGCGGCCACGCCGCCGATGGGGAATCCATAACCCTGGTGGATGTCCGGCATCGCCAGCGAGCGGCCCACGATCCCCGGAAGCATGGCGACGTTCATGGCTTGTTCGAGACAGAGGTCTTTGAGTATGTCCGTCAGCAGGCGCTCGTTGGTGTAAATGAGCGCATCGGTGAGCATGCCGGGCTTGGTGCCTTGTGGCACGAGCCAACGGTAGTCGTCGAGTTTTTGGAGCTGGGAGATTTCGAGAGGCATGCGGCACCTCTCAGTCACAATACGGAAGAACAAAGCAAAAGGCAAATCGTAAAACCCAAAAGGCAAAGCAAGGTCCTGGACACAATTAAACTAATCGGACCAACAGCCCTCTCCCTTGGGGAGAGGGTGTCGGGCTCCGGCGCTTTCACCAGCCGGAGCACGACGGGTGAGGGGTTTCTTGCTGAGTTCGGCGACCCCCAAGTAATCCTCTCGCAGTGCGCTCTTGTGCGCGCGGCCTCGCGAAATTCACGCTCGGTGGCAATGATCGTCGACGCAGATTTTCAGGTTGGACGAAGTGGCTTGCGGCCGGAAGTAACCCCTCACCCGTCCAGCGACGGCTGAAGAAAACGCCGTCGCTGGACACCCTCTCCCCAAGGGAGAGGGCAGTCTTTCGTGGGTATCGATCATTCTTCAAGCACGTTGACTTCGCGAATCTCGCCCCCGTTGAGAGGTACACGTAGCGTTTTGATTTCTAGTGGCCGGAAACTTCCCGTCCAGTGGCGGTTGACTAATCCCAAATCCAAGTTAGCGGTTACCTGCCGGCCGGCGGTTTCGTAGCAACGGACGATGAGGTCATCGCCGTCTTCTGATCTCTTCACCGCCGAGACGACCACGTTCGGCGCATCCACAGACAGGAAGGAAGCGGAGAGCGGCCGATTGCCGGGATGGATTCCCTGATAAATGACCGGAATTGGGGCGGTGAACTCTTCTGCCATGCGCACAACCCCCGCGTCCTGCCAGGCGCCCGAGTGAGGCACAAGAAGCAAGCGGAACGTTTGCACGCCTTGGTCCTGCCAGATGTACTCGCCGTTAGGCTCGAGTTGGCGAGGCCGGTGTTGCGCGAAGACCGCGCCGCGGGTGATCGAGATGCGCATATCGTTGCCATCGGCGCTGTAGCCGTACTTGGCGTCGTTGATGACGGCCAGCCCGTATTCGCCTGCGGCGCGGTGGCCGGAGAGGTCGATCCAGCGCTGCCCGGGGTCTTCGGAGCCGTTAGGCTGGCGCACCTTGAACCCATAGGCAATTTCGTAGGTCGGCTGGGGATCTTGCACATCCACGGGGAAAGAGAACTTCAGGATTTTGCGGTGCTCGTGCCAATCGAGCGCCACGCGCGCCTCGAGGGTGCGGGCGCCGGAATAGAGCAGCCAGTCCGTCGCAAGCGAAGACGCTCCGTAATTCGTTCGCACGCGTATCGTGGCGCGCAAGGGGCCGTTCTCGAGCACCCGGAAGCGCGCGTTTCGAAACACTCCGAGTTCCTTGGTGTAGGCGCGCACGTCATGGCTCCAGGTGTCGCTGGGGTCGTCCAGCACAATCGCCCGCGCTCCGCCCACGCCGCTTTTGAAAACTTGCGCACCGGTATCTTTGTCGAGCATCGTCAAGCTGCCGTCGTCCCCAAACGTGACGCGAAGATGTTCGTTTTCCAGTTGGCGCTCGGTGGCGTGCACGGCAGAGACAGGCTGTGCGGCAGGCTGGGCGCTTCGCAAACGGAATTGCCGGTAACCGAAAGCGGGCACGGGCGCCTGGAAGGCCACTCGCATGCGATCATCTACCACCGTCGTCGCCTGAATCCACTGGTGGGGAATGCTCTTGCCATCCTCGTCCTCGAGCACGGAGCTTACTTGCGCGCCCTTCTTGTACTCGAAACCCCAGCCCACATCGTATTCAACGTTCAGCTTCGTCTCCCAGGCGTGGGGATTGAACACCACCAGGTATTCGGATTTTGGATCTTGAGTCGGAATTTGAAAGGCAATCTTCTCCGCCGCCTTGTTCATCGCTTGACCTGCGATATCGATCGCGCGTCCGTGCGCTTCCCTTGCCACGTCATAATGTTCCGGAAGCGCGGTCCCGGCCATGCTGTCGTGGAACTGAATGAACAGCACCCGCTTCCACGCGGCCGTGAAGTCGGCCTTGGGGAAGTCGAATCCAGCAACCACGGAGCCGAGCGCCGCGAGTTTCTCGCCAGTCGTCAAGGCGGCTTCCGCAGTCCGGTTGTTCTTCTTGACCTCGGACATGGCTGTGTAACAGCCCACCGAGTGATGCTGAAGGTCGTCCGCCACCACCGGCAGGTCGGTGATTTTCCCGACCGCATCAAAGTAGCGGTCCGGATTGCTGAAGATGAACGTCGGCGCACCTGCCATCTTCTGCATATCCAGAATCGCCTGGATGTTTTCTTTGGCGGGCCCGCCGCCGTGGTCGCCGGCGCCATAAAAGACCATGAGCTCTTTGGTGGGTTCCTTCAATTCCGTGATGAAATGCGCGACCTCTTGCTGCAAATGCTCATCAATTCCGTAACTGAACGGGATGCGATAGGTGAGCACGCGGCTCCCGTCAGGGCTTTCCCACCAGAAAAGGTCGGCAGGAAGCTTCTTCTCGTGAGCCTGGGGCCGCATGAAGCAATAGGCGTGCATGCCTTGGAGCTTGAGGATCTGCGGTAACGTGCCGGTATGGCCGAAGGAGTCCGGGTTGAAACCGACCTGAGCCATGCGCCCGAATAGCTGCTGGAACAGTCTCTGGCTGTAGAGCCCCTGGCGGACCAACGATTCGCCGTTCGGGATATTCACGTCCGGCTCGACCCACCACCCGCCCACCAGGTCCCACCGCCCTTCTTCCACTCGTTTGCGAATCTCCTGCAACATCTCGGGGTCGGTCTCCGCGACCCACTCGTAGAACTGGGCGGAACTCGCCGTGAAAGTAAAATCGGGGGACTCGTTCATGCGGTCGAGCGCTGAGCGAAAGGTGCTCAGCACAACGGACATGGCTTCTGACCACGGCCAGAGCCACGGGGCGTCGATGTGCGCATTGCCGATCATGTGGAATCGGTATTGGCTCGCGTTCGGTGGCCAGGAAGTTGCGGATTGCGCGCTGGCCTTCGCGGCCAAGAAACAACAAGCTGAAACCATAACTGCAGCGAGGCAAAAACGATGAGAGGCTGATTTCAAGGGGTTGCTCCTTTCAGAGGGTGAACGTTCAAGAGTAAAGGTTAAAGGATAAAGTGTAAAGGCTAAACCGCGTCCGTCTATAGCGGCTCCTCGTAGGGGGACGGCTTGCCGTCCCCGCATTTCTGCTGGCCCCGACGAGGGTAGGGCAAGCCCTACCCCGACACGACTCCTCATCATGAGGATCTCGCGCGACCCCGCTGCGCTTACCCTTTACCCTTCACACTTTACCCTTTCCTTGCTTTACCCTTTCCTTGCTTGCAAGATGCGGTCCGGCTTCTTATACTAACCGCCGATGGTTACAAGACTTCAAGGAGGCCATATGGCTTTAATTTCACGTCGGGACGCCGGCAAGCTCTTGGTTGGAGGTACTGCCGGTTTGTTGGCCGTCAGCCGCAAGGGTTGGAGCGCGACCTACATTGACTCCGTAGTTCGAGGAGTTCAGATCGGAGCGCAGAGTTATTCGTTTCGGGACATGGGTCTTGATGCCTGCATCGGGGCTTTCAAGACGGTGGGACTGGGAGAATGCGAACTGTTCGACGGGCACGTGGTGCCGCCTCACACAAAGGAGCAAGAGCAGGAGAAATGGTGGATTTCTGCGCCTGCCAGTACTTTTCACGAGATCCGAACCAAGTTCGATAACGGCGGTGTGAGGATTTATGCTCTTACTTATGCTTTTCGTAAAGGCGTTTCAGACGCAGGAATCGAGGCTGGATTCAAGGCCGCGCAGGCTCTGGGCGTCAAATACATCACGTCTTCATCCAATGTAAGTGTCGCACCGCGTGTTGACCAGTATGCCCAGAAATACAAGATCATGGTGGGCTTCCATGGTCACGATGATACGCGCGACCCCGATGAATTCTCGACGCCTGAAACCTTTGCGCGAGCCATGAAGGGTGCGTCTCAGTACATCGGCGTTAATCTGGACATCGGCCATTTCGTGGCAGCCAACGGCGACCCGGTTGCCTATATTCGCGAGCATCACCAGAAGATCGTCACGCTGCACATCAAAGACCGCAAGAAGAATCACGGCGCCAACCTGCCCCTCGGCCAGGGTGACACGCCTATCAAAGAGGTCCTCTGCCTGCTGCGCGACAACAAGTGGAAAATCCCCGCCAATATCGAGTACGAATACGGCGAGGATAAACACCTGGACACGATCGCGGAAGTTAAGAAGTGTTACGCGTATTGTCGGCAAGCGCTGGAAAGCTGATTCGCAGTTGCGGCGTCCTTCAAACGAGTTTGGTAGCGCGGACCGCCGCTTTTGCGGTCCGCGGCTTTTTCGGATCGCGCGGAGGAGCATTCCGCAACTGAGCAGTCAGTCGTCGTAGACAGTGCTCCTGTGTCCAATGGCCACCACGAGAACTACCAAGCGCTTCTCTTGTAGTTCGCAGATTATCCGGTAGTCACGCACTCGGTACCGCCAGAGGCCGAACCTGCTGCCTCGCAGTGGCTTCCCGAAGTCACGCGGAGTCCGTGCGCTCGAGATCCGATTATCCATATAATCGATGATCTCGCGCTGAATCGCTCGATCCAGCTTCTTGAGATCCTGGAGGGCGCCAGGGTCGTATTCAATCTTCCAGGCCAAGTTCTTTTCGCACCTGTCGGCTGGTCAGCGAAGGGTGGCGTTTCTCCAAACGCGACTCTGCCAAATAACGGTCCTCGAGGTCTTCCAGATTCCCCTCGATAAGTTCCCGGATATAGTAAGCCTTGGTTCGCCCCGTGCGCCTTGCCAAGTCGGTGAGTCGTTTTTCGATGTCGGGATTTAGCCGAACGGAAAGCATCATGTCCTCTCTGTAGTACATATCATACGCCGATGACATGAAAAATGCCAGTCCGATTCGCGGGACGGACCAGAGGCGCTCGTGATCCTTTCCCGAAGGCAGGCGTTTTGTGTTATCCTCGGCATCTTAATTTCAATGCATTTGCTGACGGCGCGGGGGCAGCCGCCATGCAGGTGCGACTTTATCCGGAGCTGACTCATGACCGATAACAAATATATTCTGCCTGAAAGTGAAATCCCGAAGACCTGGTATAACGTCGTTCCCGATCTGCCGGCGCCCTTGCCGCCTCCACTTCATCCCGGGACTTTGAAGCCCGCGGGACCAGGCGATCTGGAGGCGATATTCCCACCTCAGTTGATCGAGCAGGAGGTGTCCGCTTCTCCGACGATTCCAATTCCGGAGCCCGTGCTCGACATCCTGCGGATCTGGCGGCCAACTCCCCTCTGCCGAGCGCGCCGGCTGGAGCAGGTACTGGGGACGCCCGCGAAAATCTTTTACAAAAACGAAGGCGTTTCGCCGGCGGGAAGCCACAAGCTGAACACTTCGATTGCTCAGGCTTATTACAATAAACTGGCCGGCATTAAGCGCATCTGCACTGAGACGGGCGCGGGACAATGGGGAAGCGCCCTGGCGTTTGCGTGCAATGTGTTCGGCCAGGAGTGCATGGTTTACATGGTGAAATGCAGCTTCTATCAGAAGCCGCACCGGCGCACCATGATGCAGTGTTGGGGCGCCAAGTGCATTCCTTCGCCCAGCGACCAGACGGCTGCCGGAAGGCAGGTGCTTGCCGAAGACCCCGACTGCCCCGGCAGCCTGGGCATTGCCATCAGCGAAGCGGTGGAGGAAGCGGCGAGTCGCAAAGACACGAATTACTCGCTGGGCAGCGTCCTCAATCACGTCCTGTTGCACCAGACCGTCATCGGCCAGGAAGCGATTGCTCAATTGAAGCTCGCCGGGGCCTTCCCTGATGTTGTGATTGGCTGCTGCGGCGGAGGAAGCAACTTTGCCGGCCTGGCGTTCCCGTTCGTGCCGCTCAAGGCTGCCGGAAAGCAAATCCGGCTGGTTGCGGTCGAGCCTGCGGCATGCCCGACCATGACCAAAGGTGTCTATGCCTACGACTTTGGCGATAAGAGCGGGATGACGCCGCTGCTCAAGATGGACACTCTAGGGCACGACTTTATTCCAGCGGGTATCCATGCCGGCGGGTTGCGGTATCACGGCATGGCGCCCTTGGTGAGTCTGCTGCACCGTCAAGGTGTGGTCGAAGCGGTGAGTTACCTGCAATTGAAATGCTTCGAGGCGGCCATCACTTTCTCGCGCGCCGAGGGCATCATCGTTGCCCCCGAGACTTCCCACGCCGTCGCATGTGCGATTGACGAGGCGTTGAAGGCGAAGGAGGAAGGCAAGGAGAAGACCATCCTCTTTAATCTGAGCGGCCATGGCCACTTCGACATGGCCGCTTACGAGAAGTATTTCGCCGGTGAACTCGCC
>Ga0187852_1001891_pt1 | contig 18366 bp, 13 predicted proteins | sample June2016WEW_6_40_FD_134511 | JGI IMG/M metagenome (GOLD analysis project Ga0187852, IMG submission 134511) | Peatland microbial communities from SPRUCE experiment site at the Marcell Experimental Forest, Minnesota, USA - June2016WEW_6_40 | ecosystem: Environmental > Terrestrial > Soil > Wetlands...
ATCCGGCGACGGCTGCGAGCAAAACTGCCAGGCCAACCAGAATCAGCCAGCCGTAGCCGGCAAAGCCCGCGAACTTATAGAGCGCGTCGGTACGCAGTCCCGTTTTAACGATTTCTGGTTGAACGCTTGCGGCCCACAGACCCGCCGCGAGATAGACGACGCCAAAGACTGCGGCCACCTTGCCGCCGAGAGGAGCGAGAAATCGCTTCTCTTCCGCTGTGAAGGTCGAGCGGCCCGCCAGATACACCAGCCAGAGTCCACCGATGAAGAGTCCGCCAGCCAACATCATCAGCCAGCGCGGAGTGAGCGTGGGGTCGCCGGTGGGCAGATATGCGCCCATGGCCGAGGCTGAGTACATCTGGCGCCAGACTTCGGGCCTCAGCATCAGCGTCATATTGGTAGAGAGCAGCCGGGCGATGCCACCTGCGAGCAGCCACGCGCTCAGGCCGACCCACCATGCGGATTTGCCGGCCTCAAGACGCGCGGTGAAGCGATAAAGCAGCCAGTAGGTCAGCGTGAGGAGGCCGATGATCGAGATCCAGTAGATCCCGATCAGCACGCTGCTGGTGTAAAGCGCGCGGCCATAGAGCACCTGGGAAAAGAGCAGCGGCGGCACGCCGAGGTTGATGACGAAGGTCATGACCACGGTGAGCCGGCGCGCCAGGGCCCGAGCGGCGACCAGGGAGGGCGGCGAGCCGCGGAAGAGGCTGAGCAGGACGGCAAGCAGCAACCCGCCGAGGAGCATCTCCACGGCGACGAAATGCAGCGCCAGGGTCACAATATGGAGCAGCTTGAGCAGCCAAATCGGGGCCGGCAAGGGAATGGGGTCTACAGCGGGAAATGGATGCATGACGGCTTGAAAGTTCCTTTCAATCTGCGGGTGAAGCGGGAAAGACAGAAGCGCCCGTCAAGAGCAAGCCTACAACGCTCACGCAACTCGGCGGCGGCGAGATGCGCCGGCGCGCCGTTCTCGATGGGCAGGCTGGCCGGCTCAGCGATTCCGGCTGGCGGCCTGCCGCACAGCTAAGGCGGCCCAGACAAGGAGCCAAAATACAATTGCGAGGCATTTTGGACTATTTCTCTCCAATTTCAATTGGAAAGAGATTAAGCTCTTGGAAAAATGAGGGTCTGTGACGAAGAATACATGCGGCTGTGACATGTTCAACTACTCTACTGCCGGGCCATCGTGTCTGCCGGACGGGGCAATTCCATGAAGGGTTCCAACTCGTCAATGCAACTGACGCGCGCAGCCGATTATGCGGTTCGGGTGATGGTTCATCTGGCGACCCTGCCTGCCCATGAGCGCGCATTGCTGCCCGCGCTGGCCGAGGCCACGGGCGCTCCCGAAAGCTTCCTCTCCAAGGTACTGCAGGGCTTGGCGCGCGCCAAACTGATCGCTTCGCGGCGGGGGCAGTCAGGGGGCTTTGAGATTCTGCCCAGCGGCCGCCAGGCATCGCTGCGCGAGGTGATAGAGGCCATCGACGGACCGGTGCACCTGAACGTCTGCCTGATCTCCGAGCGCTCCTGCGGCAGAGCAAAGTGGTGCCCGGCGCACCCGGTTTGGGTTGCGGCCCAGCAGGCCATGCTGGATGTTCTGTCCCAGACATCGATCGCCGAAATGGCGTCTCAGGCGCCTGCCAGCCAAGCCCGAATTTCCAGTGCGGTCTCTGGGCTTGCCGAACAGAAATCGATGAAAAGTTAAGGCGCGCACGGTCCTGGCCAGCGCTCCACCTTTCGGTCGATACTGACGCGCATCTGGCCCCCTATACTGACTGTCATGTTTGAGGCACTGCGCGCGACCACTTTCCTGGGAGTGCTGGCGGCGGGAGTTCCCTGCCTTCTTTCCGCACAAGCCACAGGTCCCGGCGCTCTTCCCCCAGGGCAACAAAGCGAAAAGCCCGCCGAGGGCGCACAGCCGGCCGCCACTGGCGGCCAGGAGACCGGCTCGCCACGCCCGGCGCAGCTCGACGAGCAGCACCGGCCCATCACCGAGGGCGGCTTCGTGAAAAGCGGACCGATCGTCTTTATCGACGACTCGGAAAAAGCCGGACTGACGCACTGGACCCACAAGATGGGCACGCCCGCCAAGAGTTACATCGTCGAGACCAAAGGCTCGGGGGTGGGGCTGATCGACTACGACAACAGCGGCTGGCTGTCTATCTACGTAGTGAACGGCTCGACGGTGGACGCGCTGACGGGCAAGGAGACGCCGCCCCACGCGGCCCTGTTCCGCAACAACCACGATGGAACGTTTACCGACGTGGCGGCCAAGGCGGGAGTGACCAACGACCGCTGGGGAACGGGCGTGGCCATCGCCGACTATTACAACGACGGCTGGCCGGATATTTTTGTGTCCAATGTGGGAAAGAACCGGCTGTACCACAACAATCACGACGGAACTTTTACCGATGTGGCGGAGAAGGCCGGGGTGCAGCTGGGCAACTGGTCGAGCGGGGCTACCTGGGGCGACTACGACGGCGATGGACGGCTGGACCTGTTTGTAGCGGGCTATCTGCACTGGGACTGGAACAACCTTCCCAAGATCAAGGAGGGCGGGGCGACCAATGCGTTTTGCACCTTCCGGGGCGAGCCGGTGGCGTGCGGGCCGAGGGGGCTGGTCGGCGAGCCGGACCACCTTTTTCATAACAACGGCGACGGAACGTTTACCGATGTGAGCGAGAAGGCCGGCGTGGCCGACAAGGCGGGCTACTACGGGCTGGGAGCATTGTTTGTAGACATCAGCAACCACGGCAGGGTGGATCTGCTGGTGGGCAACGACTCGACGCCCAACTATCTCTACCTGAACAAGGGCGACGGCACGTTCGAGGATGTAAGCTACGCCTCGGGCTACGCGCTGAACGAGGCTGGCCGCGAGACGGCGTCCATGGGAATCGCGGTGGGCGACTACCAGAACAACGGCCAACTGGCCATCTTCAACACCACCTTTTCCGACGACTACAAGCCCTTCTACCGCAACGAGGGCGACGCCAACTTTACCGACATCAGCGATCAGTTGGGGATTGCCGAGATTTCGGTTCCCTTCCTCAGCTGGGGCGACGCGTTCCTGGATTATGACAACGACGGCTGGAAGGACCTGCTGATGTCCGACGGCCACGTGTACCCGCAGGCGGACAAGTATAACTGGGGGACAAGCTGGGCACAGCGGCCCATGCTGTTCAGGAACATCGATGGCAAGCGGTTTGAGGCTGTGCCTGCGGTGGAGGGTTCGGGGCTGGCGGTAGTGATTGCCGGGCGCGGCATGGCCGTGGGCGACCTGTTCAACGACGGCAAGCTGGACGCGGTGATCAACGTCATGGACGGCCACCCGGTGTTGCTGAGGAATGTTTCGCCGGACAAGAACCACTGGCTGGAGCTGAAGCTGTTGGGCGCGGCCCCAACTGCAACGAGCAAGGGGAGTCCGCGCGACGCGGTGGGGGCTACGGTGTACGTGACCGCAAATGGAATGAAGCAACGCGGCGACGTGCTGAGCGGCGGGAGTTATCTTTCGAGCAACGACCCGAGGCCGCACTTTGGGCTGGGACAGGCCACGACGGTGGACGCGATCGAGGTGCACTGGCCCAGCGGCAAGGTGGAAAAGTTTACCGTGCCGGGAGTGGACCGGATCGTTACGCTGACGGAGGGCAAGGGGAAATAAGCGGTTTGCGATACGCAAAAAGGGCCGTGGAGGCAACTGCCTCCACGGCCCTCTTTGTTCTGCCGGCATCCGAAGGTTAGAACGTGATGCGTCCGGAGAGTTCGAGGCTGCGCGGTCCGGCGCCCTCGGCGGTTTGCAGCGCGGTGATGGAGCCAAAGCCGCTGGAGTCCACCTGCATGTTGGGCGGTTCGTAGTTGCGGTGGTTGAAGACGTTGGCCGCCTCGACGCCGATCTGAAACCTGGACTTCTGATAAAGCGCAAAGTTCTTCATCAGCGACAGGGAGAAGTTGGCCGTGCCGGGACCGACGACACCGCCCACGGGCGCATCGCCGAAGCGGCCGATGCCGATGCCGCTGGCGGTCTGAAGGTTTTGGTATGGAAATGCCGCCGGATTCAGCCACTGTGCGGTGGTGCGTCGCGGCGCGTAGAGGCTGACGTTCTGCAACTGGTCGGGACGGGTTTGCCCAACGGTCGTAAGAATGTTGGTATTGGCCGGATCGACCGTCTGCTCGAAGGGGGTGAGGAACGGTCCGCTCTGCAGAATGGCGATGCCGGCCAGTTGCCAGTCGCCCGTGACGCTGTTTACCAGGGAGCCGTGGTTCAGCCACTTCTGGCCGTGGCCGAAGGGCAGGTCGTAGAGGTAGGTGGCAAGGAAGCGGTGGCGGCGGTCGTAAATCACGTTGCCGTAGTCCATGCCGGGATGAAAGCGGTCGGTCAGGAAGCTGCCGCCGGCGACGGCAAAGGCGGTGGGCGTGGCTCCGCCGGCATTGGAGAGGTCGCGCGTGAAGGTGTAGCTGGCGTCGAAGGTGAGCCCCTTGCCGCTATGGCGGGAGACCTCGGCCGTACCGCTGTTGTAATTGCTTTCAGCGGCATTCATGACGCTCTGGATCACGGCCCAGTAGGGATAGGGACGGTTGCCGCTGGCCTGGGCATAGCCGATGGAATTGGCCGGCACCTGGTTGAGGTCCTCCATGGTTTCAAGGTCCCGGCCATGGCTGCCGGAGTAAGAGAGGCGCATGCCGACGCTGTGGCCCAGATCCTGCTCCAGAGTCAGGTTCCACTGCTGGACTGAGGGATCTTTGTAGTGGACGGGAAAGGCGTAGTCGAAGTTGGCGGTTCCGGTAGAGCTGCCGGCAAGGGTGTTGTAGGGATTGGCGAAGGAAAGCAGGGGCGTGATTCCATCGCTTTCGAAGGCCTGATTGTAAGTGGCCAGATAGCTGGCATGGACGGCCCAGCCGGAGACCAGCGAAAAGCCGAGCGGAGTTTCAATGAAGCGTCCCCAGCCGCCGCGCACGACCGTCTTGTCATTGCTGTAAGGCCGCCAGGCAAAGCCCAGCCGCGGACCCCAGTCGGTCTTGTCGGTGTAACGCAAGGACTCCGGAATCCCGGCCTCCGCGGCGGTCATGATCAGCGTGGGATAGATGGCATTGGCAAAGCCGGTGGACTCGAAGGACAGGGCCTGGGCGTTTGGCACCACGACCGCGCCTTGAACCGTCGACGCGCCATCGGCGCCTATGCCGGTCCAGCCGGGCTGGAAGACAGCGGTGTTCGAGTGAGTATCCCGGATAGGCGGGTGCAACTCGTAGCGCAGGCCCAGGTTCAGGGTGAGATGGGAGGTTATCTTCCAGTCGTCCTGAGCAAAGAACGCGTAGGCGTAGCCGAGCCCGTTCATGGTGGGATTGTTCGTCGAACTGACCTCGGTGTAATCAGGATAGCCAAGCAGGAATGCAGTGTAAGGGTCGCCGATGGCTACGCCCACGTCCGACGAGCCGTTGAAGACATACCAGCCGGAACGATAGTTGCCGTAGACATTGTCGTCGTGGTCGCTGAGGCGCTTGAAGTCCGCGCCGAATTTGAAGGAGTGGTTGCCTCGGGTCCAGGTCAGGTTGTCCAGCGCCTGAACGATCTGCCCGCGCTGCATGCCGGGGTTGCCCGCGCCGGTGGACATGAAGCCGTTGCCGATAAGCACCTGCGGGGCCTCGGACCAACTGGTGTCCGGTTGGGGCACGCTGAGCCCGGTCTGGGCGAGCAGGGAGTTAGTGGAGTAACTCTGCGTCTCCGAGGTGTGCTGGGCGTTGAAACCGCCGCGGAACTCGTTCATCAGCCGCGGCGTGAAGACGTAGTTGTGCGCCAGGGTCAAGCCCTCGTCGATCTCGGGCGTGTTGTACGCGCCTTGCAGCGGGCTGCCGGCCTCAGCGCAATAGGAGTAGGTGCAGGTGGCAGAGGGCGCTGTGGTGACCTGGCGGTTCTTGTAGGAAAAGCGCGCGAAGACCGACTGCTTTGAGGAGATGGCCTGATCCAGCCGCACGTCGCCCTGATTGCTGGAGATGGGAGAGGGGAAATTGATCTGATAGTTGTTGACGTAGGAGCCGGGTGCGCCGTAGTTGGGCGTGGGCATGAGGTATTGGAGTAGGTTGGCGGAGATGGGGCTGACCGGCACCATCGTATTGGTCAGCGTGGAAGTCAGTGGAGTTCCATCGGGGTTATAGACGGTGTATCCATTGGGACACTGGGTGGCCGGATCGGGCTCGCAATAGGATTGGTCGAGGTAAGAACCGATGTTCCCGTTGCGCATATCCGTGGAAGGCACGCTGAGCACGATGGGCGTCTCACGCGGCAGGCGCAGCCCTTCAAAGCTCACAAAGAAGAACGTCTTGTCGCGGCCGTTGTAGAGATGCGGAAAGCTCAGCGGGCCGCCCAAGGTGCCGCCAAAGTCGTTCATGATGATCTTCGGCTTGGAGAGCGCGAAGGTATTGTTCGAGTTCAGGACGGTGTTCTCGTGGTTCTCGAAGAGCCCGCCATGAAAGTGATTGGTTCCGGCCTTGGAGACGGTGGTGATGTCGGCCACGCCGCTGAACTCGGCGTTGTTATTGGACTCGCTGACGCGAATCTCTTCGATGGAATTGAAGGAGGGGAACATCTCGTTGACGGGGCCGGAGTACTCGACGCCCACGCTGGAGATGCCGTCGATGGTGACGCTGAGCAGGGCCGCTGTGGTGCCCATGACTGCCAGGTTGCCGCCATCGTCGGTCTGCACGCCGGTTTCGGTGGTGAGCGTGGAGATGGGACTGGTGGAACCGGAGGATCGGGAGTAGATGGCCACCGGCAGCTCGACCAGCTCGTCGCCGATCTTGGTCACGGCCAGGTTGGAAACATCGGTGGTGATCACGGGCGCGGGGTCGTCGAACACAATGACGGTCTGAGTCTCAGCGCCCGGCTTCAGGGTTGCATCCAGGCGCCGTGTCTCGCGAGCCTTGAGCACGATCTCGGGAAGCGATTCCTTTTGAAATGCCGGCGCCGTAAAGGTGAGGGCATATTTACCCACTTCGATGTTCTTGAAGGCGTAATTCCCGCTGGTGTCGGTCGCCAGTGTACGCGTGGCGGTGGTGCCGGAATTGACCAGCGTCACCTGCGCGCCTTGAATCAGCGCCCCGCTGCTGTCGCGCACCGTGCCTATGATGGAGCCGAAGGTGGATTGCGCCGGCAGCTGGCCGACAGCCAGCACAAGCAAGCAACACGCCAGAAGAAGCCGCGCGGCGACCGAGCGGTGAAAGCAGACAAGGGAAGGAAAACCGCGCATGAGCGCACCTTTCACAAAAGATTCACGGTAGAGACGATGTTTCTTCGCTTTTGAATTGTTTTTCTTTACAAATGTATAGCCTGTTGGGAGGTATGAGGGCGTATTTTTTACAGAATTCTTTGCGCCTGCCGGCAGCGACCCCCAAGGGGCCGGTTATACGGGTTTTAGCCTCAATTCTTTGGCGAGATGCGGGTGATAGCCTGCCGGTCAACAGACGGAAAAGAGACCGGCTCCTGACCAGAACGCGCTTCCCCGGCCGATTTCGCGGTCCGGCTTGACGGGCTGGCAGGGGTTTTCTGCCGCCCGGGCCTTTCTCCTGCCTGGCCGGCGCCAGGAGCCTAGACTTTGGCGGCAAGCGCGGCAGCGCCGCTGTGGAGGCTCAAGTTTGCAAAATCCGGTTGGGAGTGTTTCAATCTGATTATTGAAACAGGGGTGCTCCACAAAGTGGGGCTGAGAAATACCCTCGAACCCGATCCGGATAATACCGGCGTGGGAAGTTTCCCAGGGCCTTGCGGTCCTTCTTCCTCGAATCGCAGCGTGAGTTCTCTTGTTTCATTGAGTTCAGAAACAAGGGGAGCCCATGCTCGCAGCCGCAGCCGCAGCCACGGCGCGCATCCCATCTGAATCATTCCCGAGCGGCAGGTTCGCCGCCGGCAGCGGGTTGTTGCTGGCAGGCCTAGCCAAGGCCAAGCGAGCGTCTGGCGTGGGCCGCCGTTTACTGCGTATAAGGTTTGTACATTCCCAGGTCTCTAAATCGAGACCTGGGGCACCCAGCTCTTTGGTGAAAGCGCTGATGCTGCTCTGCTGCGTGGGCGCTCCGTTATGCGCATTTCCGCAGAACCCGGCGACCCCGCCCACGAGTCCCGTTCCGTCTTCCGATGCGCCGAAGCCCTCCGCGTCTGCGCAGGTGCCGCGCGTTACGACGACGGTCGTGGTCCACGGCGAAGTCAAGGACGATTACCTTCCCGAGGCCGTCACGGTGGGCACTCTGGACGGCGCAACGCTGAAGGAGACGCCACTGTCGGCGACGGTGGTGACCCGCGATTTGCTGACCGACCAGGTTTCGCGGCTGCTCTCGGACGTGGTGAAGAATGATGCGTCCATCGGCGAGGATTACGCGCCGGTGGGCTACTACGGAGACTACGAGATTCGCGGCTTCGCGATCGACCTGGCCACGGGACTCCAGATCAACGGCATGACCATCGCCGGCGAGCAGGATGTGCCGCTGGAAAACAAGGAGCGCGTCGAGCTGCTCAAGGGCATTGCCGGCGTGGAGAGCGGCGTGGCCTCGGCCGGCGGGCTGATCGATTACGTGACCAAGCGGCCGGCCACGTTGGAGGCCGTGGACCTGGCCACGGATCATCGCGGAACCGCTTACGGGGCCGTCGATCTGGGCCGGCAATTCGGCAGCCGGAAGCAAGTGGGCGCACGGGTGAATCTGGCGGGCGAAAAAATCGAGAGCTACGTGAACGACGCCAACGGCTGGCGCGGGGTGGGCGCGGGCGCAGCCGACTGGAAACTGAGTCCCAAGGCGATTCTGAAAGGCGACTTCGAGTACCAGCACAAGGTGGAGCGCTCGGTCTGCGGCTACCAGCTGCTGGGCGGAACGACCTTGCCCGATCTGGACCAGGTTCACCCCTCGACGATGCTGGGCGAGCAATCATGGGCCAAGCCGAACACCTTCGACACATTCAACACCGGGGCGCGGCTGGACTACGATCTGCCGGGCGGGTGGCGAGCCTTCTCCGCAGCCAGCTACAGCCATTCGCTCATCGACGACAACGTGGTTTATGCGTACGGGTGCTCCTATGAAGCGGAGTGCCAGGCGAGTGGCGGCACAGCGCCCAATTACTTCTTCGCTCCCAGCGGCGGCTACGACATCTACGACTATCGCGACCCCGGCGAATTGCGCATCGACGCGCAAGCCGAGGCTCTGGCCACCGGCCACATCAAGACCGGGGCAATCAGCCACGACATAGCGGGCGGCGGTGAACTCTTCCTGCGCAGCGTTCAGCAGCCCGGCGCGCCACCCAGCACCGCGCCTGGCTGGGTGCAGGATGGCGCCGTGTACAGCTACATCGGCTCCGAGAATATCTATCAGCCGATTACGCCGTTTCCGGGCGCGGCTTACGACGGTGCGCGAGAGCAAGCCGGCCCGCGCGCTCTCTGGGAAGACAGTCACCAATCGGCCGCAGTGGTACAAGACCGGATACATATCCCCGGCCGCATTCAACTGTTCGCCGGGGGACGGGAAGACTCCCTGCGCAACAACAACTACTCCCTCACCGCCACCAGCCCCGGCACCTTGCCGACCATCACGGACAAGCTCATGTGGCTGCCGCAATACGCAGTCACATTCAACCCGGCAAGCAGTTTAACGCTCTATGGAAATTACGGAGTGCTGCTTTCGCTGGGACCGCAAGGGCCGTGGTGGGTGGATAACGCGAACGAGTTTCTGGGACCATTCTTCACCCGGCAGGCTGAGGCCGGCGCCAAGTTTGAGCCAGGCCAGCGCATCCTGCTGACGACCGCGCTCTTCCATATGCGCGCGCCGTTCTTTTATCCGAAGGTGATCCAGGCGCCCGACAGTTTTTGCACGGCAAGCGAATTCAATGCGCCCGGCGATCTGTGCTTTGAATCCGAAGGGCGCGAGACGCACGACGGCATGGAGGTGAACGCGGAGGGCAAGGCGACACGTTGGATGCAACTGAACGCTTCGGCGGCGGCGATTCGCGCGCTTTCCGACGAGACGGGCACGCCGGCCTTCGACTCGAAGCAGGTGCTCAACGTGCCGCATCTGCGCACGGCTGTGTTTGCCGATCTGGTCCTGCCCCACGCCCGCGGCCTGTACCTGATGCCGGGCTGGAGCTACACAGGCCGCAAGGAGGCCACGCGCGACGACGCGGTGAGCGTGCCCAGCTACAATCTCTTCAATCTAGGCGCGCGCTACACGCCGGGCGGCGAGCAGGGACACGTAACTTTCCGGCTCTATGCCGACAACATCACCGACAAACGCTACTGGAAAGATACCGGCGCCAGCTACGGCGACACATTCATCCACCTAGGCGCGCCCACAACGGTGCGGCTCTCGGCCCATTACACATTTTAGGTTTGCCGGTTCGGGTGAAAGATGATATCGCGATGAGTTCAACGGCAAAAGCGCACGGCATGGACGGCACGCTGGTGGAGCCCGACTGGGCGCCGCTCACGCTGGCCGAGGTGCGCGCGTTGTTGAGCCGGTTTCCCGGATTCGGCGAGCCGATTGAGATATTGTCCGTAAGCCCGCGGCCGTTTTCGGCGGCCAGCGTGGTGGCTACGCGGGGCGGGCGGGTCTTCATCAAGCGCCATCACCGGACCGTGCGCGATGCGTCGGGATTGCTTGAGGAACATCGCTTTCTTGCGCATCTGCTCAGAGCAGGAGCGCCGGCGCCAAGGGTCTTTGCGGCGGCTTCAGGCGAGACGGCAATCGAGACCGGCGAGTGGAGCTACGAGGTGCACGAAGCGCCCGAGGACGTGGACCTTTATGAAGATGCGGTCTCCTGGACGCCGTTCCGTGGCGTGGCGCACGCGCACTCCGGGGGCCAGGCGCTGGCGCGGCTGCATCGTGCGTCGGAGGGATTTGCCGCGCCGCGCCGCAAACCGCGCCCGCTGGTGGCCAGCTTCACCATCTTTGCCGCGCAGGATCCTGGCGCGGAGATGAACCGCTATCTGGCCGCGCGGCCGGCGTTGGCTGGGGATGCGGCTGTGCGCAGCCGATGCGATGAGGCGCTTGAATTGCTGGCTCCGTTTCATGCTGAGCTTCTGCCGCTCGAGCCCGCACTCCCGGAGCTGTGGACGCACAACGATCTGCACGCTTCGAATCTGTTGTGGAGCGATGCCGGACCCGCTGCGCGGGCTACGGCAATCATCGATTTCGGGCTGGCCGACCGCACCAATGCGGTGCATGACCTGGCGCACGCAATCGAGCGCAACATTGTTGAGTGGCTGGTGCTCGTCGAGAACCCGGCACATCCTGAAAATGTGCCCGTGCATCTCGACCATCTGTACGCATTGCTTGCCGGATATGACTCGGTGCGTCCGCTCTCGGATGAAGAGGCCGCGGCGCTGGCGCCAATGACTGCGCTGTGCCACGCAGAGTTTGCGCTGTCTGAGGCGGACTACTTTCTGGGCGTGCTGCACTCGGAAGAGAAGGCGCGGATGGCCTGCGAAGGCTGGCTGGTGGGGCACGCGCGCTGGTTCCGCGGCGCGGACGGCAAGAAGCTGCTGGATGCAATTGGCCGTTGGGCTGAAAGTCGGGAGTGCAATCCGCAAAGAGTTCTACCCAAGAGAAACGGGTCATGATGAGCTGGATGGCGATTGCGAACTACTTGGCCGCAAACTGGCTGGAGATTGCTGGAACCGTCACCACGGTGCTGGGCATCTGGCTCACCACGCGCCGCTTGCTCATCTGCTGGCCGGTGGTGCTGGCCGCGGACGTGCTCTATCTCATTGTCTTCTACCGCGCGCGGTTGTTCTCCGACGCGCTGCTGCAAGTCTTCTTCGTGGCCTTCACGCTTTACGGCTGGTGGCACTGGTGGCGCGGCGTGCGCGAAGAGGGCGAGGTGCGCGTGGTTCCGCTGAGCGTGCGGGGATGGTTTGCGGGAGTGGCGGCGGGAGCGGCGGGAGCGGTGCTGCTGGGGTGGTTGATGGTGCGCGTGGGCGCGGCCCTGCCCCACCTGGATGCCGCGCTGACCAGCTACAGCCTGGTGGCCAGTTGGTGGCAGGCGCGCAAACACACGGCCAATTGGTGGCTGTGGATTGCGGTGGACGTAGTCTACATCGGCGAGTATCTCTACAAGGATCTGAGGCCTACGGCCGCGCTCTACGCGGGACTTGTGGCGCTGGCTGCGCTGGGGCTGCGCGATTGGCGGCGTGCGGCGGCGACTCAGACCGCGGCTTGCACCACGTTGTGAAGCGGCTCGCCGTCGATGTAGCGGCGCAGTTCGCCGGCAGCAACTCGCAGAGAGTTGGGTGCAAACTGCGGGCTCGATCCGCCTACGTGGGGCGTGAGCAGCAGATTCGGACAACTCCACAGCGGGTGCCCGTCCGGCAGCGGCTCGGGATCGGTCACGTCGAGGGCGGCGCGGATTCTTCCCGATTGAAGCGCGTCAACCAATGCGTCAGTGTCCACAACCGGACCGCGCGCGGCATTCACCAGCAGCGCGCCCTGCGGCATCAAGGCAAGCTGGCGCGGGCCAATCAGCCCGCGCGTTTCCGCGGTGAAAGGCAGGATCAGCACCACGATTTCGGCTCGCGGCAGGAGGCTGTCCAGGTCGCCGACGGCATGAACGGAGGGCTCGGTGCGCGCACTGCGGGCCACACGCAGCATGTGGACATCGAACGGCGCAAGCATGCGCTCGATCTCCTTGCCGATGGCGCCATAGCCCACCAGAAGCACGGTCTTGCCGGTCAACTCCTCCAACATAACGGGGGGATAAATGGGACGCGTGTCCCCGGTGATGGCGGCGTAGCGCGCGCTGGCTCCGAAGCGGAGCTTCCATCGGGCGGCGCGCTGGACATCGAGATAAAACGGGAAGTACTTGAGCATGGCCAGAATGGAGGCCACGGTCCACTCCGCCGTGGAGATGTTGTGCGCGCCGTGGGCATTGCAGATGGTCACGCCCGGCCCGACCACGCCTGGAATCCACTCCGTTCCGGCCAGCAGCGCAAGCACCAGACGCACCCCGCGCAGATGCGGCCAGGTCTTGATGGCCCGCTTGGGGTAAGGGTCGGGAATCCAGACGTCGATGTCTACGTCATGGTCCAATGAATCGGGTAGCGGAATGAGTTCGACTCCCTGGGGAAAGTCGCTGAACAATTCCGCGGCCAACGTTGCCGGGTATCCGACTCGCAGCATGGGTTTGACCTGCCCGACCGGTGCGGGCGCCTCGATCTTATGCTACACGGGCGGCTTCATTCCACTCCCACGGGGAGACTGATAGCCTTGATTGAGCTTGCCGGGACAAGCGTGAGATTGGTCACGGCAGGAACGGCCGGATCAGGCGATCCTGTAATCAGGAGACTCTGCGGATTGCACCCATGCGCCTGAAGGCAAACAAGACGTGGTCCCAGCAACTGCTTGACCTGAAGCTGCGCCTGGAACCTAAGAATCGCCCTGGATTCTTTTCCTGGGAGCGCCAGCGGCTGCTGATTCACGCGGCAAAAACCGCACTGGCCGCGGCTCTGTGCTGGTGGCTGGCGCTGCGCTTCGGTTTGCACGACGGATACTGGGGCGCGATCAGCGCCATCATCGTGATGCAATCCAACATGGGCGCCACCGTTACCGCCTCGCGCGACCGGCTTCTGGGCACGCTGATCGGCGCGCTGCTCGGCTTTTCGTTTTCGCTCTTCGGCGTGCTTCCGTGGAACTACATTTTCGCTGTGCTCGCAGCGGTCATCGTCTGCGGCTTGCTGGGGCTGCGCAGCAGCGCGCGGCTGGCCGGAGTCACCATCACCATTATCATGCTGGTGCAGAAAGCTGGTTCGCGCTGGGACCTGGCGCTGGACCGCGTGAGCGAAGTGGTGCTGGGCATCGTGGTGGCTCTCGCCGTGACCACGCTGGTGCTGCCTGACCGCGCCCGGCTGCGGCTGCGCGACGGCCTGGCGCAGGAGTTCCTGGTGCTAGGGGCCTTCTTCGAGGCGATTTTGCAGGGTTTTCGCGGTACGCCCGCTGAGAATCTGCCGGGGCTGCGCGAGGATGCGCTGGCCATGCTGCGCGGCAACAACCAACTGCTGGAGGCTGCGCGGAATGAGCCCTCGGGAGGCCCAGGCTGGCGCGAGGGCCTGGCAACGCTCTCGCAGTTTGGCCGCTCGCTCTTCGACGCCCTGGTGGCGCTGGAGTTCTCAGTGAAAGACACCAACGAGTTTGGCTACGCGCAGCAACTGGAGCCGGCGCTTGGACAACTGACCGCTGACATTCGTACCGGATTCCACCATGTGGCCGGCTGCATTCACGCCTGGCGCTTCCATGTGCCGCCACAGATGAGTCTTGAGGAGGACATCGCCCAACTGGAAGCCCGCATGACCGCGGTGCGGCCCACGGGCATAGGATTCTCGCAGGCTGAGATTCTGCGCGCATATGCCGTGCAGCTTCATCTCAAACAGATTGCGCGGCTGCTGAGGGCTTCGCGGGTTGAGACCAGCCGCGCCATCGGCGAGACCGAAGAATAGAACGACCGACAACAGCGCCGTGCCCCACCCTTGCGACTTTTTTCTGTCGCAAGGGTGGGATTCCGCATCAGACTGCGAGCAGCTCCGTGTAGACAGCCATGCCCACCACAGCATCGGCGCCCAGTGCATCGAGCGCATCCACTTCCTGCTGGCTGCGAATGCCGCCGGCCACGATGAGCTGCCTTTGCGTGAGCTTGCGCAGCCGCGCCGCCGTCTCGATGGGAAAGCCCTGCATCAGCCCTTCGCCATCCACGTGCGTGTAGAGGAACGCTGCGGCATAGCTTTCAAGTTGCGGAATTGCGTCGTCGGGCGTAAGCGCAACCTGCGCCTTCCAGCCCTTCACCGCGATGCGGCCATTCTTAGTGTCGATGCCGGCGACGACGCGGTCGGCGCCGACGGCATCGGCCAACGCGGCGGCAAACTCGGTGTTCACCGCGCCCTCTGCGGAAAAGAGCGCGGATCCGATAATCACGCGCTTGGCGCCCGCATCGAGGACCTGGCGGGCGCGGTCAATGGAGTGGATGCCGCCGCCCGCCTGGCAAGGAAGCCGCTTTGCAATTTGTGCGACGAGTTTTGAATTGTCGCCCTGGCGCATCGCGGCGTCGAGATCGATCAACTGCACCAACGGAAAACGAGAAAACTTTTCGATCCAGTATTCGAAGTCGTCGAAGGCAAGGCGCAACTTTTCGCCTTGCACCAACTGAACGATGCGCCCGCCCAGCAGATCGATGGAAGGAATCAGCATGGCAGCCTCACCGAGACGCCGGCTTTGGCGAGCTCTTCCTTGAGCGAACGCGCGCTCGATACGCCGAAGTGAAAGATGCTGGCCGCCAGCGCGGCATCGGCTTTGCCGCGACCGAAGACATCGACAAAATGACCCACGGTTCCGGCGCCGCCCGAGGCGATGACGGGGATGGAGACCGACTCGCTCACTGCTGCCGTCAGCTCGCAATCGAAGCCCGTGCGCGTACCGTCGCAGTTCATCGAGGTGAGCAAAATCTCGCCCGCGCCGCGGGCTTCGGCCTCGCGCGCCCACTCGACCACGCGGCGGCCGGCAGGTTTGCGCCCGCCCTGCACAAAGACCTGCGCGTCGCGCACCGGATCGGCGGCCTCGGGATCGCGGCGGGCGTCGATGGCGACGACCACGGCCTGCGCGCCGAAGCTGCGGCCAATAGCATCGATCAATGTTGGATGCGCCAGCGCGGCGGAGTTCACGCTGACCTTGTCCGCGCCGGCTTCGAAGACCTGCGCCGCATCTTTGGCGGAGCGGATGCCGCCGCCTACGCAAAATGGAACGAACAACTCACGCGCGGTGCGGCGAACGGTATCGAGCAGCGTTTGCCGGCCTTCGTGCGTCGCGGTAATGTCGAGCAGAACAATCTCGTCCGCGCCTTCGCGGGCGTGGCGCGCGGCCTGTGTAGCCGGATCGCCCGCGTCGATCAGATCGACAAACTGCACGCCTTTGACGACGCGTCCGTCATGCACGTCGAGGCAGGCGATAATGCGTTTGGTGATCATTCAGTCCCCTTTGCTTGCCACGAGAGAAAATTGCGGAGAATCTTCAGCCCCGTTGCGCCGGATTTCTCCGGGTGAAACTGCACGCCCATCACGTTGGCGCGCTCGACGGCCGCCGCGAAAGGCTCGATGTAGAACGTGGTGGCGGCAGTGTCGGCGGTGACCGGAGCCTTGTAGGAATGCGTGAAGTAGACGTACTCGCCGGGCTCGACGCCGGCAAGAAGGCGCGAGTTGGGGCGAATTTCCAGCGAATTCCAGCCGACGTGCGGGACTTTCTCGGAGCTTTCGGAGAAACGCGCGCACGATTCCGCAAAATGCGCGAGCCCTGGCTGCGCGGGCGCTTCGCTCGATCCGGCGTAGAGCCATTGCATTCCGACGCAGATGCCTAGAAAGGGAACGCCGCGCGCGATGGCCGCGCGAATCGCGGGCGTTAGGCCGGTCGACTCGAGGCGTTCGGTGGCCGCGAAGTGGCCCACGCCGGGCAGCACCAGCCGCTCTGCTGCTTCAATGGGCGCAAGATCGCCGTCCGTCACCACAGCCTCAGCGCCTAAATGGCGCAACGCCTTGAGCACCGAGGTCAGGTTGCCCGCTTTGTAGTCGATCACGGTTACGCGCATCAGAGCAGTCCTTTGGTGGAGGGCAACATTTCTCCCAGTTGTTTGTCGCGCGAACAGGCTACGCGCAAGGCGCGCGCGAAGGCTTTGAAGATGGCCTCGATCTTGTGATGGTTGGAGCGGCCGTACATGGTCTTTACATGCACGCTGGCGCGAGCGCCGCGCGCGAAGCCCTCGAAGAAATCTGTCACCAGTTCGGCTTGCAGGTCGCCCACCAGGCGCGCGCGCACCTTAGTCTCGACGGCGAAGGCAGCGCGACCGCTCAGGTCCACGGCTGCGATGGCCAGCGTTTCGTCCATGGGCATGAGGAAGTATCCGGCGCGCAGAATGCCGCGCTTCGAGCCGAGGGCGCGATCGAAGGCTTCGCCCAGCGCAATGCCTACATCCTCGACGGTGTGGTGCTGGTCCACGTCGAGGTCGCCGTCGCACTTGAGTTCAAGATCGAATGCGCCATGGCGCGCGAACAGCTCCAGCATATGATCGAAGAAACGAATGCCGGTGGAGATTTTGTATTGGCCGCGGCCTTCCACCGTCAGCTTGATTCCGATGCGCGTCTCGGCGGAATTACGCTCGACAATGGCCGTGCGCTGGTTCGATTCGATTCCAGGTTCTGTCTTCTTTTTGATTGTCATTGCGCCTCTTTTCCGGCCCGCAGTGTGGCCAGCGCTTGGTTGAGAGCGGCGACGGCCTGCCGCATCTGCTCCCGCGTTCCGATAGTAATGCGCACGCGGCCATCGCAGCCCGGATCGCTGGAGCGGTCGCGCACCAGCACGCCCGCGCCGCGCATCAGGCGAACAAACTCCGCGTGCTGAGGGCCTATCTCAACCAAAATGAAATTCGCCCGGCTGGGCCAGCGGCGAACGCCCGCCGCATCGAGAGCGGTCTCGAAGCCGGTGCGCGCGGCCAGCACTTCGCTCACGTACCAATCGAGATACGCTGTGTCTTCGAGCGCGGGCGGCAGGCAGGCCAGCGCCAGCGAGTTGACACTATAGGGCGAGAGGACGCGGCGCACCCAGCGCATCAGCTCCACCGGTCCGGCCAACAAGCCGAGACGCAAGCCGGCAATGCCGTAGGCTTTCGAGAAGGTCCGCGCCACAATTAAATTGGGCACGATACCGATCAGGTCGATGACCGTTTCGCCGTGGAAATGAAAGTAGGCTTCGTCGACCAGCAGCACTGCGTGGGGCGCGCGGCGCGCGATCTCGATCAGTTGTGCGCGTGTAGCTGCGCTGCCCGATGGGCTGTTGGGGTTGGCGATGGCGATGATCTTGGTGCGCGGAGTGATGGCAGCAAGAAGGCGCTCGAAGGGGAACTGCAAGTCGTCCGCGGCCTGCACCGTAACTGCGCGCGCGTCCGTCGCCGATGCGTACACCTCATACATGGTGTAGGTGGGGACGGGCAGCAAGAGTTCGTCGCCGTCTTCGAGGAAGGCTTCAAAGAGCACGTGGATGGCCTCATCCACGCCGTTGGTGAGCGCGACCTGCGCGGCGACAAGGCTGAGATGCGCGGCGACGATCGCCTCCACCGGCTCGCGCTCGGGATAGCGCGTGAGAGAGCCGGCGGAGATGCGGCCGAGCACTTCGCGCACTTTGGGCGAACAGGCCAGCGTGTTCTCGTTGAAGTCCAGGCGCAGCGCGTCGCGGCCGCCGAGCGGAGGGTGATACTCCTTCATGGCCTGTACGCGGGCACGGGGAGCCACCTGCGGTGGGGCCAACTCTACCGTTGTTCGTTCAGTCATGGCCGTTCCTCTTCTCTATGCGGGTGCGAATCGCCTCGGCGTGGCCTGTGAGGCC
>Ga0187852_1001892_pt1 | contig 18353 bp, 21 predicted proteins | sample June2016WEW_6_40_FD_134511 | JGI IMG/M metagenome (GOLD analysis project Ga0187852, IMG submission 134511) | Peatland microbial communities from SPRUCE experiment site at the Marcell Experimental Forest, Minnesota, USA - June2016WEW_6_40 | ecosystem: Environmental > Terrestrial > Soil > Wetlands...
AGGACGGTTCTTGTTATGCTTTTCTTTATAGTCTTTGCACTTATAATGTAGCAACAGTTACAACTCTTGCATCAGAATCAAATTGGGCATGGACGTATTCTGGAAAAGTTCATATAGAATGTCATTTCTATTGCTTTGGACCTAAAGGTTCTCATGATTTTATTGTAGATTCATTTGATTTTTCTACCTTTCCATCTGGAAGTACTACTCATGCTTTAGATTATTCTACTTATTTCGATCCTCCTCAATTAATGAATAATAGTTGTGTAAGGATATTTAATTTAGGACCAAAGCAGACACCTACACCAATCTTCGTTTATGGATATCAACTTGATCCAACAAATTATTATAATAAGAATCATGCAAGATATGGAATTGTTGTTAATAATACACATAATGAAAGTGATGTTTTTCCTGTAACAAATCTTAATCCTGCTGATGTAGATATAACAACCTTATGTGTAATACCACATGTTAAATATGGCCTTTATGGTTCTGGATATATAAGAGCAGCAACATTAACGCAGACAACGGAGGTATCAAATGGCTGAAGAAGGACAATTAGATTATAGTGGATTACTTAATACGTTTCATGACTTATATCGAGGCGCAAAAGGTGTAGGCAATAAATTTATGGCTGGTGGATATTCTTATGGTGCAGAACCTACTTCAAATACAGCAAAGCCAGGTGGAGCAACAGGATCTTGGCCAGTAACAAGTGGTGCAACAGAATCTTGGGAAGGTCCTAAACCAGCAATTTCAAGCGGACCTCAAGGTATTATACCGCCAAAAAAGAAAAAGGTTGCAACTCCAACATCAACAACTCCGCCGCCACCAAATGATACAGAGAAACCATTAGATATGCTTGGAGTTGCCAGAAGCGCACTTCAGTTACTTCATGAGCCGATTGAACTTCCTCGTATGTCAAATGATCAAGTGGAAGGGATAAGAGGTACCGAACGATCAAGATGGGGATTTCAAGGAAGGAAAGGTGATCCAACAACGTTTGATGCTACAAATATAACTTCACCTATTGAGAGATTTGGAGAGAAAGCATTACCTCTTGCTGAGAAAGCATTGGTAAGTACTCAGGGTGAAGCTGGCGCAACTCAACGACAGGAAATGGTAAATAAAGCTAATATAGAGCATGCAAAGATCATGGCAGGAGCTGGAATAAAAGAAGCAGGAATTTATTCAGGTCCAGCGACAGAACACCAAAAAATGGAGCGTGAAGCTTTTACAAGAATGTTTCCTAAAGGTGGTGGAGTTGCCGCTCCGTCACATACACCGCCGATTCTCGGATCAAGTGACTTTGATCCAAACGATCCACTTGGGTTGGGCGCATACGGTCTTAACGTTATGCATCCTTCAACTAATCCAGCTCCAATTGAGCCAAGACAAGAAGGTGGACCTGTCAGATCTGGATTACCATATCTTGTAGGAGAGGCTGGACCGGAGATTATGATTCCACATACATCAGGAACAATTCGTAAAACGATTGCTCGACCAAGAATGAAACATATGTCAAGGAATCAAATATAGGAGTTTGATTTAATGGACTTCATCAATCAATTTGCACAGATGCAAAACGAGCGAAGGAAGTATGAAGATCCTTCTGTTGCTGAGAGGGTTGTTGCTCATATGCAGCGAACTGCTGCTATGCCTGATAAACTTGCTAAGATTCCTATTGGTTCAGATTTAGCTAAGGTAACAACTGCAATTCCGCGAGATGATCCAAGACATGATATTGGCAATAAGATGATGGGTAATTATGATAAGGTGCTTGCAGCTTATCCAGGCAATCATCCTATTGATGTTCTTAATGCTTATCATAATAAAATGCTTAGTGAAGTTGCTGAAGATACGTATAAGTACATTCGTAAGGATCGTACAGGCGGAATGAATATCTTACGAAATATGGTTCATGCTAAACCTATTCAGTCGGTTGCAAATATGCCAGGATATGAAGAATGGGAGAGCAAAACTAAACGAGATGAGGCAGCAAATCCAGCACATATGATGGGACCTGTCGGTTATGCAAGTTGGATTGGTGGTGGAACACTTGCTAAATCGTTGGCTGCAAAAGGTGTTGGTGTTGGTTTATTAAGAGCAGCAGCACGATTACTTCCAGGAGTTGCAGCAGGTGAATTGGCTGCTGGACCAGCAGGATGGGCAGCACTTGGAGTTGAAGCAGCAGCATGGGCTGGTATGGATTTAGCCTGGACAGCAATTGAAAATTCAGATTGGGCTCGTGCTCGAACAACAGGTCCGTGGTATGTTCCAGACATAACAACCGTTCCAAAATTGCTTGCAGGTATGGGAGCAATGAAGGGAGTTGAGAAAGGACTTCAAAAGGGAATTGGGCCTCTACTTAGAAAAGGTTCAGATATGCTTTTAGGTTCAGTTGCTGCAAAGGGTGCACTTGATGAGGCAACTTCAGCGGTAGCTAAGGATCCATCCGTCAAAAAGATACTTGACTTCTCAGAAAAGGGAGCAATCTTTGCAAAGACCTCATCTCATTATGGTCCTGATATGGCTGAACAAGTAAGACGTATAGCTACAGTAATTGGTGGAGAGTCTCTTGGAGTTACAGGAACTGAAGCAGCAAGAAGTCAAGGTGCACTAAGAGAAGTTGCTAATTTTATGGTTGGTCATACCGAAACACTTAGAGCCGGTGTTTATGCTCAGTTGCGAACTGCAATTGAAGAGAATCCTGAAATAAGATCTCATGAACTTATGAACTTAGTTGAAAATAAGGGTATTCCTGTTGATGAAGCGGTTAATCAACTTAAGAATATTGCTGCAAGTCAACACTTGGATAGGCGACTTAAAGGAGAGATAAGTTTCGATAAAAGTTATAATGAGGCTGTGGAAAGGAAAGTTGCTGAAGGGAATAAACGTGTTGATGTATTTAAGAAAACGTATGATGATTTCTACGGTCCTGAGCGTGCTGTAACTGAAGTTAAACCTGGAGCGGAAATGGTTCCAATGGAACGTGCTGGTGCTCCTGCCTTGAAAAGAGGAGGAACTGAAGTTGCTTTAACACCTGAACCAATAACGATAACAAGTAGAAATGTTCCACCCAAACCTCCATCTGGAAAACAACTTACTTTGTTATCAAAGTCTGGAGTGGATATTGAAGGAGCGCGTCGTGCTTGGACTGACATTCATGGTGAGCCTATTGAGGCAAAAGGAATTACTGAAGAAATAAAAACTCCAGTTGAAACATATAAAGCTCCTGAAACACACGAAGATAGACTTTTGAAGAGAACTGAATTACTTACCTCTCAACAAGAGATTACGGATAGAATTTCTGAAACTATTGGAAGAAAAGAGGTAGTTCCTGAAGTTGCTGCTGAAGTACCAATTATCGAGAAACCATCAAAAATTGATGTAATCTCCAAAGGAGTTAAGAAAGGAGATCAAATAAGTTTTAATGATCCTCAGCATGGATGGATACCTCTTAAGGTTACACGTGGGACAGATAAGGAAGGTAAGATTGTCCTCGGTAAAGGAACAGCTGCTCGTGTTTTAACAACTGAAGATTTGAAAAATACAGAAATGTATAGATATCTTGGTCCTGAGAAGCAGAGTGCTTTAGAATTAAGCTCTAAAGAAGCAGCAGCTTATGATAAGGAGCATGGGACTGGATCTAATCTTAAATCAATTGCCGGAATTGGGATTGGAATTGGAGCCTTAGCTACAATTGGTTCAATGCTTAATACAAAGGAAGCTGAAGCATCACCATTATCTGAGGCGTTGGGTAAGGGATTGGGTGCAGTTGCTAAGGGATTTGAAAAGGGTGTTGTTCATCCTGAAGTAATAAATGGATTGGCTGAGGTGTCTGGAAAATCTAAGGTTGAGTTGCTTCGAGATATAGTTAAGGCAGGAATGTATGGACATGAGATTGATCCACTTAATCCAAAGGTTCTTCCACTTAAATGGAATGTTGCATCTTTCCATGATGGAGCAATGAAACGCCTTACTGACTACGGAAAGTCCAAGGCTGGATTTCTTCAAAGATTCTGGTCTCCTAACATTGTAGCTGAGCATGTTTACGGAGGTATGATTAAAGATGCAGTTACTGGAGAAGCGAAGAGAAATTTTGCTGGTCCTGAAGCTGAATTGGCTATGAGAACACATGCTGCTTTCTGGGATTCAAATAAGGGAAAAGAGGTTCTTCAAAACAATGTTAAGGACATTCCAAATTATCGAGACAATTCAAGGGAGCTTGCTCAATTAACTAAGCCAATTGTTGATGCAGGTTACTACGAAAAGACAATGCTTGCTGGAGGATACGGTTCACGTATTAATGCACTTGATAAAGCGTTTAAAGATTTATCTAAGAAATTACCTAAGTTAGAAGGTATCGAAAAAGATGAATCTTTAGCGATGATTGACTTAATGAAAGCCCAGCAAAAGAAGTATGTTGATCTTATGAATCCCTTACGTGCCGACATTGATGTCCTTGATAAGCAAATGACTGAGATAAATAAAGGTCTTGTTAAACGTCCGGAGTTTGCTTCAACACGAATTGAACTTGCTTCACGTGGAGAGGGAATGGGAGAAGGAGCTGATGGATGGCTTACTCCACATTTGACTGAAGACGAAAAGGTTGCTACGGGGTATATAAGAAAGGCATATGATGAGATGATGATGAGGGCAGACGAAGTTGGAATTGGTCGGACAATTAAGTCTGAACCATATGGACACTTTCCTCCTCATCCTAAAGCAGATTTTGCTGCCATGTCAAAAGAGGCCGAGAAAAAATTTAGAGAATCTCTCATGGATATTGAGGGAAAATCTTTTGAAGATGTTCTACCTGATCACATGGGTGGCTTACCAATGGCAAAATTGATGAGTAGATCATTTGGTGCTTTTCAAATTATGCCTGAAATGAATTATGTCTGGAATCATTATATGCCAGATATTAATCAGCGCTTACAATATGGTGAGTTCTGGAAGAATTGGACTCCACATATTGAACAAGTTAGGAAGATGGGATATGATGCAGCTAATCAATATTGGGATTCCGTTAAACGCTCATTCAAACCTTATGAACGGACTCCATTTAATACACTTATGAGAAACATGTACTCATTCGAGGCAGCAATTAGATTGGCACTTATGCCCGGGACGTCTCTTAAACATGCTATGAAACAAGAAGCAAACTTAGCTATGTTTGGAGGTAAGGAATATGTTAAATCATTTCCTGTCGCATTAGCTGCTCAATTTAAATCAGTTGCAGGAAAGGTTGCTAAAGAATATGGAATGTCTGATAAAGAGTCTGAACTTTATGGACAAATATTGAAGAGTTGGTCGCATCAAGATCGTTTGATTTCAACTGTTCTTGACATTGGACCTGAAGAGCCAATCAACTTTGCAGAGAATTTCCTTCATAAATTTACTGAGAAAGGATCAGTATTGATTCGCGCAGCAGAACAATTCGATCGTGGCTTATCATTTGTCGGAGCTTTTTCTATGGCAGCAAAGAAAGGAATGACTGCTGCCGATGCAACTTATGGAATTATGGATACAATGCTGAAAAATAACTTTTTTTCGGGAAAGCATAATCCAGAATGGCTTAGAAATCCAAAGGTAAGAATGATGATGATGTTTCAAGGAACACCGTTCAAGATTCTTGAACAGCGTATCCTCCTTGCTGAGCGTGGAGGTAAGGCAATAAATCGTGCTAAGATCGAACTTCTTCGTCAATTGTCTGGAGATATTAAAGAAGGCGAAACGCAGTTTAAGTGGGGAATGATTAAGGATGCTCTTGAAAGTGAGAAGGACATTTATGGAACACCGAATGCTTATCAATTAATGAAGAAGATTTTGGTTATTGGTACAGCAATTACTGCTGGTGCTAAAATTCTTAATATAGATTTAACACCAGGATTAATTCACATTCCCGGAGTCGAACTTGGAAAGACAGGAGTTGAACTTAATTTCAATCCAGTAACGCAGGCCGCTCTTCGTGCAAGACAACATGGAGATGACGAATATTACATAAGTTCATTCTTTACAAAATGGCTTCCATCTGGTCCTGTTCCGTCAATCTTAACGAAAGTAAATAAATTAAATAATGGAGACATTCCAGAACGATACGGAGGATCTTGGTTAAGGAGTTTGTTTTCAATACCAGTAGCGTATAAGGATTAAAGGAGGAGTAAAAATGGCAACTGCATCAAGCGTAACATTTGCGACACAAACGTACTTTGGGCGTGGAATTAAGACATTGACGATTTCTTGGATTGGAGCATCAGCAGATGGATCGGTTGCTTCCGTTACAACTGATCGGATTACAACTCAATTTTGTCAAGGATATGATCTTGGTGCAGTTGAGATTGTACCTGGAGCTCCGGCTCCACAGGCAGGTTATGGAATTACAATCTCGGATATTTATGTAAGTGATTTGATGGGAGGTGTCCTTACTGGACTGAGCCACACAACTCCTCAGTATTTCCTTCCCTTACTTAATGGAATCGTTTATGGAGCACGACCGATATTTGGCACTTTGACATTTGCTCTTACCTCACAAAATGTCTCCGTTGCTCAAGGTCTGTGCATCTTATTCCTTTATCGGTCAGGCGGTGAGTAATGCGCGGTTACACTGATACGATTGTTGGTGGCTTAATTATTGGAGGGAATGTCTCTGCACTGATAAATTCACTTCCAAGATCCTATACACAATTCTGTGCTAAGGGATCAGTGACTGGCGGAAACGTTCTTCCAAAAAGGAAAGTAGCTCAACCCGTATCTAAGGGAAATATTTTAGGTGGGACATTCTTTGTTTCTTACTTTCAAACGGCTGTTGGCGGATCCGTTTCGGGAGGTGTGAAACCTGGCTTATTGAAATGTAAACAAGTGGGTATTGGTGGAGATATTATTGGAGGAAACATAATTGCTCTACGTCGTGAAACTCAATTTATAACAAGCGGAGCAGTTTTTGGTGGTATGTTGATCTCTCTTGTAGTAAGTAAAGGACACGTTATTGTTGGAGGGGTTAATATTGATAAGTACATTGATGTTATTTATATGAGAGGAGGAAATAAGAAGATATATCCTCATCTTAGATGTTAACTGATTGGATCAATTTTTGATGTATCTGGACGTAAAATAAATTAAAAGGAGAAGCAAATGGCAACTGCAATAGTCGTTCCTGATGAAGGCGTTCAGCAAATGCTGAACATTTTGTTCATTGCAACAGCGGTTAAAGCAACATTAACATTGAGACTGTTTGCAAATAACTACACACCAATCCAAGCGTCAACAAGGACTTCATTTACGGAAGCAACAGGTGGTGGATACTCGGCAATTACGCTTACACGTGGCACAAACTGGGTGTATTCAGCAGGTACACCGCCAGTTGTAGTTTATCTGGTTGGATCACCTTCAACCTTTACGTTTACTGGCGCACTGACAACTAACGCAACGGTTTATGGTTATTACGTAGATGATGGTACGTATTGCTGGTGGGCTCAGTTACTCAACGCAGCGTTTACTCCGGCAAATAACGGAGATAATATTGTTATTACACCGGCACTGCAAATGTCAAGTGGAACACCTTCTGGTTAATTAATCGATCTTGATGAAGGGAGGTGGTATGATTCGCCATCTCCCTCATCTTAAGGAAAATAAATGAGCACATTTACTGGACATCTCTCATTAGTAAACGGTTACGCCTTCCTTACTGATGCGTCTGTTGATTTAAGACCATTTGCTGGGCAGCTCATTACAATAAGTGATGGAACGAATACAATACAAGCGTATGTTGGAGGACAAAGCGGAGCTGGAGAGACGTATCAAAGCAACTTACTATCCAGTTTTACTTCTACTGGTGGAACTAAATATGACACTTTTACGACTTCAGGTGCAAATATCACTTCTGCTATTAACATTACAGCTCATAACGGATACGCCAACTCTGGTGCGTTGACCTTAACTATTGGAGCTTTGTATCTAAACGTTATCACTTTTACCTTAAATTCTGGCTCTGCTCCGTATATAATGTGGGCGAGTAACGGTGCAACACCTCCTTCTCCAACCGATTTTTCTGTTCTTCTTGCAAACGGTGCAAACAATATTTACGCAACATTCAATCATGCATCTTATAATTATGAGTGGATTTACCAGAATTCTATAACAAATTGGTCATCTGTAAACGTTAATAAGCAAGTACTCACTCCTTCAAATGGCATTACATCTGGTACATATGGTTGCTGGCTTGAGGCTACTTCAGGTGGTACGTCACATATCCTTGCTACTCCAAACTCTTCATTTCTTCCAAACTCTGCAACATTCATACTCACTATAAAGTATGTTCAACATGTAACTGGTGGAGAAATTGTTGGTGGATCAGCAAATGTAACATGTGAAGAATCTCAATCAACGAATAAGGGTATTGTCCTTGGTGGAGCGGTTACTGAATCTCAACTTCATCATTACGTGCAAAGTGTTGTTGGCGGAGGAATTTGTGGTGGAGCAATTATTGCTCTGCGAAGAGAAGCACAAGCGATCGTAGGCGGAATTTTTTGCGGTGGTTCAGGTACAATAAAATGTAAAGAATCTCAATTAGTAAGTAAAGGTACCGTTCTTGGTGGATCTGTTTCATTAAAGATTGGATCAAAAGTTTATGCATCTGATGGAAACGTTATTGGCGGAGAGGTATCAACAAAAAATACGTATGTTCAGCATTATATTCAATCAATAACTGGTGGTTTTGTGTGCGGTGGAATTGCTCACATGACCGTTTTAGGTGCATATGGAGTGAGTTTAATTGCTGAATTTGAATTACTATCTCCAAGTATTAAGGTGGTGATGATATGAAATTTGTTAATGAGCAATCTGCCGCAATCATCCAAGTAACATTCCGTGATATTTACGGAAATAAAGTCATGCCAACATCAATGACTTGGAAATTGGATGATGCTGAAGGAGAAGGCTTAATTGATACACAATCGGTAATTGGCTTGATAACCAATCCTTATTCAATTTACGTTCCTGGCTTGATTTTATCTATTCTTGACAAATCTCACATATTTGAAACTAAGATTGTTACTATTACATTTATTTATGGAGTAGATAATATTCAAGGTACAGAAGAATACCGATTTAACGTTAAGCGTCTTGCTCAAATTCCATATTCGGTTGTCTGGCTAATTCCTGAAGTTTCCGGCGGAGTTTTAATTGGAGGAACATCACTTTAGGCCAAAAAATTTAACATACTCATCTATCGTTTGTTCTCTTACTCCCATCATGTAAACGCATGGAACCTCCTTATCAATTACATAACACTTATTATTGATGACTGCTTGAGAGTGAAGTTGTAAGTAGTAAAAGTTGTCCTTTTCTGCCCACATCATTCCTGTCCTTATTTTCGCTTGAGGATGTGCCATTACGGTAAGCATAGCTTCATGGCAGCATGGTCCGCAACCTGTATGAACTGTGCATGCACTTAATAACACGATGCTGATTATTAAGATTACATCAAAAATTGATGACATTTTATCTCCTTTTCAGGCATGATACCAAATCTCACTTTTCAGTCGTATACCAAACATCTCCCTTTTCACCAGTTGGCCCAAGGTAAACTCGTTTAATTCCAATACTTGTATCCATCTTAATAATTGTATCCATAACATTGTTAAATTTTGTTGCATCAAGATCTCTCCAAACCATACTTAATAATCTCTTGTCAGTAATCCACTTAAAACTTCTAATTATCTGAATAACCATATCTGTCTCTGAACTAACAACTGACTTACCCACAGCTTTAAAAGCATTTCCCATTTCCTTCTCAACTTCTTCAATCGATCTCATCGCCGTTTGAATATCTTTCCATTCGACGATCATCTTATCACTTCTTGAAGCTGAGAAAAGTATTGCTACTTTAATGATATAAATATGTTTTCGAGTATACCAACCGGAGAATGATGTATCTTTGCAGAGACGGTTATTATCCTTTGGATCGAAAGCCTGGTAATATTCATCCCAGAGATGATAAGCCTCTTCAGAAAGTTTGAATTCTCCGATCATTCTTGAAATAAGATATAAATCTTTAGTAAGTAAATCTTCCAACTCTTGTAGCTCTGAAGTCATCTTTGGAGCCGTAACTTTCTTATGTAATCTATCTGCCCAAATGAATAAGACACGCGATGTAAAGCCCCCGCCAATTGCTGAACTTGGCAAAGAGCTTGCTAACGAATCGGGCGTCGTTGCAGCAAGCATATTAATCAAGGGATTAACAACTTTATTGCTACCTGAACCCTTGGTTCTATAACGATATGGAAGTTCTTGACCATCAAATAAGTCAGTGAGAAAGACGAGCATTTTCGTATTTTCAACTTTCTGACCCAAAAAAGATTCAAACTCTTTAGCAATTACGTTAATTGAGCAGTGACTTAATGCTGATCCATCAGGCATCTGAGCGGTATCAAGAGCCGCTTCCATGTCCTGAATCAGTGCTTGAACGGTGATTGAATCAGCGCTTGTAATGATATCACCCTCTGGCATACGATTTAATATCTTAATCCCAAAATTGATTGCCTGTGTCTTCCTTGCTACTCCAGGCTCTGCAACGAGAACGATGTAAATATTTGGATATACTCTTATTCTGCCTAAGTTTAATACTACTTTCTTACGTAACGCTGCTGCAATTAATGAAATTCCAGTCCATTTCTGAAAAATGCTTGCCGGCTCTGTATCCTCGATATAGGCGAGATATGCTTCTATAAAATCTGGCAAAACCCTTGAAGCCATTATTCACCTTTCATCCTCCATCTCAACAAACATAAAATTATCTCTTACTACTTTAGAAAGGTTGTAAACTGGTAAGTGTAGAAAATCTTCGTTATAATTAAGTTCTTCATGCATACCTTCAGTGTAGCTATTTTCAGACACCAAAGTAACAATACTATGCATTGCATGAAGCATTTGCTTGTCTATATATAGCCAATCTTGTTTTGGTTTTTGGTCTATGAAATGCCAGAAATGAAACAGATGAGGAATAAATGGAATTCCTCCTTGTGCTAAAACAATATTTCCGGCAAGAAGAGCACTATTAACATTTCTTGATTGATCGCCGTTTGAATAAGGACCGCAAATATAAACTCTTTGCTTAACCTTCATTTAAGCCTCCTTATGCATAAACATCTCAGCAATCTTTAAGGAAAGAGTAGCTATTTGAATGGCCTCTTTTACAACATTTTCTCGTAGCTCTTTATCGTTATGATGTTCACAATATAAAATTGCTTCAGAAAGCTCACCAACTTCCTCAGCAAGGCAAGCAAGCCATTTAAAGGATGTATGATCTTGAATACCCCACTTCTTTATTTGTCGCAAATGCTCCAAAAATATCATATGTATAAGTTCATCTTTATCCTTTAAAAGTAAGTCTTTCATTTAAGCCTCCTTTACATCTTCCATTTCTCCCCAACTTGGGCCTGCTTTGAAATCAGCTTCAATCTCCATAACTCGATTATTGATTTCAACCTTTCTTTGCATGCATGATCTCATATATGAAATCGTCTCTTCTCTATGCTCAAGAGGGGACCATACGTAGATCGCATCATGGAGTTGAAGTTTAATATCAAGTATATCTCCACATAAATTATAAAGTTCAACTAATGCTTCATTAAGAATGTCCCCAACTGTTGACTGAGGAAGAAACGCATATGCCGATCTCCAAAGATCATCAGACCAACGATCAAGAAATCGGTGCTTCCTTCCTATAGGAGTAATCAGTGTTCGATCATTTCCGAGTTTATCCTGAATTTCTTTGTACCAAAGAAGTAAACGTGGATTTGCCTGATGAAAAATCTCTTTCAAATGCTTACCTTCACTCAATGAAACGCCAAGACGCGCAGCAACAACAGCAGGTCCCGCATCATATGCTAAGGCATGGCGTAATGTCTTACCAACTTTCCTCTGCTCTGGAGTTACATCATCAAGCTTAACTTTATACATCATTGATGCTGTGTAATTATGGACGTCATACTTTCCTTTTTCGGAGAAAGGAGCGTTAAGCCTATCTTCGTAAAGTTTAATAAGCGTTTGATCTCCGGTAAGGTAAGCAACCACCACAGCTTCCGCCTGGACAAGATCTCCTGCAACCCACTCAAATCCTCCTGGCGCGCGATACATCTTTCGCGCAATAGGAGGAATATTTTGAAGGTTTCCACTTCCGAAAGGTAAGATAATTGATTTTGAACTTGACCATCTTCCAAAGGACTTACGTCCTTCTTCATCAACCTTCTTTTCATCTTTATTATCCTTCTTTCCCGTAATGTTATATGATGTGTATACTTTGCTTTCCAGAGATGTCTCAATATCAATAAACTTCCGTAATGAGAGATTTTTACGGTGTTCAAGGATGAGATTGAAGATGGGATTATTTGGAACTAAAATAGCAAGTCGTGCAATTGCCTCTTTATCTGTTGTAATTTTTCTTGGATCAGATGCACTTTTCCTCCTCTTATATTGAACAGGCAAGCCCAAATCAATATATAAAATTTTCTGCAACTTTTTCGTTGAACGCATAACTGACTTGCCGGTGACTTTATCATAGATTTGTATCTTAAGCAATTTGCTCAGATCATCTCCCGTTTTCTCAATAACTACCGTTGCCTCACTTTTAAGTTGCTTCTGAATGCCCTTATCAACATTTACTCCGTTGAGTTGAAGCATTGAGGCAACGGGCAATTGACTCATCTCAAATCTATAAGTTGCATCAACCTTTTGCTTAACCATTTCCTTCTCGAAGAACTCAGCTATTCCAAAGGTTGCTGCGCAATCACCTGCATTATATAAATACAGATCTTGGCCTGACTTAGTTTTCCATACTGGAATATCCAAGCAAAGGCTTGCTAAATACCCAAGATCACGAGGTAATTCAGGCCAAAGTGCATGTGCTGCAATCAATGTATCCATATATAAATTGGGCAAGATGTGATGGTGAAAGAGTAAGACATTGGCATCAAACGAAGCGTTGTGCATAATAACCTTCTTAGCTCGGAGAACTTGATCTATCCAATACCAAAGCTCATGTTCCTCATTCTCTGAAAAACATGCGGACTTATTTTTGATTAAGGCAATGTTCATTGCATAATCTTTTAAATGAGATAAACCAATTATGTTTATGTGACATCCTGGTTGTAATGTCTCAATGTCTAACGCTACTTTTTCAAATGTATTGTCACTTATTAACTCTTGACAATACATTAAGAATTCTTTTAAACTTACATTCGGATAAAGATGCCTACGATCTTCGGGAATTTCAGGAAACTCTGAATGATATTTTGCCTTACGAAGATCCATAACCGTAGAAAAGAAATTTCTCCACTCATAATTAACATTCTGTGGATGATACGTTGGCAAGACTTTCGTTCCTGGACATAACGTGCTCTCCATAACATAACCACGATGCTTGCTTATGTATTTCTCTCCGGTCAAAGTCCATAATGCTGTTGCACCAAGAGCGACAACGACGTTTGGCTTATAAAAATCTATCTCCGTTTGTAACTTTTTAATCCATTCACTCATCTTTGGTTTTGGAACTGTGCATTCTTTATCTTGAAACCAAAATGAGATTTTATTGGAGAGCGGACGCTCTCTTGCAACGTTTCCAATAAGACATTCATTTCGATTAATGCCCGCTTGACCAAGGAGCCAATTAAGTGTCCGACCGGCATAACCACAGAACGGCTTGCCTGAAATGTCCTCATCTTTTCCTGGTGCCTCTCCAACAAGAAATATCTTAGCAGTTGAAGGACCAATTGTATCGACAATCATTTTATCTCCTTAACTTTTTACCATACTCATCAATTTAAGAACTTCATCCGTTTGATAAGCTTTTCCGCAACTAATACATGCTGCCGTTTCAACAAAGATGACCATGGCCTGACCTGTCGGAGAGACCATTGCAGAAGCTTTTCTTATTTCATAAACTTTACCAAAGAACTTACCACCGCACTCACAAGTAAACTGGTCTAAGGTATTGACATTAACGGCAATAGGCTTTTGCTGATTTCCTCCATTCATTTTACTCCCTCCCCTAATTCGTATACAAGTCTGTCTATGCTATAGACAAGGCCCTCTGTAGTTCTTATCAGGCCAGCGATCAACGAATCAGTTACCCAAGATGCAGGGATATTGATTTTTTCTTCGTGTGTAAGACTATTAAATCCAATCTTTCCTTCTAATAAGAGTACTCTTAATTCATGTGGACTCCTCATTTCTTCCTCCTTTCCCATTCAACTATCCGTTGTATGGTTGCTGAATATGATGCAATGTCATTATCACAAGCAATTGGAAACATTTTCATCTCCAACGCTACCTCAACACTTGCTCCACTTCCCATAAAGGGATCATACATTTTATGACTTGGCATCGATGTTCTGAGCATTAAGTCTTTAATTAAGGAAATGGGTTTTTCGGCAGGATGTAAGCGCTCAGACGGAGGTACCGGCAATGCTTGTATCCAGTCCACCTTACCTTCAATAACAAGTCGTGACTCCTGCCTTCTTGCGAACATAATTGACTCGTAACCGGGAGAAGGCCAAGCGTAAGGAGCATTGTTCTGTCCTGTTGTGCCCTTGATCCAAATGATTGGCCTCGGTGATACGAACCAACCGAAAGATATCCATATCTCACGAATAAGATTAAAATGTTCTGGTGCAACGAAAACGTAAGCGTGAGCATTTTCTCTACAAAATCTAATCGCCTCCTTACCCAATATTGAATAAATCTCCATCGCTTCCGTTTTACTGTCCGAATATTTAATTCCAGTTGTTGTAAATTCACCAGTCCTTCCCCCAACACCTATAGCGTTTTTATCTATATCAATCCCCCACGGTGGATCTGTGAAAAGTAAGTCTATTGATTTGTCTGGAATTGTAAGCATGTGTTCTCTGGCATCATTTTGCGTTACATCAAATTTTGATGCATCTTTGCCCAAAATCTCTTCATAATCTTTAATTGCATCAATCCTTTGACTTACCTTTGTCAATCCTTTTGCAGCTTTACGAATTTCTGATTTTGTTTTAGCATCACTTAGTGCAGGAAAAAGCTTAATAAATTCGGCCAAGGCCAAATCATCTGTTATGGATGGTTGCGTTCTTCCGATCAATTCAGCAGTATCCTCTACACGCCAGCCGCCTTTTTGTCCGGGATAAGATTTTGGAACTCCATGAATTTGCTGCTTGATTCTATGTATCTCATCAATGGCTAAGACCTCTTCGGCGGGAGTTAAATTCTCCCTTTGAAGATTCTCTTCCAATTCCATCTCTCTCATGGTCAATGGATCTAATGTGTCGGCAAATATACACTTAGCCTTTCGTCCAGAAATCATACATGCAGCAAGTCGTCGACCACCTGCAATTAATTCATAATTTCTGTTTATAATGATTGGCTGTAATTGGCCGAATCGACTGAATGATTCAGCCAACTTTTCTATCTTATTCATTTCCTTACGTATACGCGGTAACTCCTCTTTTACTTTTATCTCAACCGGATTTAATTCAAACATTTCCATCATGCACTTCCTTTTCCTTCTTAAACTTTTCCATCATCTTATTGATCGCAGTATCGTAACCAATACGTTGAGTGCATAATTCAAGAAGTTCCTTTTCATGTTCTTCCGTATTCAGCCAAGTATAAAACTCTTTAGTTTTGCTATCTTTCCAGCATAATGGATCACTCATCACTTACCTCCTCATCATCTTCTTCCTCTTCAGGTTCTTCCATACTTTTGAGAACACCCAATGTCTTAGGTGAAATACCCAACAACTTCATAATGACCTTCTCTTCATCAGTGAAAGTCATCTTATTTGGCTTAGATTTTTGAGAATTTATAAATGAGTCAATATCGACGTTACGTTTAAGACGATAATTGCGGATAATTTGAATTTGTTCTTCTTCAGAGACTTCATTAAATAAGGGAAATAAATGCTCTAACTTTGGCATTTTCCCTCCTTAATCCATTTAATGATTGATAAGCATTTCTTACATGTTACATCTCCAGTATACGGAGTCCATATTCTAAAGATGCGGCACAAATTAACTATTCTCCACATCTCAGATCCACACAATAATCTTCGGTTTATCTTGGAATGATCTATGATAAGATGAACTTTTTCTTTTGGCATGACTGACGACCTCCATTTAGGTCTGATTTAAGGCAGGGTAGGATGGAGATGAGGTCATGAAGAACCTTGCCGACCTTACGGTTTAGGCCATCCTACCCAATTCCTTAATTACTTAAAGTTCAACATTCTTTCAATCAGCACATCATCATAAAGCTTCATAATCAAAACTTGACGATTCAACCTACGTTGTTCACTGATATCCAGAGACCTGAAGAAATTTCCCTCAATAAAAAGCTTTAGATGTTCAAGTCTTGTATGAACTTCATCTTGCTCATTAAGTGCTCTACTTTGATATTCTTTCATTTACGCCGCCTTTGCATCTGCTACTTCGTTTCTTACACGGCCTTCAAACTCAGATGCCTTGATCTTTACCTTTGTGGCAAGACCAATCCAATCTGAATTCCTTATCGCCCTTGCTATAGGAAGAGGATCAAAGTCAAGCTTCAACTTCACTCCTGCATCTTTGAGCATATTGATCTTTGACTGACGTTTGGTCTGCTTTCCGTCCTTGGTAAGCTCATTCTCATCACCAGGACGTGGTAACCAAATACGCTGATCAATTGTTCCTCCATCGATCTCTGTTTCACCATCTGACATAACACCACCGTTATCTACCAAAGTGTGTGTAATAACGATGCATTGCTTTTCTGCATCGATATTCGCTTTGGTAATGTTAGCGGAAAACCAGCCGTTTGGAATTAACGGAGCTGGTTTATACTCACTCTCAACGTTCCAATCACTTGAAATTCCCGCACTTAGCTCGTCGGGCTGATACTCTCCGCCCAATGTCTCTTCGGCTTCTGCTGACTCAGGAACGAATGTCGGGTCTACTGTAGTTTTCTTAGCCATTTGTCATTTTCTCCTTTTTAGTTGGTGCCTTTTTGGCTGTGATAATGTGTTTCATCAGTTCAGGATAATCATTTTGAAAGAAGTCGGGCAAAAGACGATCTCTTCCGGATAATCGTGATCTTGCCTGCTTCATTCCTATCGGCACTGTTTGTACATACCACTTATTTTCTCCTCCTTCCCTTTTGGTAGTGGTAAAATACACTTCGTCAAAATAGCCGGGCATTATTTTGCTCAGCTGTCCTACCAACAATGGTTCTATCGCAAGTGTTTCTCCGCTCTCTTTATCCGTAATTATGTCCATATGGGCAATGAAGACAATGTTGCATGGAAGATCAATGATGCGTCTCAACTTGCCTTCCATCAAGTTTCTGACCATTTGGAAGTGAACATTCCACATTGGACCTCCGGCCGGATTACGCTTAGGATCCAATTGCAAAGCACGCTCCATGCAAACTAACTGCATGGCAGTAAGATCATCGACGATAACGGTTGCAAACTTTCCTTTCGTTTTCCAGTCTCTTTCAGGAATATCACATCCTGTTGCCACCTTCTTTTCAATAAATAGACAATCCTTCTCAAATTTTACCCAGCCTTGTGGTCCCATTGGATACTGTTCATAATCAAAGTCGAGACCACGGTAAAGAAGGATTCCACTTGAAAAGTCAAATATAAATCCAGGTGTTGGAAATGATGCCGCAAAATATGACTTACCTGATCCAGGAACACCGACGACAAAAACCTTAACAAACTCGGAACTAATTGTCACATCCTTTGCTGATGGCATCATTTCTCTCCTTAATTAGCTTTTCAACTGCATCAACTGCTTCTGCTGGAGTATCACACCATTTCGATGAGCTACACATTCCATCTGGAGCAAAAGTGCTTATGCAATAACGTATTTTGTGAAATATTAAAGTATGCCATGATTCGGTCTGGTCTGATGTCATACCATCCCACTGCTCTGCTTTCAAAACAGACTGATATGGTGCTGAAATTTTCTTAAGTCTTTCAAAGGCTTCATTCCATTCCTTTCTCATTTTTAACCCCCCAAAGATTGCATCAAAATTTGATCGTTTCTTAGCTCATTCCAAGCACATTCCGTACCCAAGACAGGATCAAGACGACCATCATAAGCTCTGCAAACATACGGACGGCGCTTGTAAATATCGCACCCTTTCTCAGTAATATGAGGACACTTTTCATTTCGAAGGATCACAACTACATTACCTTCTGATAGTTGTTTAACTTCAAAACCACGTGTCTCGTAAAACTCCTTAACGTAATCATAACCATGACTGACAATCTCAAAGAGCATAATCTTGCAGCATTTTAAGCATTTAAGGCAAAGTTGCTGTTTTC
>Ga0187852_1001899_pt1 | contig 18318 bp, 13 predicted proteins | sample June2016WEW_6_40_FD_134511 | JGI IMG/M metagenome (GOLD analysis project Ga0187852, IMG submission 134511) | Peatland microbial communities from SPRUCE experiment site at the Marcell Experimental Forest, Minnesota, USA - June2016WEW_6_40 | ecosystem: Environmental > Terrestrial > Soil > Wetlands...
CTCACGTCTTCTCAAGGACTTAGGCGGCCACCTGGAGTCACTTAAGTTGTTACAACGACAGCTTAACGTAGCACTGAAAAGGCTGGCGTCGGCGGTTCAACTCCGTCCCTGGCCACCACATTTCAAAGCACTTATTCGGAATCCCTCGATTTGAGCTAGCCCACAATATGCCCACAAAACGAGGGTTTTGCGCTAAACCACGAACCTCGTTGCCGGTGCCTTCTCCATCCATGAACCCTTGAGTAGCTGGTTCAGGAAGGTTCCCTGTGCCTCCAGCTTGGCCGGTGTAATGGCTTGGGCATAGACGTCCAGGGTGGTCTTGATGTTCGAATGACGGAGTAGTTCCTGCACGAGTTTTGGATCGTAGTTGTTGGCGACCAGGACCGACGCCAGCGTTCGCCGGAAAGTGTGGAACCCAAATGACCTGGGCGGAGCTACCACGCCGACCTTCATGGCCGCAGGCCGAAGATGATCGGACAAAAGCATGTTCGCTCGCGGTGGCTTCGTGCCCTTCAGCTTGAAGGAGGGGAACACGAGATCCTCTTCCTTCCTGTATGGCGTTTCCCGACGCCAGTTGAGCAGATGTGCCGCTAGTAGAGCATGGAGCGGAACGGGACGCTTTGACGCCTTCGACTTGGGCTTGCCGAATCTCCCATATCCTTTGCGGGGACACCAAGAATTTCCGTCCATTCTCGATGTAAGCACGACGCACTCGTTGCAATGTATCGGGATGAAATCTCTCTGTTTCAACGTCGAAGCGCCGAACGCTACCAAAAAGAAACGCTTGCCAGCATATAGGAAAATAGATCAGCGTTTCCGGATCCTTCAATGCCGTTGCTGCGTCCGCACTGCTCCCGATGCAGACGAGCGGTTGCTCTGCGGTGATGACGGGGTCGTCAGGTGAATCCGTGTAGCGTAGCGCCCAATGAAAGCTCGCCAACCAGTCGGGACCTTTCTTAATCTCTTCACGCATCTTTGAGATGGTCCAGTTTTGGATTTCGCCCTCAGTCATCGGTCTTCCTTCCAAAGAATCAACCTTTAAGGAACGCCCGTCAGAGCCGACCTCCGTGATCGTTGCGACGCGAATCGCCTTGGACTGTTCGCGCCACTGGGCGAAGAACAGCGGCGAGCGCGCTCTAATCATCTGCATGTACGATAGAAGGAATTTCTTGTGGTCGATCCATGAACCAAAGCCATCTCTTATGATTTGGGCACGAACGAGCGGAAAGTCGTTTTCCAGACGCTTGAAGGTTATGTCTGGATGCTCCGCGACGGTGTTCTCTATCGCATAGTCGTAAAAGCCGTCTATGTAGCCGATCTGTTTTGGGCTGCGCTCGTTCCATCTCTTTGTATGCAAATGAAAACACCAGAGAGGCTTAGGCAGGTCCACCCGCGCAGGGTCGATGAAGCCCCTCAGATACCCTTGAGGCAGGTAATGATCGCGTCGATTCGTCGTCTTTTGCTTGCCGCTCACGATATTCGATTTTACCGTGACCAGTGCGGGAAGGAATTTGCTGCTGGCCGGGTGCAGAGGGAAATTGAATTCGTGTGTGCAGAAATTCCGGCTGAACTGCGGGCGCGTCTTGTGGAGGCACGCTCTAAGGCCTCCAAAGAGTCCTCAGGGAAAGCGGCCACAGCCTGAACTTACTATCACCGATCACAGTTGCGCCCCACAAACTCTGCCCGCAATCTCTGCGAGCTTCGCCCGGTAGCGACGTCGGCCTGCCCAAGAAGTACCTTGCTGCACTGCCCACACATTATTCCGACATATACGGCCATCGTTTTCCAAAGATCTAAGCGCCTTTCCCTACTGCTGACTACGGATGACGGACCCTGCTCCGCAATCCTCTAACCTTGACGCAGGGGGGCGCCGGCATTGCAAACCCGGCCCCCCAACCCAGGGACAAACATGAGCAGTGCATGCAGTCACATCCCACGTAGCGCCTCCCGGGTCGGAAGAGGGGCATTGGAAGCGCCGGCGGACTGGCCGGCACGATCCTCTAGGGCTCGACGGCCTAGTGATACCTGACAGGACGGGAGAGTTCATCTCTGGAACAGGCACACTAGACCTGCCGCACTCTATTACTAAATACCGCCCAAACGTGCGATTTGTACCACCCTGCAACTTTAATGTGTCGCCAATGTATCGGCGTCGCCGTCGGATTGTTCTCTGACCGTTTTGCCGCAGATGTTCTCAAGATAGACCACCAGATGGTCAATCCTGGGCGGCAACCGTTCTTGTGCTCAGGCCATGTAGCCGACCGTAAAGGGCCAAGCGGACTCCTCAACTTCCGATCGCATCTGGACTGTCTAAGGTGTCGCGGGTGGTGCGAGAATTCGCACGTCGAGGTGGACCAGTCCCATGCTGTCTTGTGCACCCCTTTCAGAGCCATACCCCGGGATCGTGACGGTGAATGAACGCACATCCGTGACGCTGAATCGCAATTCCCGTGTTTCGGAAACCGCCTCCGCTGGCAGAACCTTTTCGGAGGCACTCACGCTAAAGTGCACGATAGCTCCTTGCGCTTCTAGATGATTGTCGGCATTTGCGATCCTCGCGACTCCAAGATCAGAAGAGATATTCGCCACTCGCATAACGAAAGGACCTGGAATCGAATTCTTAGTTTTGTTCTTGAGACATGCCTGGACAGTAATCCGGTTCGCTGCACGGTCATATGTGGCGTTGGTGAACTGAAAGGAGATCTTATCGGAAACGTCAACCAGTTTAGCGAGTTCGCTGTCTCCGTTCGGCTGAACATCACCGGCTACTGAGATGGTGGACGTCCATAGCTGGGGAATTCCCGTCCGATTGTCCACCCATATGGGATGGAACGTTCCATCAGTACCGACGCTCATCCCACTCGTATCACCGGCCATTATCATCATGAACGGTATCTTCAGGTCGATACTGACGTGTCCAATGGTCGGAGGCCACGTTTCCTGGCTCGTGGCATAGATCGGCCACTGAGTTTTGTCAGTGTAAGCCTGTGGTGCCTCTGAAATTTTTACACTTGCAAGCCAAGTGTCACCGCCATCAAGCGATGCACGAAAACGGATATTCCAACCGAGGTTGTCAGCAATGTCACGCCGGTCATACCATGCGACGCCGACCACTCCGCGAGAATTCACTGCAATGACTGGAAGTTGATGATCTGGCCCCTGGCCAGAGCTCGCTGGCGGACGGTCGTCGTTAATCGGTACGGGGGAGGACCACGTTTTTCCACGATCCGATGAACTGCTGAATAGAATTTCGTCACGACCAGATCGTCGGTCAGACCATGCTACGTAGAGCCGATCCTTGAATGGGCCCTTCGTTGCGTCCACAGCAATCCACGGAATGATTGAGCCCGGAGGTCTCCAAGGGTAGACATGGGAATAATATTGGGCAATGGTCGTCGCTTGGCTCAGTGTTTTCCCACCGTCGTTCGACGTGATGATCCGAAGATCTGCCGCTGGATGGTATTGCCGGTTCTGTCGAAATTCTCCAACCCCGTCTAATTCGGAATCTGCATCCCAAGCATGTCTATCCTCTGTGAACACGATTACCAGAGTCCCATCGGAAAGGACTATGGCATTGCCATTGTCGGCTTTTCCTTCCATTCCGGCTTCACGTTGCACAGGATCTCCAAAGGTACGTCCTGAGTCCTTTGATGTGTAGAGCTTGGTACCTGTGAGAAACCTCTTCCCGTCCATCAGCCCCGCCGCTGCAACATTGCCGTATACATAGAGATTTCCGTTGTATTTGCCTCCGGTACAATCCACCGCAAAGTACGGCCTGTCCATCCCGCGGATTACCGTGGGTGATTCCCAGTTTCTCCCCCCGTTCAAAGAACGGTAAATATGCATCGCGCTTGAATTGTCCAAAAGGAACGCCATCACATAGGCCGTTCCATCAGCACCGTAAGCGCAGGCCGGGTCCATCAACGGATACTCCTCTAATGTTGCCCTCCACTGCTTCCCACCATCCTCAGAAAGGTAGGCGACCACGCCCCACTCTCCCCCTCCAGAATGTGCTGGGTCGTAAAGCAAAGAACAAGCGAGCAGGTGTCCCGGGCGTGTCGGATCAGAGGTGGCGATCAATTCACCTTGCAGAAGGTTCTGCCGCGCATGGCTCACTTGCACATTTTGTTGGACAGTAATCTGCGCACGGCCATTGAGCGACAGAGCAAGACTAAGTATTAGTGCATGATATCGACGAATCACAAGCCCTTCTCCCAATATGACTCTGAACACGGAGCGTGGCACGGTTGCAAGCGTCTCTGTGACGGCGGCTGGACACCCTCGCTTTGGGAAGCGAAGACCGATCGGCTGACCAGCCTGTAAGACAGGGCCGCATAAAGGAAGTCACTGGAAGGCTGCAAGATTCCTAGCCCCCTTCAATGACTCGCGGGAACGCAGAGCGTAGTACGCGTTGCGCCTTAAGGTGTAGCCTATGTCGCTACTCCTCTTGTTCGTTCCGTGCCTTTTGGCATAGCCACAGAACGAACGGACCCAGAGATTTGACAACCGCCCAGCAATAATGAATGCATGATTTCGATGAATCACGAGTCCTCCTCACAATATGACTTAGCCGAGTTGGGACGCCCAGAAACGGACTGGTAGCGCCGCGATGATTGCCATCAGAAGACCAGTTTGAGGGCGAGTTGGATAGAGCGTGGCCCGCCGATCTGATACAGCGGATTGAAGCCTCCATTTGAGCCCCCGCTTCCTAAGCTGCTCGCGAGAGTCTGTGTAGATAGACCGAACAACGGGTTCGTCATGTCGCCGATGGGCGGAGCGAAGTTTGGGTGATTGAAGATATTGAAGAATTCAGCACGAAAGCGAAGCTTGACTGCTTCTGTAACCTTAAATTGCCGTTGCACGGCGGAGTCAACCTGCGTTTCCCCAAATGCACGAAGCACGTTGCGTCCAAAGTCGCCTTGTTCCCCCGGAGGTGGTGTGGAGAATGCGGCCGGATTGAATGCCTTGCCACCTGGATACTCCGAGCCGTGAAGATACACCGGTTCACCTGGCACCAGATCCGGGCGCGGCTGGAAAAAATGACCACCCCCGAATGAATAGCCCGCTGTGACGTTTACTGGCGTTGCTGATCTGGCAGTGATGAGGCCATCCAGAGACCAGCCACCGAGAACGGATTTCCCGATCCTACTGTTCCATGGAAACGGCACGTCATACGTCAGCGCGCCTGACATCGAATGACGTATATCAAAGTCGGAATCTCCACGATTAGTTTGTGGACTTGGAGTATTTTGATAAGAGTATGTAAAAAGACTATCAGTTGAAGTGATATCAATCGAATGGGAGAAAGTATACGAACCAACGACCTGTAACCCGCGTAAGAGTCTTCGTTGGAACTTGAGCTGCAATGCATGATAGTCGGATGTAGCCTGATTACCCCACACTTCTACGTATTCGAAATTGGGATTCGGAAAGAAGAGGCTATCTTCATAAAGAAGGTTTCGACCCACCGCACCGACGTACGTAACAGACAAGGTCTGGCTGGGGCCAAGCGACTGCTCGACTGCGGTATTCCATTGGTAGGTTCGAGGAAGCTTAAGATTGGGTTCACCGACAACCATTGAGTTCGTAGCGGGCGACGCAGTGTCTAGCGGTGGGGGCGCAATGGCCGAAGGCGGCAAAGGAAGGGGGACGTTGTATGTTGAATTCTGAACTGAGAAAGGAAAATAGGCAGAAGCGGAGCCCAAAGCAGACTGACCGCCTATGTCGTAAAATATGCCGAAGCCTCCCCGAACTACGGCTCCCCAGTTCGGTCTTCCATTCAGTTGGTAGGCTAGGCCGATCCTCGGCGCGACATCACCATATGTCGTTGCATACAAAGGTGTGCCCCGCGGTGCCAGAGTCATTGTCGGCGGGTCGCTCAATCCAAGGACAGTGTAAGGCTGGCTCGCTAAGTCCTTGCCTTTTAATGGAGGGTTAAGGTCCCATCTAAGACCATATGTGAGCGTTAGCCTGCGGGTGGCCTTCCACGTGTCTTGCCCATAGAGAGACAAATTTCTGTTCAAGAAGGCGACGGGTTGCGCGCTTTCCGGAAAGACCCCAGCAGCTATACCGGAGAGGACGCCCCCCGCTCCTGTGACGCCCAAAAATTCTAGAGCCATAGAATAGATAGAGGGGCTGCTGAACGGGGCGAGCCAACGATAGTCGACACCAAACTTCAGCCGATGGGAACCCGTAGTCATTGCTATATTGTCCACAAGATTAATCTGGCGTTGTTCATTGGTCGTATGTAAGCCTTCGCTTGCCTGGCCAGCCGTAGCTATATAGATTTGGGAATAGCCCGTGGCTGGTGAAATGCCTGTAGGATACATCACTGCATCAGGCGGTGGAACCGCTCCACCAAAGTTATCTAGTGATTCTCTGCTGCCCGCCCGCACATTGCTATAATTCGCGCGCAATTCGTTGCTGAGATTTGGTTTGATCATTGCCGTTAGGCCGAGTGTGAGCGTCTGGGTGGAGGTCGTTGAAGTTAGATTGTCGCTAAGAACAGCCACGCCGTCTTGCGCAAAGGGACCACGCAGACCGCTATTGGATGGGGAATTGTCATATCGGCCAAATACGCTCAACTTCGAATTAATAGTGTGGTCTATTCGCACGCCGTATGCATCAAGAGAGGCAGGATCGGAATAGCCTGCATCAAATTCAGCAACCCCATTCCCGAGGGACGGACCGTTTGGCAGCGGAAATGCCGCTAAATATGGCAGCTCATCTGGCGAGGCAGCCTGTCTCGATGGGAGATCGGGGACGACTGTCTCCTGAGATCGCGGCTGTCGTAGCCGAAGTCCTTCATATGAAAAAAAGAAGAACGTGTGGTCCCTAATAACAGGCCCACCGAAGACACCACCAAAATCGTTTTGTCGCTCTTTTGGTTTGGGAAGACCGTCATGATTCGAAAACCAATCGTTAGCATCGAGCACATCATTTCGGAAATAGTCGAATGCAGTTCCGTGAAAGCTATTGCTGCCAGAGCGCGTGACTATCGAGATCTGGGCGCCAGGTTGGCGACCGAATTCAGGGGCGAATGATGACGTCTGGATGCGAAACTCTTGCATCGCGTCCACGGACACAAGGCTGTTAGTTCCTCCGACCGCGCTGAGTGCTGGTAATGCACCTCCTCCGGACTGATAAAATACCCGGCTGAAGCCACTTATCCCTGTATTAGCGCTGACCCCATCCACGGTAAAGTAGTTAGCATCGGAACGTTGGCCATTCACGCTGAACTGCCCCTGGCCGTCCACGCTCGCTGGGGTCACAATTGTGCCCGGCGTTAGAGTAATCAGCGTCTGAAAACTTCTTCCGTTCAATGGCATGTTCTCCACGAACTGGCGATCCACAACGGTGCTCACAGTCGCGTCCGCCGTATCTATATCAGAAGCGTCAGCCGTTACCGTAATCGACGACGAGACTGGACCCAACTCCAACTGAAAGTTACGGCTGAGCACATCCTGTACATTGAGCACCAAATCGACGACGTCAATCCTTCGAAAGCCATCCTTAGCAACACTCACGCGATAGCGTCCAGGCTTAAGACCAACCACTACATAAAGGCCATCGCCGTTTGTACTTTGATGGACGCTGACGTTGGTGTCAACGTTCGTAACTTCCACAGCGACATCCGTCACTACTCTACCCTGAGGATCTGTAATCACACCGGAGAGGGTCGCGCTCTCCGTCTGCCCTAAGCTAGACTGTACGACGGCAAGTAAACATAGAACGACGAGTGTTAGCGGGAAAACTCTCCGGCGCAGGGTCATGTGAGGGCTCCGATTTGTGGATTTACTTCACACTCTGCGAAGTAGTGCCTACTTGAAATGTGGTTTGTACCAATATAGTCCGGAAAAGATCAGGTAGGCTTCAGCAGACGCGTCGCTGAAGCTATCGCCGGGAAAAACAAAAGGAGGGGTCCGCACGCTCCTGTTCCTTATCGGTGCGTTGGCATGGCGAGCCTTGGTTAGGGATGATTGGCTTGGGTCCCGAGGTAAGCGTAGAGCAACTTACGCCCTGAGGGTTTATCCCTTCCGGGAGAAGGTTCGACCGTCACAAAAACAGACTCGACGGACTTGAGCAATTCCGGGTTGTCCACACGCAAAACCCACCGTTTCTGCGCCTGGTCGTCCACGTGAAACACGCCGAGATTCTTGACACTTGTACTGGTGCGCTGGCCCTGCCCCCAAGCCTGAAAAGAAACCATGGATGCTGAACCCTTCTGCGAAAGGTCAAAGGCGTAGAAAATTAGCGACTTCCCTTCGGTGTAAAAAACACGGCCAAACGATTTCTTCGACTTGCCTTGGCCATCCAGGTCCGCTACGTCAATGATATGCAGATTGCGGGCGCCCATGAGGTCGCGGATGTCACCGGCTGCCGCCATCAACTGTCGCTCACGTTCCACAGCCGCTTTCTGATTCTCGACTTCCTCAGCCAGATCCTTAATGTGAAACTGCTGGGTCACTAAGCCCGCCGTTAGCTGCTCGTTGTCCTTGCTGAGCTTCTCCACCTGAGTCTTGGCCTGACCGAGCTTCTGTTCATCCTGCTGGCTTTGGCTCTGCAGCAGTTCAGCCCGATCCTTCCATTGTTCCGATTCTCGCAACAATTGTTCGTAGTTCGCCTGGGCCTGCGAAAGTTCCTGCCGCAAGACTTCGACGCGTTTTTCTGAACCTGCATTGGCCTGCCGAAGTTCCGCTATGGCAGCTGAGTCTGAATCGTCTGTGCTTGAATCTGAAGGTGAGCGCACGTCCGCTTGGGCAGGTTTCGAAACCTCTGATTTAGAAACACTAGCCTGCTTTGCAGCGAGGCGAGACCGCACACCAGGAACCAAGATTGCGGAGGCTACTATGGCGACCACAGCGGCGGAGGCAACACCTAGGACATACGGACGCCAGTTTTTGAAGAACAACGAAGTTGCGATTCGTTGTTTCTTCTCTCCTCGTGCTTCGGGGGTGAAGTGTACCCCCTCGGCGGAGGCTCTCTGCAAAAATCTCGTTCGATAGCTCGCGCCCTGCAACCGCTGAAGGTCCCCGTCATTTGCAGAAGGCTCGGGTAGCGGGAGCTGGTCGAGGACGAAGTCAAACTGGTCGCGCGCGCGTCTACACCCATCGCAACCGCTTAGGTGCTCAGATAATTCCCCGTGTTCCTCGACTGACAGTTGGCCAACAGCAGCTAGTGCGATGAGCTCTTCGAAGTGTTCATGCTTCTGCATCGCCCATCTCCTTAGTACGTGCAACTCTCACCTTACGTGCAACTCTCACCTCGCTTACCTGACTTGCTTCGGACAATTGATCACGCAACCTATCCAAACCCCGGTAGTAGTGATGCCTGACGTTACCAAGGCACTCCCCGGTTTCGTCGGTGATCTCCCTCATTGTGAGTCCCTCGAAATAAGCCAAGTGCAACACACGCCTCTGCAGCGGAGTGAGGGTTTGAAGCCCGCGCTGAATGACCTCTCTGGCCTCACGGGAAGCTGGAATGCCAGCCCCCTCCGTCGCCAATGTGTTTTCGATGGCGGCGAGATCCGTGTTGGTATAGAAATGTCGGACCTGCAATTGCTTACGCTTGTTCATGCTTCGATGATAGGCGTAGCGCAAGATCCACATCTTAGCAGTGCCGCGTGCAGGATCGAATTGTGCCGCCACCTTGTAGATTTCCATGAAAACGTTTTGCATGACGTCTTCTGCTTCGCCGACATCGTGCAGTATTTTCAAAGCGACATGGAGCACCAGGCGATGGTATCGATCAAATAGCACACCGAGAGCGTCGCCGTGCCCGGCCTGTAGGTGGGCTATGACAACTTCGTCCGTCAGTGACCGAAGTCCGTCGAAAGACAGATTGCAGGGCTCTTCGATGTTGATGCGGTCTTTCCGCGCTGGACTCATGTGGTGAGCGCAACCCGAGTTACGATGGCTAGTTTAGTACGGAGAAAGCCCCGAATTTCACGAAATATTATTTTTTCAGATGTTGGTACAAACCGGCTGCTAGCGAGGCAAGTCTCCGGGAATAATTTGCAGAATCCTTGTCTAGAGCGGATTTCGGGGATCGAGGAACTCTAGTTTTATTCGGTCCTTCAGGAAACTTTTCCAAGCTCCCTCTCGGGCAAGATCGTTTCGCATTCCTCGCTGATCCGATTTGAACCCGTATCAGCCCAATCCCGTAGTTGGAGTGGAACCATCGATCAAAGCGCAAAGGCTACTGCGAAACAACCACCGTTTCCGTCTGCCATGCACCGTGGATCAGATATCCAAGCCGTACCTTCTCTCCGGTTGTTCGACTAGAGAGTTCTGCTGCCAGTTCCATCGGAGTTCTTATTGGCTTGCCGTCTATCGCATTAATCACATCACCCGAATGCAGTCCCGCCAATGCCGCTACACCATTCGGCGCTTCATCCGTAATCTCCGCACCTGGATTCGATCCAAGTTTGACCGTGATTCCGAGAACTGACACTTTCATACCCGCAGTGGGTGCGCTTGGCGATGATTGACGCGGCTCCGCGTTCCTCCTTGCTCCAAAGCTGTTTCTTAGATTGAGTGAAGAAGACCGCCGTCGCAGTTCGCATCAGTCGTTGTGAGCATAACTGATCAGCGGAAGTACGTCCCGGTGCCCCACAATTGAAGTGGTGAGAGATCTCCAGCTAGGACGGCCTCCAGTGAAGCAAATCACGACCGCGAAGAAGAAACCTGACTTCAATGCCCACACCTTTCTTTCAACGATTGGAAAGGGCAGGAATATGGTGTCTTTTGAAAAGAAGCAGAGGATCTTTTCTCAAGGTGATTCCACGGACGGGCTATTTTTTGTCCAGACGGGGAAGGTGCAGCTCAGCGTTGTATCGGAGTCCGGCAAAGAAGCAACCCTTGGCATTTTGAGCGAAGGCGATTTCTTTGGAGAAGGTGGTCTTGCCGGTCAGCTTCATCGCATGTCGTCTGCAGTCGCAATGACAGACTGCGTCCCTCTGCATGTCGAGAGGAAGGCGATGATGTTGGCCATGAGCCGTGAACCGAAATTGTCGGCGATGTTTGTCAAATACCTGCTGAAGCGGAACATCCGATATCAGGATGATCTGGAGGATCAACTTTTCAATTCCAGCGAAAAACGTCTGGCGCGAGTTCTTCTGCTGCCATGGAAAAACGCCAACTCAAGAGTGCGTCGCTGGCCTTCGCTCAGCCTCCCGAGGGCCTGACGAACTAACAGTCTCCGTTCGGCGAAATTTAAGGACCTCGAGTTTAAAAAAGACTCTTCCGGACAACTCTTCTCGGCTATGGCAAAATCCGCCATGTGTTCAAAACCGCGCACATTCAGATATCGTTTCCGGTTGAAGCTCCGACGATAGGCGTATTGTAACAGCCGCATCTTTATAGTGCCTTTGGCGCGGTTGAATTGTACCGCGTTGCAGTAGATTTCCATGAACACCGTTTGCAATACATGCTCCGCCTCGGTCGCATCGCGCAGGATTTTGAAGGCGACATTGAAGACCAATCGATGATAACGATCGAAAACGACCGCGAGGGCGTCCCCGTCGCCGGCTTCAATATGGGCCATAAGAACCTCGTCGGAAAGCCTCTTCAAACACGAAAAAGTCAGATCCTGTTCAGCCTTTGCCCTGGCGATCGACTCGCAATGCATGGTTATCCTCCCCCACGGATGGCGGATATATTAAAACGAAGTGTTGTGTTTGCCAAAGGAAAAAAGATAGACCCCCGCATCCAAATTCCGAATACCTGAAATTTAATTCTAGTGTTGTCCCGCTTCGGCCAGTTCAATGACTGTCCAGGAGCCTCGTTAACAGTAATTTGCGGATCGTTTCAGCAGAGTTGTGCAAACTTTTTTATTTGCCGATGGTACAAACGCAGCCTCCCGTGGGCATACCTCTAATTTGCGTGTGGCTGTCTCCGTTCAACTATGCGAACGCGAAGAAGCATTCCCGCTCCCCGTCATGGTCACTGAAGCAGCCCGTTCCGCCTCCTCATACCCGGCCAGTGCGTATCAGTTCACCCCCTTGACTTTTGGCGCAACCGGACTCCAGGCACAACTGGACTCTAGGTACAACTGTTCCGTAGCCGGGGCACACTACGGTAAGGGGAGAATGACTGTCAGACTTATAGAGTCGAATCGAAGGCAACTCCACGCCCGCGCGATGCCGCGCCGGCAGAGAGCTTTGGGTTGATGTGCCCAAGCGACGTCGAGGAGGGTTAATGCGTGGTTTGATTTCGTCACAATGGAGGCCGATGTTCTCGATTTTCGGAGCTGTGGCGCTCGGTTTTGCGTGGTATGGATTCGGCACGGCGGCGGCGCGGGCGGCCGCTGCCTATTCCGAACACAGCAAACTTTACAAGCACGAACACGCCTTGATCATGCTGTCGAAAGTCCGTGGAGAGAAAGACGTCGTCGTACTTGTCGCCGCGCGAACCGGAAAAATCGCGGAGGCAGAGCAGGAGTTCACGAAGTTGGGTGGCGAGGTACACTTCCGCGCCGACGATGTCGACTATCTGCGCGGCCGGCTTCCCGTCGATGCGGTAGAGAAACTTTCGATGTCGCCCAACGTCGAAAGCCTCGACATCGACGTCGACATCGATCGATTCGATCCTGAGCAGGACTATTCGCCGCCAGCAGAAAAGCCCTCTTCCGTGCCGCCCGATCCCGACACGCCGCTCAGCCACCCCTATTTGCCGCAGAGCGACATGGACATTGTGGACTTTCAGGCGGGCCACGCGACGTACGATGGCCGCGGGGTGGGCATGGCCATTCTCGATGCTACACCGGATATGCTGGCGCCGGAGTTGCAGAGAGCCACTTCGCTCGACGGGCAACCGATTCGCAAAATTTCTGAACTCCTCGCCTCGACTGATCCTCGCGATGACACCGACCCGATGTGGGTCAAGATGGACAGGCAAGTCCACGCCGAAGGCGGCAAATTCACCGTCGATAATGTCACCTACACGGCCCCCGCGGATGGCGACTACCGCTTCGGTAATTTTAACGAGAGAGATCTCAAGCAGCCGGCTTACCTGCATCAAGACGTCAACTTCGACGGCAATCCGGAAGGCAGCAGCGGGCTCTTCGGGGTTCTGTGGGATGAGAAAAGCAGGACCGTGTGGGTCGATACCGATCAAGACCACAGCTTCAAAAACGAGCGCGCGCTTCAGGACTATGCGCGTCGCGGCGATATCGGCATCTTTGGATCGAATCGTCCTCCCCAGGCGCGGCGGCATACGGTGGGTTTTGCGGTGCAGACCGATCCCGAGAAGCATTATGTCCGGCTGACGCTCGGCGTTTGGCAGCATGTCACCGAAGTTTCGGGTGCAACCATTGGCAAGGGTTTTTACGGCGACAGTTACGACGGCATCGCGGGCGGGGCGCAGTTCATCAGCTACTTCACTGGCGCCAGTTCGCTGTATCGCCGAGTGGAGTCGGTTATCGAGGCGGCCCGCAATCCCAAGGTCGACGTGATTTGCTTGGAACCGGCCCTAATGGACGAGGTCACCAACCCGCTACACAACGGCAAACTTGTCGCGGGAGTGATCTTCGACCGCGTGACGGAAAAATATAAGAAGCCGCTGCTTTCGCCCGCAAATAACAGTTTTGGAATGACGACGGTCATCGACGAAGCTTCCAGCCATGGCATCCTTGCAGTCGGCGCGTATCAGGCCGACGAGGCCTACCGGATCAACAACGGCGCCGAGGTTGCCCATCACGACAATTTGCATCTTGTCGGCTCTTTTGGCCCGTCCGGCAATGGATCGTTGAAGCCGGATATCATCAGCCCTTCCGGACTCATCAGCACAGATTGCGGATATAAGCCGCCTGAAAAGTTAAAAGGAGTTTACGAACTGCCGCCGGGGTATGCCATCGCGGACGGCACTTCAACTGCCGGCCCGTCGGCGTCAGCAGCGGTGGCCTTGCTGATCAGCGCGGCGAAGCAGGCGAAAGTGCACCATGACGAAGAGAGGATTCGCACCGCAGTCATATCGAGTGCGCGCTTTCTCTCCGCATACCAGGCGTACCAGCAAGGCAATGGTCTGGTTCAAGTGAACGCGGCATGGAAAATGCTTCAGGAATTCGACAAGAAGTGGGATCCCGTAACCATCAAGAGCCGAGCGGTGGTAAAGACCGAAAACGCCCAGTATCTCGATCCTCCATTCGAAGGCCCAGGGATATTCGAGCGGGAAGGCTGGGCGCCGGGGCAAAGCGGAACTCGCACCGTGACGTTTACGCGGACCTCCGGAAAGTCCGAACCGGTCACATTCCGAATCGAGTGGGTTGGAAACCACGGCGCGTTCGAATCCCCGGGCAGCATCTCTCTACCGTTGAACAAGCCCGTGGAACTTCCCATAAAGATCCAAACTGGGGAAGCGGGCGTTTACAGCGCGATTCTGAATCTGAAGCGCGACGGCTATCCCGGTATCGCCTACCAGATCCTCAACACCGTCGTTGCCGCTTACGATTTTAATGAGGCGAACAATTTTTCCGTCGAGACCAAGACCATGGCTGAGCGTCCCGGAACGGTCAGCACTTTCTACCGCATTCCGCCGCGGACTGCGGCTTTGCATGTTCACCTGGCGATTCCCAACAAGAAACCCACACTGCGCGTCAATGGCTTCGCTCCCGACCGCAGCACCAAGCTGAAGTGGGATCTAATTGGAACCACCGAAAAGGGTTATCTCGACAAGGTCATTCTCAATCCCACGCCAGGCGTTTGGGAGATTGAGTTGTGGGACAACAATTTCGTCTTCATGCCTGAGCAGATCGATTCCAAGCCGCTGGCAGCGGTTCCGGCGGATCTCACCGTGTCGATCGATGGGCTGAAGCCATCCCAAGCTGTCTGGACCGTCCCGCCAGTTGTCTCCAGCGCGCCCCGATCGGAGCAAATCGGCTTTACTAACTCGTTCGCTCCGGTCATCGCGGAGGCACATTCGTTCCCGCTCGGCAGTGCATATCGGGCTACCAAGACGATAGCCGCCGGGGAGCAACAAATCTTCAATCTTGACCTGCCAGAGGGCGCCGAGAATCTCACCGTCCACATCGGCGACGCCTCGGATCCTCACGCCGATCTCGATCTCTACGTCTTCCAGAAGTCCAAAGACACGATGGTGCTGCGCGCGAAAAGCGACTCGAACTCGTCAACCGAGACAGTTGTGCTCGATCATCCCGGAGGAGGCGAGTGGCGGATCGTTGTGGATGCGTTCCGCGTTCCAGGCGGCTCGACGCAATACAAATACGAGGACGTTTATTTCCATTCGGCCCTTGGGTCGGTCTCCGTCGATGACAAGGAGGAGTTGAGGCAGCGCGGTGCGAATTGGAACGTCACCGCCAAAGTCGTTGTACAAGCGACTCCGGTGGGAGAGCGAGCACTAACTGGCATCGTCCCGATTATTTCGCGAGCCAAGGAAGGTGAGCCGCAGCCGAGTTCGCCAGTCCCGTCACTCAGTCCTGCCGAGACGACGTCTCCCATGGCCGTCGGTGAAGCCCGCATCGAATTTGAAAAACCTCAATGAGGCAGCACAGGACCTCTGAAAAAAGTGGAAGTCAATCACTACGTAGAGCCGCGAAGCGGCAGAAGAATGCAGCCCACGGCGCGAGCCGTGGGTAGCCCTATTGGACCTTGCCTAACACTTTCAGCCGCAGGCTTGCAAAGCTGATGGCATAGCGAGTGGCAGCGATAGGGTAGAAGAGCTTTGGATCGCTGATTCGCATTTCGATTGGCTTGGGTTTGGATGTTTCTCCCGGTTTCAATCGGGCTCCCTGCAGCAGAGCACTGAAATCCCATATGGCACCGCTGCGCGCATCCCGCTATCTTCTGCGAATCGGGTGAAATTCTCAAATGCTTCCTCGTAAGACAGCTTCCTGAAGAACCTGACCTTGGTTCCGTAGGACTCCGGCACCTCGAAAAGTCCATGTTCGTAAAGATGCCCGATGCCCCATTTTGATACTACCCTGCCATCAGTCACGCACATCCCTGCATGCTTGAATCGGCCGTCGTCGCTGAAGTAAAAGACGAGATCGCCTTCGTGCACATCGGCCTGATTCACCTCTGCCAACAGGCCCCGTTCAATCAGCCAATGCGCGAACGCGCTCGCCGCAAATATCCGACCAAGTCCGCTCGTCGCTATCGCCGCATACTCCGGCTTGCCTGCGAAATCAAGCACGTGCATCAGGCAGGTATATCGCCTAATCGGGTGTACGGAATTGAGCAACGTCACTGTGTTAGGACACTCGCACGTCAGACGAGCGAGGAGGTTAAGGAGATGAGCAATGCGCAGTATGAAATTCATCGTCAATGTTGTTTTCGCCGTTTCTTCCATCGGGGCTCTGGCGCAGGAATCCGCGCGAACAGTGCAGTATCACTCACAGGATATTGTCGCGATCCGCGCCAAGGTCAAATACACAACCCTGATTGAACTTCCCACTACCGAGAAGATCATGGAGGCCGCCACAGGCGACAAGGATTTCTGGATTGTCGACATAGTGGGCAACTTCTGCTTTGTGCATCCGGCGAAGCAAGGCATCGCCTCGAACCTGAATCTGATTACGGACAAGGGAAACATCTACAGCTTCACACTGCAGGATATTTCCGGCTCTTCCGCCGAGCCAGACCTGAAGGTCATTGTCGAACCCGCTGACCGATCTGCGATTGTGGCCGCGAGCGGCCCCCCGCAGTTCGTGCCCGCCGCACAGCTTGAACAGTCAAAACAACAGTTTAACGCCCTGCAATCGCACGTCGAACACGCAGTGGACGAGTACAAAAGCGGCTATCCGACGCAGCTCAAGTTTGACTATGTCTACAAGGCCAACCAGGCACCCTTCGACATCCAGTCGATCTATCACGACGACAAGTTCACGTACATCAAGACCAATGCGCCCGAGAAATTCAGCGTCTACGAAATCAAGGACGGCAAGCCCAACCTCGTCACCTATGACCTCCGCGAAGGGACGTACATCATCCCAAAAGTGATGGATGACGGATACGTAGAACTCGGCAAAAAGAAAATGAGCTTCGCCCGTAAAGGATAACCGCCATGACCGACAACGACTGCACTTCTCACGCCGAACCGCAAGTGGAACCCACGCTGCGCGGGCTTTTGGAGCAACCCAAGGGCGTCTTGCAGAAGAACCTCAAGACGTTCGTCTATTTGGGCGCGGCGTTGCTCGTGATCCTGGCGGCGCTTTTCAGCTCCACGGGGAAGAAAACGCCCGCGCAGCAGGCCGCCGCGAAAGGGCAGCCACCGCAACCGACGTTGCAAGACAACACCGACAACAACGTGCAGGACTTGAAGAACCAAGTTCAGGCCGAACGCGAGAAAGAGCAGCAGGCGGCAATGGCCGCCGCTGCAGCGCACGATCCGGCGCTTGCGTCTGCGACGCCCGCGCAACAGGCCGCCGCCGCGGCCTTTGGCCCAAGCGGCGAGGCGGCCACTTCGTGCGGTCCTGGCCGGCCCTGCGGGCAAGCGCAGCAAGGCGCCATGCCGCCGCAACTTACTCCTGCGCAGCAACAAGCGCAGCTCATTGCCGCGAAAGAGCGCGAACGGGCTGACAACTCCCGTTTCGCTTCCAACCTTGTCTACTCCCCTATTGCCGAGCAACAACCGCAGCAGCCGCAAAGTCAGGCGACGCCCGTCCAGTATGACCATACCGAGCGGCAGGCGAAGACGAATCTCGCTGACCCACAGGCTGAAAAAGAACAGGACGAGACACGCGGAGGCTATAAACGGCCTCTGGAAGCGAACATTGATTCGGCCGCCGGCCAGCCCTATCTCGTCTACGAAGGTTCGGTTCTCGACACGGTGCTTATGAATCGCCTAGACGGAGACGCCGTCGGGCCGGTCAAAGCCCTGGTCTCGAATCCCTTGTATTCGCACGACCACCAACACGTCATTATCCCCGAGGGAACGGTGGTGCTGGGCGAAGCGAAGAAGATTGGAGCAGCGGGCTTCGGCCAGCAGCGGCGCATCTCTGTCGCCTTTCACCGCCTGATTATGCCGGATGGTTATTCGGTCGATCTCGACCAGTTTCACGGCCTCGACCAGATCGGCGAAGAAGCGCTGAAAGACAAGGTCAACAACCATTATCTCGAAATCTTCGGCACCTCGATCGCTTTGGGTGTCGTTGCCGGTGCCAGCGAGATCACGCAGGGCGGCGGCACGATTACCACGAGCGGTTCGCAGGCATTCACCAACGGAACTGCGGCCAGCGTCTCGCAATCGGCGACCAGCATTCTTGACCGCTTCATGCAGATACCGCCCACCATCACGATTCGGGAGGGCCACCGCGTAAAAGTCTATTTCACGCAGGACTTGCTACTGCCTCCAAACACCACCC
>Ga0187852_1001901_pt1 | contig 18295 bp, 11 predicted proteins | sample June2016WEW_6_40_FD_134511 | JGI IMG/M metagenome (GOLD analysis project Ga0187852, IMG submission 134511) | Peatland microbial communities from SPRUCE experiment site at the Marcell Experimental Forest, Minnesota, USA - June2016WEW_6_40 | ecosystem: Environmental > Terrestrial > Soil > Wetlands...
CCTGCCAGGGCGAGCGCCTGCGGCGTCCTGAATGCGAACGATCTCGTTATCTTCGGCATTGAGACCAGCAGGACGAGAGCGGCCAGAATCAGCTCGATGCGGTACTGTGCCAGCGTCCCGAAGAGCACGGCTGGCGTAAGGTAGCTGGTGACGAGATAGAGAACGGTCAGGAAGAAACCCATCTTAGCTTTGCCCGGCAAGAAAGGGGCGTCTTGTACAGATTAACCCAGGAGCCGGCGCCAAACTTTCGGCGAAAGTGGGGTCTTACTTCATTTCGCTGTTGGAATCGGCACTGTCCAAAGAGGTGACACGCAACGCCAGCAAACTATTCATTCTGACCGCCGCCCGTCGCATGTCGAGATTGGCTCCAGGTCGCCGCTCCTTAGGGTCCCCCGCCCCAACGAGGAAGACCTGTCGTTACCACCCCAAGAAGCAAGAGGCGCGCGCTTCTTGGGAACCCGGATAGTTAGGGGCCCCGGAATGGTTGCGGCGGCTTGAATGTGTGCTCTCGGTCCGCAAAACTTTCGAAATCACTTTAGCCGGGAAAATGCAAGCTCTCCGGCGGCCCCATATAGCTCGGCCGCAACGCGCCGTGACTCACGACGATGCGTTCGATCACGACACCCGGATCGACCGCCCAGATCTTCAGCGTGTGATAGCCCGGCTTCGCAACGGTCAACGGAATCGTCACGCGGCGCACCCCATCGCTCACCGCCTGCTCCCAGTCTTTCTGCGCGTTGTGCTCCAACTCATCGACCACAGTGCGCGGTCCATCGTCGACCGAAACGGCAAACCGGAGCCCGCGCCCCGGAACAAAATTCAGCGTCGGCGCCAGCGTCGCCTGCATCTCGAATTCGCCCGAGTCGTACAAATACAGCGTGTACGCAAGCGCCGCCTTCGACTCCGTATTGCTCTCGGCCGTCACCGGAAATACCGTCATCGCCGAGCGCGTTTCGCCGTAGCCGGGCAGTTCCTCCCAGTGCGTCGCGTCATCCGCCGTGCGCTCCGAGGTGTCCGCCGCTTCCATGGCCACGTAGCCGTCGCTCTCCACAAATCCATGCGTGTCCACGCGTGTAATCGGCAACCGCAACGCTCGCAGATCGAAGTTCATTGGGCCTCCTTCGCCCGAACTCACCGTCACCGTTCCGTCTGCGCCGTCCTGGCCCGCGGGCACCTTGCTCCAGTCCACACGAAGCACTACTTTCTCCTCTGCCGCGTTCACTGTACCCGCGCTCTCTGATGCGACGATCCACGGCGCGCTCGCCTGCACCGTGAACTTCACCGGCGTCCTGCCGCGATCGAACAGTGTCAGTGTCCGCGTCTCATCGGAAACAGAATCAATCGTTCCCAGCGAGAAGCCGAACTTTCCTCCTGTCCGCTCCAGGGTCGCGTCTTCCGCATCCACGCCCAGTGATCCCGTCTCCGGAACCTGGATCCAGCTCACTGCCGGCATGGCATTCGCCGGCGGCTCGTTCCAGTAGGTGTAGGCGATATGCGTCTGGTCCATCATGTGGTCCCACTTGCCGTTTTCGAGCTTGTGGTTGTACTCGTCGCTCAGCTCCGCGTCGCGCGCAAACATGGCGCGAACCGCATCGGCCTCCGCATTCGCCCGCGGATTCCCTCCGCGCATCCGCGGCATTGCGCGCCGCCGTTATATACATCGCGGTCAGATTCGCGCACGCATCCACCGGGTACTGAATCAATTCGAAGTACGAAGCGCGCTCGCTTTCCGGCAACTTCGCGGCCAGCTTGTCCACGCGCGCCGCGAGCGCCTGCCACTCCCCCTCTACGCGGTCGGCTTCGTGGTAATTCGTCAGGCTGAATGTCGAGGGATCGATCAGCTCCGGTTTCCTGCGGCCGTTGTACCGGGTGTACTCCTCCATCGCCGCCGCGATCTCGCTCGCATGCTCCGGACCAAACTCGCGCGTTGCCCAGAGTTTTGTGAATTCATCCAGATGGTCCTTGTCCCAGCGCTCGGGAGTGCGCGCGTAATCCAGGAAAAACTCCATGGGGAACTCCATCGGTTTGCCATCGCCGACGTTGACCACCCACAGCCGATCCGCGCCGTATGCGAGCGCCAGATGCATCTGTTCCTGGATTTTCGGAATTGGATTCGTGTTCAGCCACTTGTACGAGCGCGGTCCGCCCACATAATCGAAGTGGTAGTAAATCCCCGCGCCACCGGGCCGCTTTCTTTCTTCCGCCGTAGGCAGCCGCCGCAGATCGCCCCAGTTGTCATCGGACCACAACAGCGTCACATCGTCGGGCACGCGCATGCCGTTTTCGTAGTAGCTCTGCACCTCCTTGTAGAGCGCCCACACCTGCGGAATCTTAGTGAGGTCGGGATTCACCGTCTCCTTTAAAATCTCTCGCTGGTCGGCGACGATCCGCTCCAGCAGTTGTGTATTGGCGGTGGCCGACATCGGCGTGTCGCCCTCGCCGCGCATTCCCAGCGTCACCACCTCCTCGTAGTTCTTGTCTCTCTCCATCCCCTGGCGCCAGAAAGCGTCGATCTCCTGCTGATTGGACGCGTAGTCCCACGCGCCATGATGCCCCCACACCCACTCCTTCTCCGCACGCATCATCGGCTCTTCGTGCGAGGTCCCCATCACAATCCCATACTCGTCGGCCAGCTTCGCGTTCAGCGGATCGTCCGCGGCAAAGGCGTTGTTCCACATCGCCGGCCACAGGAAGTTCGCCTTCAGCCGCAACAGCAGCTCGAATACCTTCGTATAGAACTCGTGGTTCATCCCGCCGAACTTCTCTTTGGTCCATCCCGAAAGCGCCGGCGCCTCGTCGTTGAAGAAGATCCCACGGTATTTAACGGCCGGCACGGGCTGCATATGGCGTCCCGGCTCGACATAAAGCGCATCGGCATGAGGCACCCTGACGTCGGCCCACCAGTACCAGGGCGAAACCCCAATCTGCTCCGACAGGTCGTAAATCCCGTAGATGGTGCCGTGCTTGTCCGCGCCGGCAATCACTAGCGCCCTCCGCACTCCCGGCATCGGCTGCTCGACCACGGTCGTCAGCGCCGACTCCCACTGGCCTCGGATCCCCGAAACATCGAGCTTGTGCCTGCGCACCAGAGCGTCAATCAGCGGACTTTTCCCGATGGTTCCGATCAGCACGAGATCGGTCCCGGCCTGAGGTTTGTCCCATGCCGGAGGCCAATTCTGGATCAGCGGCGCATCGTGTCCCGTCACTCGGCCCACATCCCGGCTCAGATCGCCCGCCGCCCGCACCACTCCCGGCCAATCTTCGTCGCTGACCACCAGCGGCGCTGCCTTGCCGTTTTGAGACAGCACGAAGGCTCCCTGCGACGGCGATGTACTGACGTACTTTTGCTCTCCCAGGGCGTTGGCCGTTAGCGGCGCGAGCGCCGTCGCGAAGAGGACCAAAAAAGAGGTCCCGACGGCCCTGATACGCGACCTGCGCACGCCGCAGGTGCGGGTTTGAGCCCTCGCGGGCTTCACGAATAACAGGAAGGCGAATCGGTCTTTGCGCATCGATCCTCCAGGAATCCAGAGTACTCTCTGCACCCGAACCCACAATGGAACCGCAGCCGGCCAGGCTTGGGCCTGATCTGGCTCGGTCGAGGATCGTTCCGGCTCGACTCCGACGCTACTGGTGGGCCCGCGGTCTCAAACGGATGCCGGCGATCGCATCCGGCGCGAGCAATTGCAAACCTTCGCACCAAGCGGGTAAACGCTGCCTAATCTTGAATTTAAGAATCGACTTCGCGACTGGATTGTTCTGGTACAGCGCCAGTCAACCATTTGCATCTACGGCCGATAATCCCCAAAGAGGGGTAGTAGATTGCCTGAATGGATGATTGACACAAAGGCAAAATCCCATCAAAGTCGGAGTATTGCCCAAGATCAGGGAGTAGTGTGGCTGACGGCGTAACGGTATTTGCCGGCATCGGTGGATAAGCCTTCCTGGGAGAGGGGAGGAAAGATCGGCGGTAGCACCGCGGGTCGGATAGCCCACGCGGAGCCGGGCGGGACTGGGATGAAGCGCAACAGGGACCGATTTTTGTTGTGGGTGGCAGGCATCGCGGGAGTGGCGCTTGTAGTAGCTCTCCTCGCTGTCGCGGTTGCGTATATCACCTTTCTGCGGCCCCGCGCGTCGATCCGCAGTTTACGGGATTTGCCGCCCGCGTCGACGGTACACCTCGTCGGCGTCGTCACCTATGCCGACAATCCCGGCAATCGCTTCTGGCTGGAGGATGAAACCGGCGTTGCCGTAATTCCCGTCAGCCCTGAGAGCACGGGTGTTCAGGCCGGCCAAACGGTCGCCGTCGATGCCCGCAAAATGGGCCGTTACGATCCTGCCCAGGGTCCGGCCAGCCTCAGCCTCCAGACGGTGCGCATCCACTCCAGTGCGACGCGCGTCAAGCTTCCTCCGCCCTTCCCGGCAACCATTGCCAACTTTCCCCAACCCGAAAAGGACGGCGCCCTGGTGCAGGTCGAGGGCGTGCTCCAGGACCAGTACAGCGACACATCGGGGCGCTCCTGGCTTTCGCTCACCGCCGCAGGGAACTCAGTCGACGTGGTCATCGCCCATCCCGCCGGCAATTACGCCCGCCTGCTCGACGCCAAGGTGCGCGTCGTCGGCGTTGCCGAGCATGTATCCACCGGGGATGGCTTTCTGTCGCCGCGCATTTGGGTTCCCTCAGGCAGCGGAGTGCAGGTGCTCGAGCCGCCGCCCACGACCAGCCCGCTCGACTCCATCCGCGACCTTTATCGCGAAGACGTCTCTGCCCTCAGCCATCGTGTCCGCCTCCGCGGCCGCGTAGCCGCCGTTTATCCAAACGCCATTCTGGTCGAAGACCCATGGGGCGCTATCGAAGTCAGCCTCGCCGGCCCGCCGGCATTTCGTCCCGGTAGCGCCGTCGAGGTCACCGGCTTCCCGTATACCGAAGGCCTCTGCCTCAACCTGCATTTCGGCCAGGCCAAGGAGATTCCTACCGCGCTCCTTGAGCAATCGGGGGGCCCGGCTCCGGCGCCAATTACGACCATCGCGCAACTCAGGGGTTTGCCGACGGCACGCGCTGCGCTGGCGCTCCCGGTTGAGGTCACGGGCGTGATCACGTTCGTCGATTCAATCTGGCGCCACCTCTACCTCCAGGACACGACCTCCGGAGTTTATGTGAAGTATTCCGGACAGCATCCGGAGCTGCGAGCCGGTGCGCGGGTCCACGTGGTCGGCATCTCCAACTCCGGCAATTATGCGCCTGTCATTGTGGCGCCCAAGTTCGTTGTGGAGGGCCCCGGCCCGCTGCCCGTTCCCATTCCGGCCACCTCCGAGCTGGCGGCCGCGGGCCTGCTCGATTCCCAGTTCGTCAGCATCGAGGGCGTGGTTCATCCCCTCAAGTTCGCCGAGCAGCCCGACCATCCCGTATTCACCTTTGAGCTCTACACATCGCTCGGCCAGGTTTACGTCTACACTTCGCCGGGATTTCCCGACCTGCGAAAATCGAGCCCGATCGAGGATGCGCGTGTCCGCATTCAGGGCACCTTCAGCACGGTTTTTAATTCACGCCGGCAGCTGGTGGGCTACCAGTTGCTGCTCGCGAGTCCCGCAAACATCCAGATCCTCGAACCCGCCATCGCCGATTCGTTCGCCATGGCGGCCACGCCGATCGGCTCGTTGCTGCTTTACTCGCCCGGCTCACGCTCCGGCCATTGTCTTAAGGTAGCCGGCGCCGTCACCATGGCGGGAAACGACTTCGTCTACGTGCAAGACCAGAGTGGCGGGGTCGAAGTGCGCGGCGATGCCCGCTCCATTCATCTCGGTCAGCGCATCGAGGCAGTCGGCTATCCCACGCTGGTAGGCCGCTATTCGCCCGTCATTACTGACGCCGTCTTCCGCTCCTTACCCGGCTCCGGCTCCATCCAGCCCCAGGCCACCGGCGCGGATGCCATTCTCCACGGCAACTACGATGCGCAACTGGTCACGGTCGAGGGCCGCCTGCTTACCGCCGTCCCCGGTCCGGGAAGCATCGATCTTCTCCTGCAATCCGGCATGCAGACGTTTACCGCCGAGCTCGATACTTCCAGCCAAGGCAACGACCTGCCCGACTTGCGCGCCGGCAGCATCCTGCGCCTCACCGGCGTGGCCTCCGCCCAGATCGATCTCAACAAGGTCTACCAACTCCTACACCTGGACCCGGTCGGCTTCAAACTGCTGCTGCGTGTACCGCAGGATGTGACGGTGATTCAGGCTGCGTCGTTCTGGACCTCGGGAAGAACTCTGGCTTTGCTGGCGCTGCTCTCGCTGCTGATCGTGGCCATCCTGGTTTGGGTCGAGGTGCTGCGGCGCCGGGTTGCCCGCCAGAGAATTGCCCTCGAGAAAGCCTCGCAGACGGCCCAGGCCATTCGCGATCTCTCTCGGGCCATGGAGGACGTTTCGGCAGAACAGAAGTTCGAAACCCAGGTTTCGGTGCGCGGCAGCGAGCAAATCGCCGGCCTGGTGGTGGGATTCAACACCATGCTCGCGCAGTTGCTGCAAAAGGACAACGCCCGGCGCGATGCCGAGGCGCGCCTCAAGCTACAGGCCACGATCGACGATCTCACCGGTCTGCCCAATCGCCGCTTGCTTGCCGATCGCCTGGCACAGAGCATGGCGCTCGCGCGCCGCGAGAGGACCACGATCGGTTTTCTCTACATCGACCTCGACGGATTCAAGCTGGTCAACGACAGCTTTGGCCACGCCGCCGGCGATCAGTTGCTCATCGAGGTCGGCAAGCGCCTCCGCTCCCGCGTGCGCCAGGCCGATACCCTGGCGCGCATCGGGGGCGACGAGTTCACCGTGATTCTTAGTCACATCAACTCCCGCGACGATGCACAGCGGGCCGCCGAATCCCTGCTCCATTCGCTAATCGATCCCTTCTACGTCGAGGGCCGCGAAATCACCATCGGGGCCAGTATCGGCATCAGCATCTTTCCCGACGCGGACAGCGAGAATGAAGACCTGCTGCAGAAGGCCGACAGCGCCATGTACGCGGCCAAACGCGGCGGCAAAAACCGGATCGTGCACTTCAGCCACGAAATCGGGGTTTCCGTTCGCGAGCGCCTTACCCTGGAAAACGAACTGCGCCGCGCCATCTCCCACGGGGAAATCCGGGTCCACTATCAGCCAGAGTTCGATCTGGCCACCCATGCCATCGTGCGCTTCGAGGCACTGGCGCGCTGGACGCATCCCAATCTCGGCGTCATTCCGCCCCTCACTTTCATTCCCGTCGCCGAGGACTGCGGGCTGATTGTCGAACTGGGGGCCTACGTAATGGAGCGCGCTTGCCGCGAAGCCTTGAGCTGGCAGCAAGCAGCAGACGCCCCGGTCCAGGTGGCCGTCAACGTCTCCAGCGTGCAATTCGCGCGCGACTCCTTTGTCGAGGAGGTGGTCGAAATCCTGGAGCGCACAGGCCTGCCCGGCAACCTGCTGCAGATCGAGCTCACCGAGTCGGCAACCCTCATCGGTATTGAGCGCGCCGCCGCCACCATGCAGCGTCTCAAGGATCTGGGTATGAACGTGGTCATGGACGACTTCGGGAGCGGCTACTCCTCCCTGAGCTATTTGCCCAAATTCCCCTTCGACGCCCTCAAGATCGATCGCTCCTTTGTCAGCGAGCTGCCCGCCAGTGACGAGACGCGGGCGCTCGTGCAGTCGATCCTCACCCTCGGCCACAACCTGGGCATGAAGATCATCGTCGAAGGCATCGAAAACCAGGCCCAGTTGCAGCTCATGCGCCAACTCGGCGGCGACGAAGCCCAGGGCTTCCTCCTCGGCCGCCCCACTCCGGATCCGATCGCGGTCCTGCGCAGCCAGGCGTCGCGCGCCGAAGCCCCGGAAAGCACGTTGCCCGTCGCATAGCCCGGCCAATCCAACCCATCGACGTCTGACGTAACCTTCAGCCTTTCGGAGCACGCTCGAAAACGAACCGGCGGAATCTGGCGAGGCGTTTGGAAATGGCGTTCCCGGCGGATTCCGTACCGGGAAGAAAGAGACGACCGGTATCGGGTGGGATCCGCCAAGGCGAAAATGCACGCGAAAAAAGCCTTGCACGCTTGAACTGCACGCGATAGGCTTTGGGGCAAAGCTTCAACTGAACTTTGCGAGAGATTGAAAGATCGGAGGATCTTCGTGATCTGGAATCGGTGGAATTCTGTCACCATCGCGGCTGTCACAGTGTTGACCTGCTGCCTCGCGTCACCGTTTGCCATGGCCCAGACAAAACCAACGCTTGACGATGGCTTGAATGCGGGCAAGGTCTCGCTGGTATTGGAGGGAGTCAGCCAGGGAAAGTCGATTCGCCTATTGGTGACGAACCTGACCGATGCAAGAGTGGTCCTGGCTTTACCCAAAGGAAACTCAGACTTCCACTGCGGACAAGATACCGTTTCCATCGCGACGGATAAGGAGCTCATGATCGATCTCCAAGGCCAGAAATCATTCGAAGTGATCCTTCCGCAAGTTGGGAAGCGCATGTGGTTGCACGCAGGGAAGATCACAATGAAGCTAACCGCGCAAGGCATGCAAACACAATTTGAAAATGCGACCTTCGGGCCAGCGAGGTAGACGCCGTTCAGGAGATGGCCGGAGAAGAGTGCGTTTCGATTGCTCGTTCACTGTTTTTTGGGGTCCCAAGTCCCTACGTTCCTAGTTCCTGTATTTCTACTCTCTATTCCCTAATCCCTACCCCCTGTTCTATCGTCAAAGCGTATGGCCAGCACTGCTGCGATCCCCGCTCCCCGTCCCGCGCCTGAGGCTGAAGAGATCTACCGCCGCTGGATTCAGTTCCTCGACGACGAATTCGTGCGCCACAGTTCGCCCGAGCGCCGCGGCGAGATCGTGCGCGACCAGCTTTGTCAGATCTACCTGGGCCGCCCCCACGGCGGAAAGCTCAATCTCACGCTTACCTCCGAGCTGCCGGGCAACGTGGTCAGCCTCTCGCTCGACCCGCAGAATGTCACCATGGAAGCCGAGCACTATGCCGAGCTCGATCGCGAGCGCTTCGCGCCGCTGAAACCGCTGCTCTGGTTCTGGCAGATGTTCGATCGTTCGCCCATCGGCCTTAATCACTGGCTGGGATTGCGCTTCCGCTGCATGTTAGGCCGGCACATCTTCGAGCACATCGGCGCGGGCGTCAAAATCTACCACGGCGTCGATCTCACGTACGGCTACAACCTCTCAATCGGCGACGGCGTCACCATTCGCCAACGCGCCCTCATCAACGACCGCGGCGGCGTCGCCATCGGCGACAACGCGGTCATCGGCTCCTACGCGCGCATCTACTCCTTCTGGCACGATCCCAGCGATTACAACCGGGTACGCCTCGAGCCCACGGTCATTGGCGCCGGCGCGCATATCGCCAGCCACGCCATCGTCCTCGCCGGCCAAAATGTGGCGCCCGGCGACTCCGTCGGCACCTTCCCCGACGATCGCGTTTGATGCCGCGTTACTGCGCCGCGTCCACGCCGCCGTGCACCACAAAGCGCGCAATGTAGTCGTGCAAGAGCTGCCGGTGCGCGTCGCGATAGGCCGGGTAGTCCTGCGTAATGCCCTCGTCGGCTCCGTTGATCAGGATCCAGCAGTCCAGCATGCCCGCGTCCGAGATCTCCAGCAAATTGCGCAGGCTGTCGTCGAGCTTGTCCCTCTTGATCTTCTTCTCCTCAATGGTCGACGCCACTACGCTCAACGCCGCATCTTCTTCCTTGAGCGTGTGCCGATACTCTTTCTCCTCGGGAAAATTCTTCTTGAACGTGTCGCCGCGATAAGTCGCCCGCACCATCGAATACATCATCCATGCAAAGCCGCCCGGATTCTTCTTCTCGTCCAACGTGCCGGCATCGATGGTGATGTTGGTGGTATTGGGATTCTTCGCGTCTACCAGCGGCGCCTCCGGCCGGTCGATCTTCGGCGGCACGATCACCGCTTTCTCACGCACAGCCCACTGTTGCAATCCCTGCCACGCGTATTTGTTGTAGGGCTCGGCCACAATGGCATCGATAAACTTGTTCTTTGCCGCCTCCGGATTGTTGCCGTAGCGGACAATGGCATCGCCCCAATAGCGGTAGGCCGTCTCCCGGTTGGGATCGATCGCGATGGCGCGCGCAAACCACGGCGCGGCCGTGGGCAGATCGTGCTGGGAGTACGCCGCATCGCCCGCGTAAAGCGCTGCAACGTAGAGATGCGGATCGGCCTCGGCCGCGGCCGCGTATTGGGTCAATGCCGTCGCGTAGTCCCCGGCCGCGAAGGCCTTCTCTCCCTCCTGCATCAAAGCCTCGGCAGGGCTTCCCGGCGCAATCGTATTCGATGCGTCGGGATCGATCTTCGCCATGTCCTGGATGTAATTGGCCTTGTCTCCCAATTGGACCGCGCGTCGCGCCGCGTCGCGCTGCCGTGTCCGCAACGCCTTCACCTGGGCCGGATCGTTGCTTTGCATCGCCGCGGCGCCCAGGCAGCCGGCCAGCCGTTCCTGGTAGACCATCTCGTTGGGGTAGTCTTTGGCCAGGTCCTCATACAACGGCAGAGCATCCACCCGCTTGCCCGCCTGGTAAAGCGCATCTGCTCTGGCTGCCTCGTTGTTCTGCGCCTGACCCGCCCACACCGGGCACGCAACCGCCACGCTCAAACAAAACCCTGCGATCCATTTGCGCATCGCATTTCACCTCATCCTGAAATCGCGAGAAGTCTACAACATTCGACGCCGCCGGCACAGAGTTTGTTCCCGGCGTGGGCCGCCTGTGGTATGTTTCTTACGAATACAACGTGGTAATTTATTCGCAAGAAGAGGATGGTCCACCATCCCTGACTGAACAATTATTTCCTGCCCTCTGCGAGATTCGCTTCACGCCACAACCATGCTCTTCAAGGCCCTTAGCGCGGCAGTTTACGGCATCGACGCCAACCTCATCGATGTCGAAGTCGACTATAGCGGCGTGGTTTCCGATCAGGACCACTTTCATACCGTGGGGCTGCCTGACGCCGCCGTGCGTGAGAGCCGCGACCGCGTGCGCGCCGCTATCAAGAACTCCGGCTACCTCATCCCGCCCACCTTCATCACCATCAATCTCGCCCCCGCCGACCTCAAGAAAGAGGGCTCGGGCTTCGATCTACCCATCGCGATCGGCATTCTAGGCGCGTACGGCGCTCTGCAATCGAACGACCTCAGCCGCTTCCTGCTGATCGGCGAGCTCGGCCTCGACGGCAGTGTCCGGCCTGTTCCCGGCATCTTGCCCATGGCCGTCCTGGCCCGCGGAAAAGGGATCCCCAACCTGATCCTGCCCGCGGCCAACGCCGCCGAAGCCGCCGTGGTTGAAGGCGTCAACGTCTATCCCGTCTCCTCGCTTCTCGACGTGCTCGAGCTCCTCAACACCTCCGTTGTCGGCGTCATCCAGCGCGAGCCCTTCCGCGTGGTCACTGAGGATTTACTGGGGAAGCTCGAGCAGTTCAGCGTCGACTTCAGCGATGTGCGCGGCCAGCAGACCGCCAAGCGCGCTCTGGAAGTGGCCGCAGCCGGCAGCCACAACATTCTCATGATCGGCCCGCCCGGCTCCGGCAAGACCATGCTCGCCAAGCGCCTGCCCTCAATCCTGGCCCCGCTCACCTTCGAGGAAGCTCTCGAAACCACCAAGATCCATTCGGTCGCCGGCGTTCTCGAGTCCGGCGTAGGCCTGGTCACGCAGCGGCCTTTCCGCGCCCCGCACCACACCATCTCCGACGCCGGCCTGATCGGCGGCGGCATCATCCCGCGCCCCGGCGAGGTCTCGCTGGCGCACAACGGCCTGCTCTTTCTCGACGAGCTGCCCGAATTTCCCCGCAACGTGCTCGAAGTCTTGCGCCAACCGCTTGAGGACCACACCGTCACCATCGCGCGCGCCTCTATGTCGCTCAGTTTCCCCGCGCGTTTCATGCTGGCCGCGGCCATGAATCCCTGCCCCTGCGGCTACTTCAACGACAAATCGCGCCAGTGCCTGTGCACCCCGCCCATGATCCAGCGCTACGTGGCCAAAATCTCGGGGCCCCTCCTCGACCGCATCGACATTCACATCGAAGTCCCCGCCGTTCAGTACAAGGAATTGCGCGGCGGCGCGGCGGCCGAGGGCTCTGCGCACATTCGCAGCCGCGTGATGGCCGCCCGCTCGCGTCAGCGTGAGCGCTTCGCCAAAGCCAAGGAAAAGATCTACGCCAACGCGCAGATGAACACCCGCCAGATTCGCGCCTACTGCGAGCTCGGCCAGGACGCCGAGCGGCTCCTCGAGCGCGCCATGCAGCAGCAGGGGCTCACCGCGCGCGCCCACGACCGCATTCTCAAAGTGGCCCGCACCATCGCCGACCTCGAAGGCGCCGAACACCTCACCGTCGCCCACCTCGCCGAAGCCATCCAATACCGGACGCTCGACCGCAGTTACTGGGCATAGAAGGCATTTTGCGCCTTTGCCGCAGTCTGGCTATCTCCGTGTCCATGGTCCGGTTCCCTTGTATGGATGCTTCCTGATCTTGGGCGCCACGCACAAGTCCATGATGCTCCGGCGTCCTCCATGCAGTTAACTGCAAGGGTACTCTTTGGGTTACCATCGCGGCGCGCATGGAGGTCACCGAGGAAGCGGTATCCTGGCAACCGAACGGCCGGACCGGCGCAGAGCCGGAAATCCCGTAGGGCGCGAAATGCATAGAATTGAAAGGAAATGAGTTACTGTGGAGTAGTGCATCGCCTTCCGAGGCCACCGGCAAGCCTTGGGAATGCCGGAGAGACCGGGAAAGCCAAGAGAAAACCTTTCCCGATAGCACAAAATAACTATTGACCACGGCCCAGGTTGGATATAGTCTCAACATAGCCATCCATAGAGGGTAGTGTGTGCATTTGTGGCCGGGTGCGCCCATCCGCACATTTCCCGCATCTAAGGTAGGAGCGAGTGCTCCATTGATGCGTTTGGGGCGTTCTCGAAGTTCCGAAAAGCCGTTCAAGGCACTTGGACCTACGAGGCGCAAACTGCAAACCGATATGGCATGGCATCCATTTCATACCGCGTAAACTCCGTCAGAATCTTCGAACTTGTGGGCTGAGAAACGCGTCTAAGAGATGGAAGCGGCAATTTGGGGTAGCCCTCGATTGTAATGGCTCCCCTCTGCTGCACTGGACGCCGACCACGAGTCATTCCAGTGCAGGCATTCGAAAAAGAAGGAGATACCAATGCGGTCCAATCTTGTTTTTAAGGCACTTTCTCAGGTGTCCAATCGCTATCAGCTCTGCCAACTTGCCAGCAAGGCAACGCGTAAGCTGCACAAGCCGAATACCCGGGTGCAGGACACAACCAATGAGGTTTTGTGCCGGTTCGAAACCGCCAATCCGGGAGCCAAGACGTCTGAAGAGTCGCCAGCGGCTCAGCCGGTAGAAAGGCGTCGTGCGGCTTAACTGAGCCTCGCGTCGTTTCTAAGATCAAGTCAGGCAAAGGATTCAGAACGGTTTCCCTCCTGAGGTCGTAGTTCATTCCCAGCGCTGCCGAACTCCATGTGAATGTAGCGCCTGTTTTCCAGGCTGGCTTGCGCCGGATGTAGCTGTGAAGTTCTGTTCGGCTTTTCCCTCTGGAGTCCATCCCCCTCCGTATCCCGCCCCAAACATCCCGCCTTCACGCAGGTGAACATGACCATCGCAGAACTCAAAGAAAAAAACATTACTGAACTCAGCCGTATCGCCCGCTCTCTTGAGATCCCGGGGACGAGCGGCCTTCGCAAGCAGGATCTCATCTTCAAGATCCTTCAGGCGCAAAGCGAAAAGGAAGGGCACATCTTTGCCGAAGGCGTCCTGGAGATTCTCCCCGACGGCTACGGCTTCCTTCGCTCCCCGGATTACAACTATCTGCCCGGACCCGACGACATCTACGTCTCTCCATCCCAGATTCGCAAGTTCGATCTCAAGACCGGCGACTCCATCAGCGGCAACGTCCGCCCGCCCCACGAAGGCGAGAAGTACTTCGCTCTGGTCAAGATCGAAGCCATCAACTTCGAGTCGCCCGAAGAGACGCGCAACAAGATTCTCTTTGACAACCTCACGCCTCTCTATCCGCAGGAGCGGATCAAAATGGAGACGGTGCGCGAGGGCATCAGCGGCCGCGTGATGGATCTGCTCACGCCCGTCGGCAAGGGCCAGCGCGGACTCATCGTCGCTCCGCCGCGCACCGGCAAAACCATGCTCTTGCAGTCCATCGCCAACTCCGTCACCACCAACCACCCCGAGGTGGTTCTCATCGTCCTGCTCATCGACGAGCGCCCCGAAGAAGTCACCGACATGCAGCGCTCAGTGAAGGGCGAAGTCATCAGCTCAACGTTCGACGAGCCCGCCGCTCGCCACGTTCAGGTCGCCGAAATGGTCATCGAGAAGGCCAAGCGCCTGGTCGAGCACAAGCGCGACGTCGTGATTCTGCTCGACTCCATCACCCGTCTGGCGCGCGCCTACAACACCATCGTTCCGCCCTCGGGCAAGGTGCTCTCGGGCGGCGTCGACTCCAACGCCCTGCAGCGGCCGAAGCGCTTCTTCGGCGCGGCGCGCAACATCGAGGAAGGCGGCTCGCTGACCATCATCGCCACTGCCCTCGTCGATACCGGCTCCCGCATGGACGAAGTCATCTTCGAGGAGTTCAAGGGCACGGGCAACATGGAAATCATTCTCGACCGCAAGCTGGTGGACAAGCGCGTCTTCCCGGCCATCGACATTCAGCGTTCCGGCACCCGCAAGGAAGAGCTGCTCATCCCTAAGGAAGACTTGCAGCGCGTCTTCATCCTGCGCCGCGTGCTCAATCCCTTGTCGCCTGTCGAAGCCATGGAACTGCTCATCAGCCGCCTGGAAAAGGTGCGTAACAACGCCGAGTTCCTGGCCAACATGAACCAGCTCTAGTTCATTTCCGGGAGGGCCGTGCGCCGATGGAACGCGGCCCTCGCCCCGAAGAGCCGCCGGTGGATCGCTCTTTCACGTTTCTTGATCCGCTGGTAAACTAATAAGGTCGTGGGGCTGTAGCTCAGCTGGGAGAGCGCCTCGTTCGCAACGAGGAGGCCAGCGGTTCGATCCCGCTCAGCTCCACCAAAGATTCCAACGACTCGCGGCATGTGTTTCAGTCCATGCCGCATTTTTGTGCCGTTGTTTGTGTCGTAATCCTCCCCCTGCGTCGCCCGAATGCCCTTTCTCAAGCGGTTTCATGGAAAGCAGATCCAGCGCCCAAATTATACGGACCCATAGTCGAAGCGCGTCAGGCAGGTGCGGCTCACTGCGCGGCAGGGAGATACAGATTCAGGTTTCTCGCGCGGTTGAGCTTGAGGGTTGCTGCGCGATCGACCTCGCTCATGGAAATGCACAGGTGCCTGGCGTCCGGATCGACGTAGTGCAGGCCGTCGTCAGCGGCGAAGACCATTACGGCGGAGAGGGTCGAACCGCTCTTGAGGACAATCACAAAGGCCTGTGGCTCAGACTCTGAGGTTGTCGAGGACGCGGAGGGGGAAGAAGCCGCGCCTGCGGCAGGCCATTTGTACTCTTTGATCACAGGATGCACCGGCGGCTCGACGACGGGCGGTTCAGGCGGCTGAACGAACACGGGCGGCTGCTGAACAAGAACGACCGGCTGGGACGCGTAATCGTACGCGGGGCCAGAGTCGTAGGGCAGGGATGCGTAGCCGAATCCGTAGGGCGAGACGGCCCGTGCGCGGTTGAAACCGTGGCCACCTCGGGCAAAGCCACCCCGGGCGAAACCAGGCCGGGCTCCGCCGCCGCGCTGGGCGCAGGCATCGTTCACCGCACTCACAGCAAGGAGCGCAAACAAACCGAGCACGATCGTCCGCCGCATGGCCCGCCCTCGTGACGAGGATACTAACACCTGCGCCTGCGAATGTAAATCCTGTTGCGGCCGGGGCCAGGGCTGTTCCCCGTACTTTTGGTGTACAGGCGCGCCGGCATCGGGAGCCCTTGTTTGCCCAAAATCCCCGGCGCGGACTGGAATGTGGAGCTTCTGCACGTCTTTGCCAAGGCGACATCGCAGACCCGCTCCATCTCTTCGTCATTCGCCTGCGTGTATACTTGAGCCGTTCCGCGCTAGGCAACGGTTTCAGGACCGACCCGCTCACGCCGATCTGTTTTTGGAACCGGCTGCTCCGAGCCTGCCCTATCCAGCCAACGCTTGAAGACGAGGTGAACGGTTGTCCCAGGTCGTCTCATTGCCGGAAGCTCCTCGAACGGCGCTTGAGCCTCTCTGCGTCGATCTCGACGGCACGCTGGCAAAATCCGACACACTCGTCGACTCGCTGCTGGTACTGGCGCGCACCCGTCCGGCGCTCCTTTTCGCCCTGCCCGGGCGGCTTCTTCACGGCAAAGCCGCCTTCAAGGCGTTCATCACCTCGCACATCTCGCTCGACGTCGCGCATCTCCCTTACAACCGCGCGTTGCTGCAGTTTCTGCACGAGGAGCGGGCCCGCGGCCGTGCTCTCTACCTCGTCACCGGAGCCAACGCCCAACTGGCCGACCGCGTCGCGGCACATCTCGGCATCTTTAGCGGCGTTCTGGCGAGCGATGGCGAGATCAACCTGACTGGAACCCGCAAGCTAGATCGCCTCCGCGCCCGGTTCTCCGGCGCCTACGCGTACATCGGCAACGACACTCCCGATCTGCCGGTGCTGGCGCACGCCGCTGAGATCATGGTGGCCAATCCCAGCCTTCGCCTGCGTCTCAGAATGCGCCTCGGCGGCATTCATCCTGCGCGCACCTTCGCTGAAGGCGGCGGTTGGCTCCGTTCGGTGCTCATGGCCCTGCGCCCGCATCAATGGGCAAAGAATCTACTCATCTTTCTGCCTCTTTTGCTGGCGCACGTGGCCGCCCCCAACCGCCTGCTGACGGCGCTGCTGGCCTTTTTCTGTTTCAGCTTCACGGCCTCGTCGGCTTACATCGTCAACGATCTGCTCGACATCGAGGCCGACCGCCGCCACCCGCAAAAGCGCCTGCGTCCCTTTGCCACGGGCGATCTATCCGCCATCGCCGGCGCCGGCCTAGCAATTGCTCTATTGCTCCTGGCCTTCGCGGGCACGCGCTTTCTGCCGCCTGCTTTTTCCGGGTGGTTGCTGCTTTATCTGGGCGCCACGCTTGCTTATTCGTGGTTCCTCAAGCGCATCGCCCTCGTCGATGTGCTGGTGCTTTCTGGCCTCTACACGCTGCGCCTGCTGGCTGGCAGCGCCGCCACCCAGTCCCACATCTCGCACTGGCTGGCCGGCTTCTCCGTCTTTCTGTTCTTCTCGCTGGCCATCGTCAAGCGCTTTGCCGAGCTTGAGAACCTGCGCAGCAGCGGTTTGCCGCCCCGCAACGGCCGCGGATACCTCGTGACGGACGCCGATCAGCTGAGGAGTTTTGGCACCGCCAGCGCCTTTGCGGCCGTCATGGTCTTTGCCATCTACATCAGCAGCAGCGACGTGGTCGTGCTCTACCGCCGCCCGCAACTGCTCTGGCTCATCATGCCGCTGATGATTCTCTGGCTCTGCCGCATCTGGCTGCTGGCTTCGCGCGGCGAACTCGACGAAGACCCCCTCGTCTTCGCCTTCACCGACCGCATGAGCCTGGGCGTAGGCATTGCCGTCGCCGCGATTGCGTGGCTGGCGATCTGAACGGCGCGGTTGGTTTACCCGTCTCGAGTCTCTAGTCCCTGTTTTTTAGCTGAACAGATCCTTCATCTTCTCGATCAGACCGGGTGAGGTGGGCTTGTTGTCCACGGTCATGGTCTCGGCTAGCTTGGCCACCAGCTCGCGCTGCGCCCGGTTCAGCTTGCGCGGAATCTGCACCATCACCTTCACGATCAGGTCTCCGTTGCCCTTCTCGTTCAGGTAGGGAACGCCGCGTCCTCGCACGCGCAGCTCTCTGCCGCTCTGCGTGCCTTCGGGAATCTTGATCTCGATCGGGCCGTCAATGCCGGGAATCGCGAACTCTGCGCCCAACGCCGCCTGCGGAAAGCTGATGGGAAGCACGCAATAGAGGTCCTGCCCATGGCGCTCGAAGAAATCGTGCGGCCGGATGGAAAGGATGATATAGAGGTCGCCCTTGAGTCCGCCGCGGCGGCCGGCGTCGCCCTCGCCCCCGTAGCGGATCCGCGTTCCCTCTTCAACCCCTCGCGGCACCTTCACTTTCAACTTGATCTCCGTGGCCGCGCGGCCCTCCCCGCGGCACGCCGCGCACGGATCGCTGATCACCGAGCCGGTGCCGCCGCAGGCCACACAGGTGCGGGCAACCGAGAAGAATCCCTGCTGATAGCGGAGCTGCCCG
>Ga0187852_1001907_pt1 | contig 18265 bp, 13 predicted proteins | sample June2016WEW_6_40_FD_134511 | JGI IMG/M metagenome (GOLD analysis project Ga0187852, IMG submission 134511) | Peatland microbial communities from SPRUCE experiment site at the Marcell Experimental Forest, Minnesota, USA - June2016WEW_6_40 | ecosystem: Environmental > Terrestrial > Soil > Wetlands...
CAACGTTGATTCCAAAGCGCGCAGCCGCCTGGCGGTCCACAACAAAGTCGAGATTCGGCTGCCCCGTATCGCGCATGAGCCCCAGGTCTTTCACGCCAGGCACGGTTGCCATCTGTGCCACAACCTCATCGCCCTTTTGTTCCAGAATGCTCAGGTCGTCGCCGAAGATTTTGACGGCCAACCCTCCTTTGGTTCCAGTCAGGGTTTCGTCCACGTTGTCTTCAATCGGCTGCGAGAAGTTCCAGAACGCGCCGGGCAGCTTCGATACTTCCCGATTCATCGCGGCGATCAGCTCATCCTTGTCGCCATGAAACACCCGACGCCATTGCTCCTTCGGCTTCAGATCGACAAAGTATTCCGTGTTGCCAAAACCGCCGGTATCTGTTCCATCGTCCGGCCGCCCAACTTGTGAGACGACTTTCGTCACTTCCGGGAATGAGGCGAAGATAAGGCGCGCCTTGGTTGCGAATGCCTTGCCTTCGGTCAAGCTGGTCGAGTTTGTCAGCGTACCGCGAGCCCAGATCGCGCCTTCATCCAGGTGCGGCAGAAACTCCGAGCCGATCACGCCGCTGAACGCCAGGAATAGCGTCAGTAGAAACGCGACGCCCCACACGCCGAACACGATCTTCTTATTCCGGATAGCCCAACGAAGACGCAACTGATATTGCCTGATCAGGAAAACCATCAGGGGGTTATGCCATTCCCCGATTTCCTTGCGAAATAACACACTGCTCAAAACCGGTGCGATCAGGATGGAGAACGTCATGGCGCCGAGAAGCGCAAACGCCACTGTCCACGCCATCGGCTTGAACAGCTTCCCTTCTACGCGCTGCAGCGTGAAGATCGGCAGATATGCGGTAATGATGATGGCAATGGCAAAGAAGACCGGGCGCTGCACTTCGTGGCAAGCTTCCCGAATCACCGCGCTGATTGGCCGGGGCAAAGTCTGCCTTCCGTTCGCGCGGCCATTCGCGTGTGCGCCGTTCCCATTTCCGTTGCCGTATGCTCGACTCAAATGACGGACAATGTTCTCCACCATCACGACGGCCCCATCGACGACCATCCCAAAGTCCAGCGCACCCAGCGAGAGAAGGTTTGCGGGAATCTTGCTTACATCGAGCAGGATTGAAGCAAAGAGCAGCGCAAACGGGATGGTAAGCGCAACAATAAACGCGCCGCGCACATTTCCGAGGAAAAGGAAGAGAATGATCGTGACCAGGATCATGCCCTCGGCCATGTTGTGCAGAACGGTGTGCAGCGTGTAGTGCAGAAGGTCGGAGCGGTCGAGCATGGGCACGACCTTTACGCCCTCGGGAAGGATTTGATCGTTCAGCTCCTTCACCTTCGCATGAATCGCGTCAAGCACGGGTTGAGCATCGGCGCCCTTGCGCATCAAGGCCACGCCCTGAACCACCTCGGGATTGTCGACGATCGTGCCATCCGGAAGATGGTCCGCGCGGGCCATCGCGCCGAGCAGAATTCGCGGTCCCTGCACCACGTCCGCCACGTCTTTGACGCGCAGCGCGGTGCCATTCTTGGTCGTGAGGACAGTGTTTCCAATGTCCTGTACGCTTTTGTAGAGACCTAGCGCGCGGACATTCATTTGCTGCTCGCCGGCTTCAAGAAAACTGCCGCCGGCATTCACGTTATTGTTGGCCAGTTGCTGTTCAAGCTGCCCGATGCTGAGCCCGTACGAGACTAGCTTGTTGGGATCGACACGGACCTGATATTCCTTCGTCGTGCCGCCGAAAGTCGACACGTCTACGACGTCGGGGACCGACTTGAACTGCTTTTCCAGCGTCCAGTCCTCGATGGATTTCAGTTCCATCAGGTCGTATTTGGGGTTGGTGCTGTGCAGTGTATACCAATAGATCTGGCCGACCGTGCTCCAGTCGGTGCCGATTTGCCCCTGAAGGCCAGGCGGGAAATTCACCAGCGTTAGCCGCTCCAGGACCTTCTCGCGATTCCAGTCGTTGTCGGACTGGTCATCGAAAATCATCAAAACGAACGAGAGACCAAAGATCGACTCCGACCGCAGCGCAGTCATGTGCGGAATGCCATTCATTCCGATCTCGACCGGAATCGTTACTTGCTGCTCAACTTCTTCGGCCGCTCGGCCCGGCCATTGTGTGATCACCGTGACGTAGTTATCCGCTATGTCGGGATACGCTTCCACGGGGAGAAAATGAAAGGAGACGATTCCCCAGGCGGTCAGCAACAGCGCGGCCGCCAAAACGACGAAGCGATTGCTCAGAGCAAAATCGACCAGTGCTCGAATCATTGTCTTATCCTGTCGCTCCGTGCCTATTGGTTCTCGACCATGTTTTCGAGATAAGCGGGGTTGACCACAATCGGCTGCCCCGGGTGAAGCTCAGACACGATTTCCTGATTGTCGCCCGGGAGAGAATCGCCCAGAACAACCTCGATGCGCTGAAATCGGTTACCTGGCGCCGGCACATAGACCCAGTCGCGATCGTGCAGGCGCAGGATTGCCGACGAAGGAACCTCGGTGTGAACCTCCTTCTTACGGCCCCGGAAAGTTGCCGTGGCGAACATGCCCACGCGAACTGCGCCGGGATTTCTGACTTCAATACGAACCTTTGCGGTGCGGATGGTCGGATCGAGAAGGGCGCCGATGTTGCTCACCGTTCCTTTGAGCGTCATGCCCGGGAATGCGTTGAGACTTACCGTGGCTTCGTCGCCTAGCTTCACGTTGGGGATGTCGTTTTCATATACATCGCAGATCACCCAGAGCGTCGAGAGATCGGAGATGGTGAATGGGCTGGTTCCAAGGCTCTGAACGCCGCCCGCATTCGTCACCTCCTGATCGGTAATGACGCCGGAGATGGGGGCCTTGAGCTCGACGATCCCAGAAGGATGGTCGGGATTGCCTCCGAGCAGCCGCAGATGTTCTGCTGCGACGTCGACGGCGATCTTGGCTTTGTCCTCGGTATCCTTCGCAATCTGAAGATCATTTAGCGCAATGGCGCCGTGCTGGTAAAGCCCCTGTGCGCGATCCCACTGCGCCTTGGCCAGAACTTCGTCGGCGACAGCGCTCTGATAAGTCGCGAATCCACCGGAGATATCGTCGCTTTGTAAGGTCAGAAGCACCTGGCCTTTCCTGACTATGTCTCCCAGGCGCGCATTGATAGCAACCACGCGGCCTGTTGCCAGCGAGATCACGGGCACGGTCTTGGCGACATCGGGAGTCACTGTGCCAGTCACAGCGAGCGTGGGAAACGCGTCATATTCCGTTGCCGTAACCAGGGGATACTTCGACGGATCGTCAACCGCCCAGCTGGCGACGTTGACGTCGGGCTCGATTTTGGCGGCCGGTGGCGCTTCGGTCGCCGCGTTAACCTTATCGCTTTTGCAGCCGCTGCTGACGAGAGTTGCAATCAGCACCACCGGCAGTAGTGCAAATCCCATAGCATTGCTTTTCATGATGATTCTTGCCCCCTTGTGCCTTTCAGCCATCTGGACACCCGGACACCTCCAAATAGCGGCAGCCGTTGTTAACGTAGTCGGATTGTGAAACTGATCACTTTCTGAAGCGGCCTCTACGCATTGCTTCGCGCGGCAGCTGCAGGAACTGAACCAGCCTGAAGTTAGATCGAATGAGCAGAGTGGATCAGGCCGCGGGAGGGGGGCGATTCTGAATGAAGGAGAGGACGGGAACCTGCACAGCCGGGACAAGGAGGCTGCCCAGAATAGCGAATCGCAAGGTGTTGAAATGATTCTGCGCGGCCAGCGTAGGAGTCGATGCCACGACGGGATGAAGTGGGGCGTGCGTATGCGCGCCCAATTCATCCTCGCGCTGGAAACACCGCATCTCAGCGGGATTCTGCGCCATCGCCATGTCGTCATACATCGTGATGACAACAAACATCATGACGAGGACTAACCCCAGGGAGACGATTTGTACCGAGCGTCCCCGGTCGTCGCGCCGCGCATGGAGCACCCACAGCCAGCACATCGCTGTGGCCAGCGCCACCCATCCGAGATTGAGGGCCAACTCCATTAGGGATTACCTCTGCATTCCACTTTCATTCTGGCGAACATGTGTCAGTACTTATGCGCTGGTGAGTAGCCGGCGCGGAAATTACCGCTGCGCCTGGGCAGCACCGGAATTCGATGAAATCCCAGTGCTGTGTGCCAGGGGCGGGGTTAGTAAGTCCAGCCGCCTTCACGAGCGTGGGGCCGGGTGGGGTTTGCCGCGACTAAAAGCGCACCATAATCGCGAGCGTGGTGTTCGTTTGATTCGTGCGCAGGTCGGGCCACCAGATCGAATTGAGACCTGCGGGTTTGCCTATGTCCCCAGCGGCTGCGCCGCACGCTTGCTCCGCGCTTAACAGGCCCGCGGTGCCGTAGCCGAAACCGGAAGCGTTACCGGCAGCGCAGGCGTATTGCGCAGGCGCGCCGTTGTTCCCTCCGGGCGGGGTGATGCCGCCATGCCCCGTCCAATAAGGCACATCGGAGTAGCGATAGCCTTCTTCAAGCCGGAAGGTGATAAATTGACTTGGCATATAGTCGAGGGTGATCGTTCCGTCGTGCATCTGTGAGCGATCGCCGGCGTTCTCGGTGTAGTACGGCGTGCCGGTGACCGCGGTGGCGCCGTTGATGGGCGGCAGCAGGGTAAGGTAGCGGCCGGGATTGTTCATGACTCCGCCGCCCAGGGTAACCGCGAAAAGGTCCTTGTGGAACCAGTAGCGGTTGTAGATCATGTAACCAAGGAAAGCCTCCTTTGGCTCGCCGTTTTTCGAGCTGTGGCAGTTTACGCCGCCGTTATAACTACTGGTAGTGCCTTTTTCCGGCGAGAAACCATGGGGGTCCAACTTACCGTCGGGCGTGGCGAACGACGCTGGTCCGCCGCCGTACTCGCATCCTGCGTCGCCGGTGATTGTAAACGCGATCTTGTCCAGAAGTTTCGTGGGCTGATCATATACCTTGACCTGGGCGCTATAGTCAGCGTGGATGCGCGAGCGGCCGAGATTTGCCGAGTCGTCTTCGCCCATGCCGTAGTTATTCCATACGAAGTCAAGGTAAGGCTTGGGACGCCAGAGAATCTGCCCGCCCAGACCAGGCTTGCTGCCAAAGCGCGCATACGATTGCCAGCCATTGATGATCCACGGCTCAATCTTCAGCTTGGATGTGGGGAAATACTGGATGCGCATGCCGTTGAAGAACCACGGCGTATTCGAGGAAACGAACGAAGGCTGATAGGTCCAATTATCAAAGTTGTAATAGCTGAAGAGGCCGATGTAGGAAACGAAGATACCGGCATCGACGTTCACCCCATGAGCCACATCCCAGTGATAGCCGCCCCACGCTTCCGAGACATACTTATATGCGCCCGCCAGATCCCAGTTGCCGCGATTGACGCTGCCGTCGTTGCGCGGCGTGGTTGTGGCGAACAATCCGTCCATAAGGAGAATGCGCCCGCGCACATTATCAATATGAATGTCGCCGCCAATACTGATCTGTTCCAATTGCCACTCATCCGAGCGGAAGCTCTCTGTTGCCCCGCCCATGGTGTCGTCCTTAGGGTGGTTATAGTCCAAAATATAATTCGCATCAGCGCGAAATTCGGGAGTAAAGTACTTGGTGGCCATGGGGCTGTCCGTGGCGTGTCCGTTGCTATTCAGCCAGGTCCAGTCTCCCGGGAACGGTTCGCCTTTGGTGGTCCTTTGAGCGCTGATCTCCGGGGCTGCCGGCTCGGCGGGCGCTGCGGCAGGCGGTGTTGCGGTCTGTAACGATGACGACATGCCGGTCGCGGGCTTCACCGATTTCAGTACCGCGCCACCGGTTCCAGCGATCAGTTCTTTTTCGGCCGCAGTCATTTGGGCAGCATCGCTACTGCCTTTAGCCGTGTCAGCGTGCTGATCCTTGACCTCTTTCTCAAGTTGGTCGAGGCGGGCCTTGAGAACCTCGACCTCCTGTTCGAGAGGCGACTCGGGCGGTGTAGCTGCAGTCGAGGGGCGGCTGGTCGTGGTGCCGCCGGCGGCCGGTGGATCGGAGCCTGCCACTTGTGCCGGCTGCGAGGGCGTGGCCCCGCCCGCTTGCGCCAGACTGGGACAAACGGTTGCGGCGGCCAGGACCGCCAACGTCACAGCATTCCAAATAAGTGTCTTCATATTCTCCTCTCGCTTTCTGTCAAAACTGCGGGTTGGACACTTGTGTCGACTAAGCCCACCGTGCTGCCGGTTGCGCTCTCCACGATCAGGCCGTCCGGCCGCGGATTGTGTTGCTGGCAATTCCGTTCACGATAGACTCATGTGGCCATTTCCTCTGCGAGTATCGACCGGACATCTTACGAACCATTGCAACGGATAACGTATAAGCGGCACATAAAGCATTCGTAGATTGTTCATAAGTTCGTGATGGATGGATGTGATACGCCCACTATCACTACTGGTCATAATGAGAGGGAATATAGTGTTGTCGTACGAGCTACATCGAATGGTCAGGCAGGAGGAACACTGAAGGCCTTGCACAACGTCGCGCAACGCATCCCTACTGTAGATGGGTGTACGTAAGTTACTATTGGGAGACAATAAGGATCATGTGAAGATTCCACAAGGAAAGTATAAGAAACATTGCGACACGATAACCGCTTCGCTCCCGCAGAGCCCTAAGCATCCTCTATATAGGAGCCTCACGATAGCGAATTACTGTCACAGTTGCGGAAATGCTGCCAGCATGAGGCCTTGTCGTTGATACACTACAGGAAGCCAAGCGGCCTCACTGCGGATAGACCCTAGCAGGCATGCTCAGTATTGCAATATCCGAAGAGTAAGTTAAATGCGTGCGCCAGCCATACGCTGGCGCACTAGAGTTTCATTTCATCTGACAGGCTGGCATTGAATTGGGTCTATGCTCCCACGCCAGCCATAACCCACCTGCTGCCCCGAGACTTCACTCATATTGTTTCGCTGCACCCACAGATTGGTCCGTAGCCCCGCCCTCGGCTTTTTGGTGAAACGTCAGGGCCTGTTCGGCGCACGTTTTCGCTTCAGACCTGTCGTAATCACCGCTGTTGCGCGCGTGATCGACCAGGATCGGGTAGTTCTTGGCTCTAAAGGTAGCGTTATTCAGCCGATCGAGCTCCTTATCTTCCTCCCTCGCTTTCTGCTCGAACTCTTTCGATCGGTCGTCGAAATATGCGGCAAGCTGAGCGAACTCCTCGCGCGTTTGCGCACTCTTTAGCAGCCGCTTCACATCCGCTCGTTTCAGTAACCCCCGTGTTGGAGGTTCCTGTGACCGGCACACACCCGCCGCGCTGGCGGCGAGCACAAGAATCAACACAAATCGGTTCAGCCTGAAAGTCATCTCATTCACTCCTTTTGCGATCAGTGACCAAGACATCTGCTTGCCAGAACTCATGCGGCCAATCTGTCATCGTCTTTCCGCGTGGGGTTCATCACAAGAGCGTCGTTGCTGACCAGTGCTGTTTCAACAGTCTCAGCGACACATAGAGAATGGACGATGTGATCTAAAGAAGGCATGAAGTGAATGTAAGTAGGGCATAAGTCACAAAATAGTGTGAGTCAGTCGCGAGTTCATCTGAGTCTCGGTTGCACGATTTAGGTCCGCGAAGCAGGGTCTCCCAGGAGGCGCTCACCGCTTTCTCGCAATCCAGCGACAAGAGCTGTCGTCGCCAGATTCCAGCGGGCCAAAGCAGAGAGTCACGCCTCACAACGCAAATCTAGGCTCGGCTCCAGGGCAACGGAACGGCCCACATCTGCTCGAGCCCCTTGCCGCATCCTCTGTATAAATCCTTTGCCCGATTGCGTAACGCCAGTACCGCAGTCAGAAATCCCCGGCCGTTCACGCCCATACAATAGAGATCTGTTGCGGGTTGTTGAGATCCCGCTAGCAGAGACGCATCGCTTCAAGGAGCCAGGAAGCAATGGATCGAACCATCGAAGTCATCCGAAATCGGCGCAGCATTCGTGCCTACAAACAGGAAAGCGTTGCGCGCACGATCATGGAAGAGATCGTAGACTGCGCGCGGCTGGCGCCGACCGCCATGAACGTGCAGCCTTGGGATTTTGTCGTGGTGACGAAACGCGAGGATCTGGCCAAGATCCCCACCCTGATCGGCCACGGCGAGTTTATTGCGCAGTCGGCATTTGCCGTGCTGGTGCTCGCCCGGGAAACAGAGTGTGCCGTAGAAGACTGCTCGGCAGCGACGGAGAACCTGCTGATTGCCGCGGCGGCGCACGGCATCGGCTCCTGTTGGGTGGCGGGGACAAAGCAGGCATACGGGCCGGCGGTTGCCCGTGAGTTTGGCGTGCCGGCTGATCGGCAACTGATCGCCATCGTTTCCTTCGGCTATCCGGCCGAAGAACCCAAAGTCGAGAAGCGGCCGCTCGAGGACGTCCTACACTGGAACCGCTTCTGAAGAGTCCATCCTAAAGAAAACACACGCATTATCCCTATCCATCGATTCCTCGACCGCAGGAGGAGCTTTTCCGAATCGGGCGGCCTGGAATCCCGCTGCCGAGCTGGAAGCGTCTAGTACCATCATGACTTAGCCGACATTAAAGCCAAACGAGTCAGCGGGTTATCGTGGCAATAAAGCTGTTGACGCACATAGTTGTTCTGTTGTCACTTGTTCTGCTGAGTCGGAGGGCTGGCTGCGCTGTCGTTGTTGATGATTACGCTGTCGTCAGCCCCAATTTGGTAGTTTCCACCTACGACCAAGGTTGCGGTTTGGCCAAAAGGATAGACTCGCAAATCGTCCACGGGAACATCCTGATGCGCTACGATGCCTTCTTCACCAATGGGAGTGATGCGCGTCAATCGGTAGATTTGGGCTCCAGAGGAATAGTGCTTAGAAGGATCATCGGTCGATTCATAAGCCACACAGACAATAACGTTGAGCATCACGAATCCATGGCTCGTGAATTTATCCACATTCTGAATGCCCAAGAAGAATTTTCTCTCCTCTACACTGTCGGCTCCGGGGAAGACTGTTACCTCAGAACTAGCCGAATCTTTTTCCGCTATTAGGCAGGCATTCTTCTTGAATGTGGCGAACAATTCTTGATCGCCTGTTATGGGAATGAACTCCACATCAGTAAAGACGTGCGTCGCGGGAGTCAGCCCAGTATTACGAAGGTCGAATTTCAATTTCAAGGTCAACCCGAATTGGTCAAAATGAAGAGGGCTGTCTTTCAGGGCGACGAAAGAAATCCATGGGCGCTCGGACATCTCCAGTTGGGACGCACTAGTAGTGGCTTGATTCATGGCAGCTTTGGCACTCCGATATGCGCTATACGACATCCAAAGCGTGAGACCGGCATAGATGATGACGAAGACAAGCCCAGCCACCTCAACCCCAAAGCGAAGCTTGTCGCGGGCTTCCTGCTTTTTTTCGGCGGCATCGCGCTTCTTTGCAAGATCTGGTGGAACATGCGCTTCAATCTCTCCCGTGACGTGAATATTACCCGTGATGTTGTTCATTTCTTGGCTCTTTTCATGGCCATGGCCGTCAGAATGTGACTTGTTGCCACCGGGATTTCGGTGCTTATGTGACATAGGTTTCAAGCGAGCAAAATGCGCGTATGAAACACGAATACCATGAACGCCCGAAGGCTGGCGAGAACCTCGAGAACGTGGCGCGGGCTGTCTTTCAGGCTCCGAAGGTCGAGAAGCCAAAGAGACAGCCCAAGGCAACGCCTAAACGCCGCAAAACGACCAGCAGAGACGAGGGCTAGAACGGCTCCTTCGCGCGATGCCGGTCACTTCAGACGAGCCCGTTCAGTTTGAACCGAAACCGCCGTTGTTCTGTCCCATGCGCGAGCTATTGTTCCCGATCACTTCGACAGCAGGCGCATTGCTTTCGCTCCAGGCCTCAGCGCCGGTGTGCGTTAGTCGTCCGCTGGCCTGGTTCCAATCGAGGTCCGTAATATCGTGCATGCCTTTTTCGTAGGCATACGTGGTCCCATCGTCGGAGTACAGCGCAAAGTGCGCATCGGCGCCGGGATAGACGCGGATCTTCTCGATGGCCTGCTTTTCGTTGGTGCTCTCGATGGAAGCGCCTAAGGGAAGAATGGAGCCGGCGCGCACGAAGACTGGGATGGTGTCGATTGGAGCCGGCACCATGATGCGCTGTCCGCCGTGCACGCGCTCGTTGGTCCAGAAGTTGAACCAGTCGCACCCTGCGGGCAAGTAGACGGAGCGCTCCGTGGCGCCCTGTTCGGTTACCGGCGCCACAAGCAGCGCGGGACCGAACATGTATTCGTCGCCGATATTGGCGACATTTGGATCGTTGGGAAAATCGAGGAAGAGGCCGCGCATAAACGGCGCGCCCGTCTCGTGCGTTTGCCAGGCAAGGGAATAGATGTAAGGCATCAACTGGTAACGCAGGCGCAAATACTTCTCGAGAATGGGCTCGGCCTGCTTGCCGTAACTCCACACTTCGTTGTGGTTGCGGGTTCCGTGGGTGCGGAAGTTCGGCTGAAACGCCCCGTACTCAAACCAGCGCACGTACAGTTCAGGATAGTCGTCGTAGTTGCCCACATTGTCGCGCGCATCGCTGGGATCGATCAGCGGCGTGTGCGCAGGTGTGTGCTTGGCGGGCAGCGCCTGCCAGCCGCCGATGTCGGTCGACCAATAGGGCATTCCGCTGGCGGTAAAGTCGATGCCGGTCGGCACCTGGCGCTTGAGCGTGTCCCAATTCGGAGAGATGTCGGACGACCAGAAGATCGCGCCGTTGTGCTGCGCGCCAAGATAGCTGTCGCGAGCCAGGATGAGCGCGCGTTCTTTCATGTCCGCGCGCATTCCGTTGTAGAAAGCCGCAGTATGAAAGAGCGGATACACATTGAAGTATTGCGTGCCCGGACCGATCTTGAAGTACGAGCCGTTGGGCGGCAAATCGGGTTCCGTTTCATCGGCCCAGAAGGCGTCGAAGCCCTTGGCAACGTAGTTCTCGCGGATGACGCTCCAGTACCACTTCGCGGCCTCGGGATTCGTGGTGTCGATATCCGAGCCGGCCTTATCGTAGGGCAATCCATTGGTGGGCGTGCCGTCGGCCAGGTGCTCAAACCATCCGTTTTTCAAAATCAAATCGTAGTAACGGCTGCCGGGCGTAAAGCGCGGCCAGACGCTGATCATCACGTGGTAGTTCATACTGTGAAGCTGCTTGAGCATCTCCACAGGATCGGGCCACGCCTTGGGGTCGAAATCCATCTGGCCCATCTTGGTGTAGGTAAACCAATCGATCACCAGATCGTCGATGGGAAGATGGCGGTCGCGGTAGCCCTTCGCCACCGCCATCAACTCGGCCTGCGAACTGTAACGCTGCTTGCACTGGATATATCCGTACGCGCTCTTCGGCAGCATGGGCACATCGCCGGTGAGAAGCCGGTAGCCGCGATAGATGGCGTCGTAATCTCCGGCAATCACGAAGAAACTCACCCGCTGTCCCACCTGCGATTTGAAGGTGTTCTGATGATTGAATCCCAGCGCCACGGTGGTCTTGGCAGGATTGTCCCAGATCAGCCCGTAGCCTTTGTTGGTTACCAGAAATGGCACACAGACCGATTGCCCGGACGGAGCATTGTAGTCGTGCGCGCATTCGATCACACGGCCGCGGCGGTCGAGGACGCCCTGCTGGTTTTGCCCCAGGCCGTAGTCGTGCTCGTCGTCCGCGGCAGAGAAGCTGGCGCCCACTTCGAAGAACGGCGGATCGGAGGGCCGGCGGTCGTATTCAAGATCGTGATTTCCATCCTTATAATTCAGGACAGCCATCTCCCAGCCGTCGAGGCGGAGAAGTTCCTTCCCGTCGGAGGTGGCGATGTCGAGACCGACGTGGCCGGTAGAGCCGGAGAAGAATTTCGCGGTCTCGGGCAAATGCTCCCCGCGTCTCACGGGTGGTTGCGCAAGCCGAACGGTGAGCGCGCTTGACTGAAGGATGTCTCCCTCAGGGCTTGAGTGAAGCGACCAACCGGCGGAGTCAGGGTGCGCGACCATGCCATAACCCGGCGCAGCCAATGCGTCTTCGCGTCTCAGGCTCATGCTTACCCGCACAACATTGGGCGCGTACGGCTCAATCAGAACCGTGGCAGTGCCGCGCTGAGTGCGAATCTCGGCCGTCTGACCGGAGATGCGTAGAGATGCTGCAACCAGCGCCAGAAGTGGCCATGCGTAGCGGCAGAAACGTGCGAATTCGGAATTGCGGTGTTTCATACGGTTTCGTCGATCTCCTTGCTCTTGAGCGCACTCGAATCGGGCGCTCTCAATTGTAAGCAACGTGCGGGCACTGCTAACGCCCGGATGGACGTCTTCAGTTGCGGTTGCTGCTGCCATCGCGGTCGATGCGCCGCAGGGTGATTAACACTACGTCATTGCTGCGCATGGAAATTCCGATTTCGACGGCGCCGTCTTTGCCGGCATGCACGATTCGATTCTCCTCCGGCAAATCGCGGGTGAGTTCGTTCAGGTGCGCGACTTCGCTCGCGGACAGATCTTTGGGCGCACCCATTTCAAGATAGGCCGAATATGCATCGTTCGCATGGAACCCGGTGCGGCGCACCTCAAGACGGTATGCAGCGCCAGGCGCAAGATGCGTCATCTGAAGCTCAACCGGTGCTGCAGGGTGGGCAGGGATCACCTTGGTGTAGAAAGGACGATCGCTCACCTTCTGATCGGGCTGCTCGAAATCCCAGATCACAGCGGTGAGGTTTCCATCCGCGATAGCCAACATGGCCTGCGGGTCATCGGAGGCAATCGAGTTTCCCTGGAGCGCATGAAGATACTTATAGGCGAAGAACGCCGGCTTGCGGATGCCTTCAGGATTCAGGAGCCCGAATCCTCCTTGAAAAGGGGCGGTGGGCGGGCCCGGCTCTTCGAACAGGTCGGTGTAAGTCCAGTAACTCATTCCTTGCACCAGTCCCTGGCAGGCCTTCAACTTGCTCAGAATGTACGGTGCACTGATGTAGGAATCGTGCACAGGATCGCGCGGCGTGTAGCTGGTGCTCCACTCCGTGAAATACAAAGGCAGCTTCGGAAAAGGCGACATCGCGATCTCCTGACGCACGCGGCGCACGTCGCCCACGATCGCATCCGGCGAAGCGGAGAGCTTCACATCGCTTTGTCCCTGCTCATCGAGAAAACCGCCATCCACTCCGTAGGTATGCGTGGTCACAAAATCGATGGGAGCGCCGCTTTGCTTCACATGCGTAAGAAACTCGGGAACCCACGCCGCTCCGGCAGTGGCAGGGCCGCCCACGCGCAACGCAGGATCGACGGACTTGATCGTCTTTGCCGTCACATCGTAGAGCTCGAAGTACGCCTTCTGGTCGGCACCCTCCCAAAAGCCGGAGAGATTGGGCTCGTTCCAGACCTCGAAATACCACGTGCGCACCTCGTCCTTGCCATAGCGCTCTTCAATGTGGCGGACGAATGCAGCGACCAGTTCCTGCCAGCCCGCGAGCTTGGGGTGCGAGGTGTTGCCGTTCCAATAGAAGATGCTGTTCTTCGAGGTGGCAAGCGCTTGCGGCGTAAAACCGAGTTCGACAAACGGCTTGATGTGCCGGGCCAGCAGGTCATCGTAAAGCCGGTCGATTCCCGACCAGTTATAGACGGTCTTGCCATTTTCGGTGCGCACGGTTCCCAGCACGTCGTGAAAGATTGCGTGGAAACGAATGTAGCGAAAGCCGAGTTCGTCGACGGCCAGCTTGAGCTGCGCCTGGCTGTCGTCGCGAATCAGCGTACCCGGATAATCTGAGCCCACCGACAACTCGACGAATCGATCGACGGGTCCGGTTGTGTTGTCGAGATTCACGACAAGGTGGCGCGCGGGAAGCGGTTGCGATTGCGCGGCCAGCGGTAGAGCGGAAGAAGCGGCAAAGAAACAAAGAAGAATTGCCAAAAGCCGCCGCCGCACGGATCTGAACGCGGCTGCACCTTGCGTACGAGAATAAGAATGCGATGCGTTAATTTGCACTGGTCCTCCAGATGATTCTCCTGCCGTTCCCGATCCCCAAATCCGCCGTACCGAAGGCCATCTCTAATCGTCCGCCGCCTGTGCCGCTTTAGGCGTCAGTGCAGCAAAGGAAATCAGCTCGATGCCATCAACTTCGCGGATCGCGGCTAGGGCAATGCGTTCGCGGTCGCGCGAGGCGTGCAGCCGCGTGCGCACGCGCAAGAGGTCCGCATCGTTGTAGCCAGGATGTGTCACCAGTTCCCAGGTGCCCGCTGGAAGCTGCCGGAGCAGGGAACGCAAGGTGGCCGCGTCGAGACTTCCTGTGCCGGCCATGGCGATGGTTCCGTCGCTGGTCACAAATCCCTCTTGACTGATGATCTTGCGCGAACGAGGCGAGAGCGGACCCAGCGCCGCGACCTGAACCACGCGCGCCAGCGAAGCGCCGATTGCAGCGCGCAGGGCCCACTCCGGCTCAAAGGGATGGCGCACCGCGCGGATGCCTGCCGCGCCGGCGGCGCGCAGTACCGGGCGCAGCACTGCCGAAAAGATGTGCGCGTGCTTGTGCGTGTCGATGTGCGTCAGGCGCACGCCGCGGTCTCGCAGGTGGGCGATCTGCGCCGCTGCCTCCGCCTCGATCTCCCCGGCGCGAATGCGGCCCGTGAAAAGCCGCAGCAGGAAGGCCGTGAGCGATGGCAAAAACTGCCCGGTCCGCGGATCGACAAGGCTGGGAATCTTTGTCGGTGGCAGCACCGGCTCGCCATCGACGAGAACGATGTGGCAACCCACGCCCAGCGATGGCGTGGCGCGCGCCAATTCAATCGCCTCATCGGTCGCGCCGGCGCGCGCCATCAGGGAGGTGCTGGTGACCAGGCCCGCCGCGTGCAACTCGGCGATGGCCCGGTTCACGCCCGGGGTCAATCCAAAATCGTCGGCGTTAACGATAAGACGGCCCACGCTCTTGAGTCTATCAACCCGCGCCGCAGCAATTTCCGCATGATGAGCACGCTGCTATCATGACTAGAGGCGCACTCCACGCCGAGCGGAGTGGGCGGTTAGCTCAGTTGGTTAGAGCGCCTGCCTTACAAGCAGGAGGTCGCAGGTTCGAGCCCTGCACTGCCCACCATGCATTGCATGCAGCAGCTGGTCGCTATTCGCTCGGAATTCCCATACAAACAAATGAGTTTTCAGTTTTTTGCCAGAAGGCTCCGGCTGCGGCACGCCGCCGTCATCGGCGATGATAAAAGAGGCACCGCGAAAGGGAAGCAATTGCCGGCAGGCACGGAAAGATCGGTGATCGTAGTCGGCGGAGGCGTGGCCGGCATGAGCGCGGCCTGCGGTCTTGCAGACGGCGGACTTACCGTGCGTCTTGTAGAGCGAAGAGGCTACCTCGGCGGCCGGGCCAGCTCCTATCGACATCCCGGCGTGGACGAGATCATCGACAACTGCCAGCACGTGCTCTTCGGCTGCTGCACCAATCTGATCGGCTTCTACCGCCGCATCGGAGTCGAGCAAAAGATCCACTGGACGCGCTCAATGACTATGATCGAGCCCGGCGGGCAGCGCTCGCGGCTAAGCTCTTCGTGGCTGCCCGCGCCGCTGCACGGTCTGCCCAGCCTGCTTCGCGCCAAAGCCTTCACGCGCGAGGACAAAAAAGCCCTCATGCGCGCCTTCTCAACCATCCTCAGAGTCACTCCAAAAGGCTCCTCCACGGAGTGGGCGCTGGGCACGTGGTTGCGGCAGACCGGGCAGACCGAAGGCGCGATCAACCGCTTCTGGCGGCTGGTGATCTCGAGCGCCCTCAATGCCGATGTGGATGAGATTGCGCTGCCCTACGCGCTGAAAGTAATCCGCGAACTCTTTCTGAACTCGGCCGAAGCCGGCGCCATGGGCATGAGCACCGTGCCGCTGAGCAATTTATATGCGGGCGCGGAGCAGTTCCTGCGCGAGCGCGGCGGCGAAGTCGTCTTCAACGCTGGCGTGGAGCGCGCGGAGTGGGACGAGGAGACCTCGCAGTGGACGCTGCCGACGCGTGCGGGCGTGCTCGTCGCCGATTACCTTGTGCTTGCGATTCCCTTCGAGGCCATGGCGAAGCTCTTGCCGCAGATGCCACCAGCCGGTGGCGCCGAATCGCTCGGCGAAAAGATCGGGCATCACGTGCATTCGCCCATCTGCAGCGTTCATCTCTGGTTCGATCGGGAGATTACCGATCTCGAACACGCGGTGCTGCTCGACCGCACCATTCACTGGATGTACAACAAGAGCCGCCTGCAGCCAGATCGCAAATCGAAGGGCAGCTACTTGGAGCTCGTCGTCAGTGCATCGCAACAATTTGCCGCGCTCAGCCGCGAAGAAGCGATCGCCCTGGCGGTACGCGAACTCCAGGAGTTTTTCCCCGCAATCGCCGAAGCGAGGCTCGAGAAAGCCGCGCTGGTCAAGGAGGTTCGCGCCACCTTCGGCGTGCCGCCCGGCATTGACCAGTTCCGGCCGGACGCCCAGTCCGCGCCGTGGCCAAACTGCGTTCTTGCCGGCGACTGGACCGCGACGGGTTGGCCCTCCACAATGGAAAGCGCCGCAAGAAGCGGCCACCTCGCCGCCGAAGCCATCTGCGCCGCGCTAGGCGGCCGCCGCAGAATCCTGAACGCGGACCTGAAACCGCGGGGATTCATGCGATTCCTGAAGATTGGTTGAAAACTCCAGCCTACAGGCTACCGGCTACAAGCTTCTTCAATGCGCCAGCAAATACACCCCAACGCACACCAGCACCGCCGAGGCCCATCTGCGCCGGTCCACGTTTTCCTTGAGGAAGAATTTCGCCGCAATTGCGTTCGTCACCAGCGTGAGCGACGCCGTGGCCGGCCCTGCGAGACTCAGGTTCAGGTGATTCAACGCAAAGAGCAGCGAGAAGAACGCCAAAGCCAGGAAAAACACTCCCGCGTAGAACAGTGGGCAGGTGACGACGGCGCGGATCGCGCCTTTCAGGCCCGAGCGCGCGCGGATCGCGTCGAGATCCCCGATCGATTTCATGGCCGCCGCGGTCAGCACTTCGCCGGTGGTCGAGGTCAGCACCACCGCGGCAATCATCGCCGCTGCAAACCACGGATGGATGGCCGCCGGTATTTGCGATGCGGGCAGGGAAGTCGTCATCGCGTCTCCACCTCCTTCGCCTCGGTTTCTTCATGCGCAGGATGCTCGGTAAGAGAAGGCCCTTGCGCGACGAATCCTACGCCGAGCGTGATGAGCAGGATCCCCGCCCAGCGCTCGAGTGAGATCGCCTCCTGCAGCCAGAAGCGCGCCAGCAGCGCAATGATCACGTAGCCAAAGGCCGTTGCGGGCAGAACGAAAGTGAGATCGGCCCAGGAGAGCGCGGTCAGATAGCTGGCAAAAAAGCCGATCAGCAGCGCAATCCCCAGAGCGATCCACGGCGTAAAAACCGCGGCGATGAGCGATCCTGGGTGCTCCAGCGAAATCGGCGGCATCGCGGCCATGCCGCGCGACAGGCAACTGTCGCCGAGCGGCGCAGAAACGGCGACGACGCCCAGAATCAGGTATTGGCGTGGCGAAAGTCTGTGATGGGCCATTCCGTCTTTCGTTTCTGGCGAAGCCGCGTCTGCTGAAGGCCGCAAGGCTTTAAAAAAGTCGAGAGTAGCCTGCAGCAGAGCTTCTGCACGTTTCGCGCAAGATCTCCGTGCATGCGTGGCGGCGCGCCGGAGGCGGTCGCCGCGGCGACTTTGTTAGCCCAGCGCTTCAGCCTGGGGAGAGAAACGCAACCCGCGACCCGGAGTCCCGTAGGGACGGCGCTTTACGCGCCGGCGCCGGCCGCTGCGGGAGGCTGCGCCTGCTGACTGCGCGCCTCTTTCACCATCTTGTTGCGCTGCGCGCGCAGCTTCAGGAACGACTTGGCCTCGACGTAGAGCCGCGGCAGGTCGCGATTCACAATGGCTTTCCAAATTACGCGGAACGCCGCCTTGGGGCGGAAGTAATACTCGTCGTAGAAGCGGTGCACCATCTCCATCACGTAGTCGGTGGGCAGGCCGGGATACTCGATGTGCGCCATCTGGTGGCCGCCGCCGTCCTCCATCTTCGCGTTCGTGATGAAGCCGTTCTTCGCCGCATACTCGTAGAACTCGGTGCCGGGGTACGCGTGCGCGATCGACACCTGGATGGTCTCGCAATCGAGCGTCTTGGAAAGTCGATGGTGTTGCGGATCGACTGCTTGGTCTCGCCGGGCAGGCCGAGAATAAAGTCGCCGTGAATCGTCAAACCAAGAGAGTGGCAGTCGCGGGCGAAGTCCCTTGCCCGCTCCACGGTGGCGCCCTTCTTGATGTTCTTGAG
>Ga0187852_1001908_pt1 | contig 18252 bp, 8 predicted proteins | sample June2016WEW_6_40_FD_134511 | JGI IMG/M metagenome (GOLD analysis project Ga0187852, IMG submission 134511) | Peatland microbial communities from SPRUCE experiment site at the Marcell Experimental Forest, Minnesota, USA - June2016WEW_6_40 | ecosystem: Environmental > Terrestrial > Soil > Wetlands...
CGTGGGCTGGTACATTAATTCACTCGCCACTAAAGAACGAGTGTCCGACGTACCACCAAGAATGACAAGGCACGTGCGGCATTGGGGAGGTCGATGATGGATAGACGTGAGTTCTTGAACCGAACGACAACGGCATCCTTTGCCCTCGGCTTTTCTTCTGAATTGTCCGCCAATCCCCTGAGCGACGGCGGGGGCCAAGGCCACGTCGGGGACTCATCGCCAAAGCCTACATTGTCGGGGACCGCGCCGCTGACCGTACAAGGAGACATGGCGGAGCAGATGGTGGATGGAATCCACCACTTGTTGCTCCGCAGAACCAAAGAAGCGGCAGGCGAGCGGCCACTGCTGTGGAACCGAAACTATGGATCAGTGGAGCTCTACAGCCTTTCCGTCTCACCTAACCGCGAGCGATTTCGGCAGATCGTCGGAGCTGTGGATCCCCGTCTTCCGGCAAGCTCCCCGGAACTGGTGGGGAGCGTCGCGACGCCGCCGCTGGTATCGACGGGTGACGGTTACAAAGTTTTTACGGTGCGTTGGTCAGTATTGGGAGCGGTGATTGCGGATTTCGGCGGGCTCGACGCTGAAGGATTGTTACTCCAACCCGACACTACACCTGTAGCGCGCGTGGTGGCGGTTCCCGACGCCGACTGGACTCCTGAAATGCTGGTGGGATTGGCGCCTGGAGTTCCCACCGTCTCGCAATTCGCGCGCCGCTATGCTGAGAATGGTTGTCAGGTTTTGGTTCCGCTGATTGTGAACCGGGACGACACCTTCTCCGGTATACCGGGGATAGGATTTACGAACGAGCCACACCGGGAATGGCTTTATCGGATGTCCTTCGAAGTGGGCCGGCATGTTATCGGCTACGAGATCCAGAAAATACTTGCCGCCGTTGATTGGTTCACTGCCGAGAATGCCAAAGCGCGCGTCCCCATCGGCGTTGTGGGCTATGGAGAAGGGGGGTTGCTGGCGCTTTATTGTGCGGCTCTTGATGCCAGGATCGACGCTACCGTGGTGAGCGGCCATTTTCAGGAGCGAGAGGCAGTATGGAAGGAGCCCATTTATCGCGATGTTTGGGGGCTGGCCAGGGAATTCGGAGATGCGGAACTGGCGAGCTTGATCCTGCCTCGCGCGCTCGTTGTCGAAGCTAGCCGGGGCCCCGAAGTGAACGGCCCGCCCCATGCTCGTGAGGAGCATCGGGGAGGAGCATGTCCCAACGGAAAACTAGCTACGCCGCCGCTCGATTCCGTGCGAAGGGAAGTCGAGCGCGCCCGTCCGTTTTTCGCGGGTTTAAAGCTGGAACACAAGCTCCGCCTGGTGGAGAGCGATGCAGGAGAGGGACCCTGCGGATCGGAGGGTGCACTCCGTGAACACTTTGGCTTGCTGGGTCTGAACGCTCCTCTACGCCCGGCTGGGATCCCCCCCGTCGATGCCCGTCAGTATTTCGATCCCAATTCAAGGTTGCAACGCCAGTTTAGTCAAATGGTGGGCTTCACGCAGGCCCTGATACGGAAGTCACCGCAGCGGCGCAAGGAGTTTTGGGCAAAGGCGAACAGCGCGCGCCCGGTGGCCTCGGAGTTCACCGAGCCCCCGTGGCAATCCTGCTCATCGCAGTGGTCGACTTCGCCCGAGAATTGGAGGCAGGCGACCAAGTCTCACCGCGACTACATCTGGGAAGAGGTTTTCGGCCGTCTGCCCTCGCCGAGCCTACCGGCAAATCCTCGCACCAGGTTGATCTACGATCAGCCGAAGTACCACGGCTACGAGGTGATGTTGGACGTATGGCCGGACGTGTTTGCCTACGGGATCCTTCTGGTGCCAAAGAACATAAAGGAGGGTGAGCGCCGTCCGGCGGTAGTGTGCCAGCACGGCTTGGAGGGGCGTCCTCAGGATGTGGCCGATGCTAGCGTCGACTCGCACTTTTACCATCGCTTTGCAGTCCGGCTTGCGGAGGAAGGATTTGTAACATACGCTCCTCAAAACCCCTACATTGGTGACGAATACTTCCGCATTATCCAACGTATGGCCCACCCGTTGAAGCTCTCCCTATTCTCTTTCATTCTCGGCCAACATGAGCAAACGCTGAAATGGTTGGGCGAACAACCCTTCGTAGACGCATCGAGGATCGGACTCTACGGACTTTCATACGGAGGGGTGACCGCGGTCAGGGTTCCGCCGTTGCTTGATGGTTACGCCCTCTCGATTTGTTCGGCAAACTACAACGAGTGGGTTTGGAAGACCACCAGCGTGGAGTCGCCTCGCAGCTATCTTCTCGGGTCGGAATACGAGATGTGCGATTTCGATTTTGCCAATACCGTTAACTACGCCGAACTGTCGAACCTTATTGCGCCGCGGCCTTTTATGGTCGAGCGGGGAATCTATGACGGAGTCGAGTCGGATGAGTGGGTGAATTACGAGTACGGCAAGGTGCGGTGGTTCTACTCCTACATGGGCATCCCCGATCGAACGGAAATTGAATTCTTTGACGGGGAACACGAAATTCACGGCGTGAAAACGTTTGAGTTCCTCCGGCGCCACTTGAATTGGGGAAAGCCGGACAAAAGTTAAGATTAAACTGTCATTCTGAGTGCAGCAATGACACCACATTGGGGCGTAATGCTTACGCAAAAGGAGTAGCCAATATGCACCGCAGAACGTTTCTGGGCGCAGCAGTTGGCCTCGCTCTGGCGGGCCGATCAGTCGCCGCAAACGATAAGATTGTAATTGGTATGGTCGGCGTGGGGGGGCGCGGAACCCAGTTGACCGACTTCTTCAGCCGGCGTCCCGACGTCGAAATCGCTTGGATTTGCGATGTCAACAACAAGCGGTTCGAGCAAGCAGGAAAGATCGTCGAGCAGGCCAAAGGGACCCGGCCCAAAACCACCGGAGACTTCCGCCGGGTTCTCGACGACAAATCGGTGGATGCCATCGTCAATGCCACTCCTGAGCACTGGCACGACGTCAGTACGATTATGGCGTGCCAGGCCGGAAAGGATGTGTACCTCGAGAAGGCCGAATCCCACACCATCTGGGAAGGCCGCAAAACGGTGGAGGCGGCGCGCAAATACAAACGGGTTGTTCAAATTGGCCTGCAAACCCGCAGCGCCCCTTACGGGAAGACGGCGCTAGAGGCTATCCGCGCACAAAAGTTTGGCAAGGTCGGCTTGGTGCGCGTCTACAACATGTTGGGTGAACGCCGCCGGCTGGTGATGGGCCAGGACCAGCCAGTGCCCGAAGGCCTTAACTGGGACATGTGGCTCGGCCCTGCCGCCCTGCGTCCTTATAACCCCGGGTACCTGCGCCGGCTCCACTGGGATCTCGATGGCGGCAGCCTCACCGGCGATACCGTCCACCAACTCGATCTGGCCCGATGGGTGATCGGCAAGGGCTTCCCGCAGTGGGTTCATCACTCCGGCGGGAAGTACACCTTCGCGGGCGACGACTCCGAGCAGCCGGACACGCGTGTGATCACTTACGAATATGGCGACATGACCTTGACTATCGAGCACACCGAATGGACGCCTTACATGCACAAAATCTCCCCCCAGGTGCGCGATGGCAAGGACCTCCCGGAATGGTATCCGTTTATCGGAACCAAAATCGAGATTTACGGCACCGATGGCATGATGCTCCTCGGCCGCGTCGGAGGAGGGTGGCAGATCTTCGGCCCCAACGGCGAAAAGGGTGCTTGGGACAAGTACCCGCACACGCAGATGCAACTGGATCATGTCGGCAATTTTATTTCCTGTGTGCGCAGCCGCGAGAAACCCGATTGTGATGTGGAGGAAGGCCACATTTCCGCCGCCCTCTGCCACATGGCGAACATCTCCTATCGTTGCGGGAACCGCAAGCTGCGCTTCGACGCTGCCGGCGAAACCTTCGGCGACGACGGCGAGGCCAATCAATACCTGCGCCGCACCTATCGCGCTCCGTGGGGCATTTCGGAGAATATCTAATGATCACTCGACGCCAGGTGCTTTTAGGTTCTGCCCTTTTTCCGCTTGCCGCCGCGCAACCCCAGCGGTCGATGGGCACGGAAATGTCAAATCTTCTGCAGTCCCTCGAGTCGCCCAGGCCGGCTGCCAAGCCGCCGCAACCGCTCAAGGTGGCGATCATGTCAAAGTTCCTCCAGTTTCTCGACGTGCCTGGAATGGCCGCGGCGGCGAAAGAAATGGGCTTCGACGCCATTGATTTGTGCGTTCGCGCGGGCGCGCATGTCCTGCCTGACCGCTGTGAAGAGGACCTGCCCAAGGCCGTGGAGACCATTCGCAAGCAAGGCCTCGAAGTCCCCATGATCACCGCCGCCATCGTGGATGTCCAATCGCCTCACGCCGAAACAATAATGCGCACGGCGAACCGTCTGGGCATCCACCACTACCGATGGGGAGGTTTCGAGTACGTGGAAGGGATCAGCCTCCCTGAACAGCTCGAATCCTTTAAACCCCGGGTACGCGATCTCGCCGCGCTGAACCGGCAGTACGGAATGACTGCTATGTACCACACCCACTCGGGGCCCAACCTGGTAGGCGCCTGCATCTGGGACCTCTGGTATCTCCTCAAGGACTTCAACCCTGACGAAGTCGGCGTTAACTACGACGTGGGTCATGCCACCGTCGAAGGCGGCTTCGGAGGTTGGGTCCACGACACTCGCCTTATTCTCCCTTACACTCGCGGAATCGCCATTAAGGATTTTAAGTGGGGCAAAAACGCTGCCGGACGCTGGGAGCCCATGTGGTGTCCCCTCGGTGAAGGCGGCATGGTAGACTATGATCGGTTCTTCCCCATGGTCAAAGCCGCAGGATTCCAAGGCCCCGTTCAGATTCACTTCGAGTATCCGCTGGGCGGCGTCGAGAACGGCGGGACCAAGCCCACTCTCTCGAACCAACAAATCTTTGCATCCATGCGCAAGGATCTCGCCCAGGTCAGGATGTGGCTCCAGAAGTACCAAATGTGAAGCGTCATGAACACCAGGTTCACTTTCTCGCGGCGCCAGTTATTACTAGCGGCGGCGGGTGTACCGCTGCTGGCTGCGAATACGCACCAGGAGATTCTGCCCGGATTGAGTATCCTCCCAGGATCCGTCAACGCGGTCCTGGTGGAGCGCAACGGGAAGAAACTGCTGATTGACTCGGGAGAGCTCACAACGGCGCCGGGCGGAGGTGTAGCCGATTGGGCGCTGTATACCCATCACCATCGCGATCAGGCTTCCGGGGCTCCTGCTCTCGCGGCGGCTGGCACCCGGATTCTCGTTCCACTGAAAGAGAGGCGGTTTTTTGAGGACGCGAGGACCTTTTGGAACGAGGCTGACAATATACTCGACCACCGCTATAACTTCCGGCCACACCTATTTACGCTCCGGGAGTCTGTTCCGGTGGCCCGCGCCCTACAGGGGGGCGAGTCGCACCAATGGGAAGGGTTGACCTTCGAGGTAGTCGACACGCCTGGGCACACTGACGGCTCGGTGACCTACCTCGTGAACCTCAACGGCAAACGGATCGCTTTTACAGGGGACCTTATTTGTGGCCCCGGGCAGATTTGGGAAATCTACAGCCTGCAGAAGCGTTTTCCCCAGATGCGAGGCGACTACTGGGGATTCGGCGGAGCTGTAAGCGAAGTCAAAGCGAGCCTGGACCGCGTGTTAGACGAAAAACCAGACCTTCTGATTCCTTCTCACGGCGTGATTATCGAAAATCCTGCGTCGGCGGTGGCGAAACTGAAAGAAAATCTGGACGCTGCTATGGACAACTTTTTGACCCTTGCCGGCTGGCGGACTTCGCCCTACCATGTGGGAGAATACCCGCCCGACAACCCGCCGCGAATGTTTCCGCCTTTGCCGGCCGTCACCTACCCGAAGTGGATTCGCGACATCGCCTCGACGACAAAGGCGATCGTGGCAGATGACCGATCCGTTTTCCTCTCGGACTGTGGACATCCCAAGGCTATCGAGGAGTTGGCGCGACTGCAGGCCAGCGGCGAGATCGGCTCGGTCGACGGCCTCTGGATCACGCACTACCATGACGATCATACCGAGTTCGCCAATGCTGCAAAGCGGCAATTCGGCGCCAAAGTATACGTCCAGCGGGAAATCGTCGATATCATCGAGCACCCGACCGCGTACCAAATGCCTTGCTTGTTTCCGGAATCCATTCATGTAGACCGCGTAATGGAACACGGAGAGACCATGCATTGGAAAGGGTTCGAGTTGACTGCTTACCATTTCCCGGGCCAGACCCTTTATCATGATGGTCTGCTGGTGCAGCACGCCGGGTTCAAGGTTTTTCTTACGGGCGATTCCCTGACGAACTGGGGCGTGGATGATTACTGTAGCCAGAACCGCTGCTTCCTTGGCCCCAATGTGGGATACGAGAAGTGCTTTCAAATTTTGCTGGATACGCAGCCTGACATGTTGGTGGCGGCACACTGGGGGCCCGAACCTTTATCGGCGGAATATCTGAGAAGGACGATCGACCTCTTTAAGAAACGCGAAAAGCTGTTCCGTAATCTGTTTTCCTACGACAACCCAAACTTTGGCACAGACCCTTGCTGGATTCGCGCCTACCCTTATCGGCAGAGCGTTATGCCGGGGGCGCCCGTGGTGATCGAGGCGCGCGTGATGAATCATTCCGCTAAACCCAAGGATGTGCGGGCGGAACTCACGCTGCCTGCGGATTGGCAGCCTGGACTCCTCGTCGGCACGCAGCGGATTTCTGCTGGGACCGAAGGACGGATTCGGCTCGACGCGATGGGGCCTTCAGCGCCTGACCGGCGCCGCCATGTCATTGGACTTACCGTGAGTGTCGACAGTCAACCTCTGGGCGAGTTCGCCGAAGCTATCGTCGATTTCCTCACCTGAGCGAATCCTTTCCGCAGGTCAGGCGGCAGATCCGCCCTGCGATGTTACCCGTCGAGGATTTTGACGCGGCCCTGAAAAATCTGCTTGACACGCTTTCAGAACTGATGTATCAAATCCAACAGGTAGTTTTCCCGTTCGAGACAGATTTAGTTTGGTTTATGCTGCTGTGAATCGTTTTCTCAAATCCCTTGACTACTGGGGATAGCGCTAATAGAGTATCAGAAGGTCCGGTACAAAAAGTCCTACATTGCAAGGCTGTTTGTTTGGCGTGGGTTTTGGTCTCTAAGGGCATAAGGAGGAACAAGATGACGCAGCGACGGCGTTGTGTGCTGATGCCTGCCGGTTTAATCGCTTTGGCGGTTGTCCTGACAGGCTTTTATCAACCTCTCCAGGCTCAAGTCGGAACAGCATCGCTTAACGGGACCGTTTCAGACTCTTCAGGGGGAGCGATTCCGGGCGCTACCGTATCGCTGGATAGCATGACGCGAAAGCTCAGCCGGCAGGCTGCTACCAGCGATGTGGGGAATTACGTGTTTACCTCGCTTGAGCCAGACACTTATCAACTTGTCGTGACCGCGAAGGGCTTCACGACCCAGACCACTCAGAATGTGGTGCTGGCTTCCGGACAAGGCAGCACTTTGAATGTCAGCATGGTAGTTGGCACCGCCGTCACTGAGCTGACGGTGGCTGAAAAAGCGCCGCTCTTGGAGACTACAACAGCTACTTTGGGTTCCGAAGTGGATTCCCAACAGTTGACCACGTTACCACTCTTGGGCCGAAGCTTTACGGATATGATGCTCATCCTTCCCGGAGCCTCGCCCCCCGGCTTGACGTATTGGTCAAACTATGCTCCCGGTGGCGGGGGCGAGTCGCAAGGGGGCGACGTAGCCTTCTATGGCCAGCGGCCGCGCGATAATTCGTTTTCGCTCGACGGGATGCTCAATGCCGAACTGCTCTTCGACGGTGTCCCGATGTACCCTCCTCCCGAGTCGATCGGGGAGATGAAGGTGGAATCGGGCATGGATTCGGGCGCTTACGGGTATGCCTCAGGAGCCAACATCGAGGTGGTGACGAAAGCCGGGACGAAAAACTACCACCTCGACGCTTGGGAGTACGTTCGCAATGACGACTTCAACGCGCGCAACTACTTCGACCCCACCGTGAACCGGATTCGGTGGAACCAGTTTGGGTTTTCAGGCGGCGGGCCATTATACATCCCGCACGTCGTGTCAAAGGAAAGAGCTTGGTACGTCTTTGGCTGGTATGAGGGGCTTCGCTATCCGACCACCTCAAACTCCTATGCCCTGGTGCCAACCACAGCAGAATTAGCCGGTGATTTCTCGGCTGACCCACCCATCTACAATCCTTACACCAGCGTGGTCAATTCGAGCGGCAGCCTCGTAAGCCGCTCTCCGTTTGCGGGCAACCAGATTCCAATTGGGGCGACAAGTGTGTGCAGTCCAAATCCAACTTGCTTTGATCCCGCAGCGCTGGCGATTGCGACGAAGTTTCTTCCCGCGCAGAATCTGCCCACCTTTAGCGGTCCCGGCGCAACGGACTGGTTAGGCACCACCATCGGTACGAATACCTACGACCAGTGGAGTGCGCGCGTGGATCACCAGTTTGGCTCCAAGGATACAATCTACGGTCGCTACAGTGACGCCCGGAATCCGAGCACGAGTGTCGAGTTTCCAAACCTCCCCAGCATAAGTCACCTGCGCGTTACCAACAGCGTGGCAAGCGAGACGCACACTTTTAGCCCTACGTTTGTGCTGACGACGCGACTTGGTTGGCAACGGTTCAATGATTCGAGTTTCACGGGCGGCCCTAGCATTGCCAACACGATCGGCACGTTTAATGCTTTTCCGATCGCATTTGCCGGCATCGATATGATTCCGCCCATCGTGATTGACGGGTTCGGAGGTATCAGTCAGGGTTTTGGGTATTATGGTCCGGAGAATACGATCATGTGGACCGTGGATACCCAAAAGATTAAAGGGCGTCACACCCTAGGGTTCGGCGGGTGGATTGTGCGCGACGCGTATAAGACCAATAACCAGACAGGAACGGAGGTGGATTTTAGTGTATTGCCTACGTCGGCGGCGACCGCCGGCAGCACTGGTTATGGGTTGGCGACCTACTTTCTAGGGTTACCTTCGACTGCCGGCCGGGTCATCGGGAGCACCGAAGGCGATATGTTTACCCACTACTACGCCCTCTACGCGCAGGATAGTATGAGGGCCACAAAAAAGCTCACGTTTAATCTGGGGCTTCGATACGACTACTCCCCGGTAAGTTTGAATCGACACGGCAGTGGCACATTTGAGTGGGAGACTGGCCAATACGTCTATGACCTCCCAAATCCCATTACCGGCTCGCCCGCCAATGCTCCTCGGGGGCTTATTTCCCCGGACCACAGAAACTTCGAGCCGCGTGTGGGGCTCGCCTACCAAATCAGTTCAAAGACGACCGCGCGTGCTTCCTATGCGATCTTCATGGACATGATTGGTGAGAACCCGCAGGAGCAACAGGGGAACCGCGGCAACTGGCCGTTCTCTTTCCCCCAGAGCGTTGCAGGCCTTAACACCGGCTTGCCCCAATACTATCTGGAGAATCCATTTCCGGGCCCAGCAGCGGGTTCGGCTACGCCGCTGGGCTGCCAGCAGTGCTTGGAAGTTTACCCGTCCGCCACGCGAACTCCCTACGTGCAGCAGTGGAGCTTATCCGTTCAGCAGCAGCTTAATCCCACGCTGATGATGCAAGTGGCCTACTTCGGCTCGCATGGGATCGATCAACTAGGGCAAATTGTTGATAACACCGCCGTGGTTCCGGGTCTGGGTCCTTACCAGGATCGGCAACGCTGGCCCCAGTTTCCACCTTACGTTAACAATGGATTCAATCAGTTTCCCTCGTGGTACGACGGGGTGAGCGTGGAGTTACGCAAGACAACTTCTCACAACCTCACCTACCTGCTCACCTACACCTATTCCAAGACCATCGATGTGATGGACTCACTGATCGTGGGTAACATCTATCCTTTTGCTCAACCAGACCGTTTCGACATTTCGCAGTTCAGGGGGCCGGCGTCTTACGATGTAACCCATCGGCTCACGGCAAGCTATACCTGGGGTATTCCCGGAAAGACCGGAAACAGACTGGCTGACGCTGTAGTAGCCAACTGGAATTTTTCCGGCGTCTACACCTTTGACAGCGGGAGCCCTTACTATGTGCTCTTGGAATCGGACAACGCAAATATCGGAGGTGTTGGAGGCAGATTAACCTCCTTGACGAACCTCGTGGGTAATCCCATCCTTCCCCGCAGGACTATCCAAGAATGGTTTAACACGAATGCCTATCAAATTCCTCCGTTTGGAACTCAGGGTGACGCCGGCAAGCACGCTCTCTACTCTGACGGCATGAACAATTTCGACCTTGCGCTTTACAAACGGTGGCCGTTCAAGGAAACTCGCGACTTTGAAATACGCGGGGAATTCTTTAATGGTTTCAACAATCACTCGTTTAGTCCGCCCGGCTATGTTGAAGACCAGCCCGCAAGCTTCGGCGTGATTGGCGGCGTTCGACAAGGCGGCCGACAGATGCAGGTTGCGCTCAAACTACACTTCTGACGTATTGTGTCCCCCGGTCAAGTGGGCTTTGAGTGGCAAGATCTGTTTCTCATAGAAACCGAGTACTTCTTTCACCAGCCCTCCCTAGGCGGCACAATCTCTCGGGGAGGGCTGGTGATTTTTTGGTTTTTCCGATCGGCTGCCGGGGGGGCGCATGCCTAACGTGGTTTCGCCCCAAACCCGCCGGCATGCTTCCACCGCGAAGCGGTGGACCGTGAGTAGCCGTGGGCGCTAGCCCTCGGTCGCGAAGCCTCCGGACAGATACCTGTGGGTTTCACCCACGGCTGTCGGAAGCGCCCCCCTCCCGGGGAGCAAACATATGTTGGTTATCCCCCGCAAGCCTGGAAGCCGCAAAACTGGTCTACCAAAGGATGGCATTGTACAGTACGGCAAGAGGAAGTTTGGCGGCCTGATCCTACCTTTGTTTCTTCTCGTGTTTCTTCTCGCGGTTGGGGCATGGGCCATGCCCCTCGATTCTTTCCAAGATCTCCTGGACAGGGCCAGGGAGGCCCAGTTGGCCGGCAAGTTGGACCAGGCGGCCGACTTTTGCCGGGCAGCTTTGCGTATGCGGCCGCACTATGGACCTGCCGAGTACGGGCTTGGGCAAATAGTCTCGACTCAGAAAAACTACCAGGAGGCCGTCGCACTATTTTCGCAAGCCTTGCATGACGACCCCTCTCTTGTTGACGCCTATCTTTTTCGTGGAATCGCCTTTTTGAATTTGCAGAAGCCGGATCAGGCCTTGTCTTCCCTGGAGCGATTCTACCGTCTGCGTCCGAGCGATCCTGAGGTCCGGTATTACCTGGCGGGGGCTTACAACGCGCTGGGAGATTATTCCAAAGCGGCTGAATGCTACTCGGCGCAGCTTCAACTGACCCCCGAGCGAACCGAACTCTGGTATTTTCTTGGCGAGTGCCTTCTGGATATACCGCGCCAAATGAAGACAGACCTTCTTGGGGGCCCCCGCGGAAAATACGTTTCGTGGATGCTTGACGCGCAGGAGCAGACGGCAAAAGGGGACTTCACCGTTGCCGAGGGCGATTTTCGCGAATCGATCCGGGCCGATCCCGCGAATCCGGCGGCCTACGTAGAACTCGGCAATCTGCTTCTGCGGGAGGGCAAGCACCGAGAAGCCACCGGGCAGTTTCAGGAGGCCTTGCAGCACGCACCGCAAAACTGCCGCGCCCTCGAAGGACTTGGTGATGTCGAACTTGCCCTGGGCGATGTCCCTGCTTCGATTGCACAGTATGCCAAAGTTGCCGGGGACAGGGAAGCGTGCCTTGAGGCGCCAGTCCCGATGAATCTCGGTTTGTCCCCTGCCGAGTTTGGCGCCCGCCTCAAAACTCTCTCTGAGTATGCAGCTTCGGCGAAGTGGCGGCCTGCCGCCAAGTCCGAACTCTCCCGTCTGAAAAGTCACGCCTCGGGGGTCGAAGAGCTTGCCGCAGCCGAACGATCGGACGCCTCCAAACTGGAACCATGCCGTTCCGCGGCCCCTCGCCGGGAGTGGCTCTCTTCTCCTGGTGTGCATCTGTTCCTGGCTAATTGTCTGGAAAACCGAGCGGACCTTCAGGGTGCGATCAAGGCCTTAAGCGCAGCCGAACCGCGGTTGAATAGCGACGATCCTGAAACGGGTTATTGGCTGTTTAGCCTCTATCTGCGGCTCGCTCAAGACGTGTTGGCCGAGTTTGCCAGCCGAGCCCCGAACTCCTACCTGCTGGATCAGGTACGAGCGGAAACTTTCGAACTGCAAGGACGAGACGCGGAGGCCGAACAGGAGTACAAGAAGTCCATTGCCTCGAGCGGTGGCGACCCGAATCCTTTCATTGAATTTGGACGATTCAAATGCAAGCGGAATGAACTTGACGATGCCGTGGCGGTCCTGAAAGAGGCCTTGGCGCGGGCGCCTTACAACGTCAGAGCTAACGACTTGATGGGTCAAGCCTGCTTCATGAAAGGGGACTACGCGGTCGCCCTTCCTTATTTACGGAACGCCACCCGGGCGGAGCCCGGCAACGAAGATACGCGGATTCGGTGGGCCCAATCGCTCGCGAAGCTGGGAGATATCCAACAAGCAGTAACGGTGCTGGAAGCCGCACCCTCAGACGGTGACGGCCGCGTTCACTATGTGCTGGCCGGCTATTATCGTAAGTTGGGTCAGAAGGAACAAACGGCGCGCGCTCTCGCCTTCTTTGAAGCGCACAAAGGCCAACCGCAGAGGAGGCAGCCTTCGGAGTAGAGCGCCTGGGGCCTGTGTCTTCGAAGAGGCAGAAACTAAGAAGCAGCCCTCTCCCTTGGAGTTGATCGTTACCCGTATCAACAGCTCGACACCAGGGGTCGAGCTGAGTCAACAGCCCTCTCCGCAACGGAGAGAGCTATATTCGGGGCTTGCGCACGCCCGGCGTCCTGCCAGTGATGTGGGACACGAGCAGCCCCGGGAAGAGAGCAAAGGTTCAATGTGGTCCAGGCTCTCGTTAACGTAAGAAAGCAATATTATGCGACACAGATTTTATGAGATGCTGCTGGTAATTCTCGCGGTGGTCGGCTTGTTTTTTTTGGCAGAGCAGATCACCGCCCAGCAGACCACCCCTCCTCAAACTCGGCCCAGAGAAAACTCTTCGTTCGCACTCGAAGGGACCGAGTTGTTGAGGCGTGTTGTTACCGACGGCATTCGTGAAGAACAACGCCAGCAAATTGTCCGCTATTTCTTAGCTCAGATTGCGACGACTCCGATGAAGCGCGACAGTCGCTGGCAAACCGACTTTTCCTCACTCAAATCGTATAAGGCCTCTGTTGAAGGGCATCGGACTAATCTCCGCGCAATGTTGGGGCTCATCGAGCCGAAGCTTGGTACTCCAACGGTCAAACTCTTGCGCGAAGAGGCGGGCCTGCGCGTCGAGGATGTGACCCTGCCGATTGACTCGGGTTTCAGTGCGCGCGCTTTGTTGTTTTTGCCGCAATCCAGTTCCCCAGTCGCTGCAATCATTGCAATTCCTCCCGCCACTGAAAGCCGAGAAGAATTTGCGGGGATCGCTGAAGGAATGACGCCCTCCCAATGGTTGAGGACCCTCCTTGCCGATAATATTGCGGTGGCGGTTCCGCTCATGGTGGAGCGGCGTGATGATCATCCCCTCTGCCGGCAGGCGGGTTCGAAAGACCGGCGGCGGATTTTGTGGCGAGCGGGTTTCATCGTGGGTCGTACTTTGGTGGGAGTCGACGTGCAGCAGATGCTCGCCCTAAGAGAGTTCCTGGCTTCACAGGGGAATATTGATCCGGGCAAAATTGGCATCATGGGTGAGGGCCAAGGCGGGATGACGGCACTGTACGCCGGGGCGATGGACGAAGGGTTGGCAAGCGTTGCCAGCATCGACTACTTCGAGCAGCGGGAGGTTTGCTGGAAGGGTCCGGTTGACCAAGTGCTTTATGGGCAGCTCAACGAATTCGGAGACGCTGAGGTGGCGGCGCTCGTTGCCCCTCGACCTCTCATGATTGTCCACACCTCCAAAGGCCCGATTCCCGCTGCTAGCGTGGAAGCGGAATTTATGCGCGCCCGGCGGTTTTACGGCGGCTTGAGCAAGTCCGCAGTGCTGACCAAGCTGGAAGTTCAGAACGACCCGCTGAACGCAACCGCTTCGAAGCTAGCCGCTGCGCTTGGATCAACTCCGTCCCAAGACCGGCGCGAGCCTATCATTCGAATTTCTCGTCAGGAAGTGGACCAAGCTCGAAATGAGCAATTCGAAGCGCTGCTTAAATACTTGCGAGGCCTCTGTGACTCGAGCGATCAAGTGAGGGCAGAGTATTGGCAACTGAATTCCACTCCGCCCGCTGACCGCGCTGAGACGGTGCAAAAGCTGCATGCGGAATTAGCGAAGCTGGAGGGGGTGATCTCTTCTGAAAATGTTCCCATGCACCCGCGAACGGCCTTGCGGGGAGAGACGGGCAAGTTCTTGGCCTATGACGTTTTCCTGGACGTAGTTCCAGGGGTCGAGGTCTACGGACAACTCTTGGTTCCACGTCCTATCGCCGGCCACATCGAATCGCGCCACGCCGCCGTCGTGTGCCAACACGGCTTCGACGGCGCACCCAAATACGTGAGCGGCGTGGGAACCGAACTCGAAACTAACGACCATTTCTACCATCGATTTGGGCAACGCTTGGCCGAGCGTGGTTACGTCGTATTTGCTCCGTACATGGCCGTGCCGTCGTATCATCCGCCCGCCGGTGGCCCCGGAGCCAACATCGAAAACCCGGCTGGCCTAGGTGACGTAATCGAACGCGCGGACCTCATAAATCCAATAGTCCGGCTGGCAGCCCCGTTGGGCATGATGCGCAGCAGTATTGAACTGGCGAAGCTGCACCGGGTTGTTGACTTTCTTCAGTCCTTGCGCTTCGTTGATGCTGACCGGATCGGGTATTATGGCCTTTCGTACGGCGGCTATGCGGCCATCTGGATGCCTCCGCTCGAGCCCCGTTTGAAAGTTACGGTGATTTCCGCCTTCTTCAATGACTGGCGCACCATGCTCACAGATACCACTCGATTCGGGTCCTCGTATTGGAGCCTCCCGGATGAGGACTTCTATAACTGGAACGTCCTCAACCGCTTTGCCCACACCGAACTCATTGCTGCAATGTGGCCCCGTCCTGTGTGCATCGAGTACGGCTCAGAGGATCCGGTCACCACTCCCGTTTGGCACAAGCGGGCCTGGAAGGAAGTGAAGGCGTTGATGGATGCTTGGGGTATTGACGATAAGATCCGCGACGATGACTTTATGGGGCCGCACACTATCCATGGTATTGGCCCGTTTTTCTTCCTGGATCAATGGCTCCGGCCGGAGCGTCCAGCCGGGCGGGATTATGGCTGCCGCGATGACAATTACTGCAACGAATCTGTGGCTCCGGGATTTCATGGGTACTCCCAGGTTTCGAAAACGTCCGTGGCTTACACTACACAAGTGCTGGATTCGCGTCCCAATTCGGTGATCCATGGACGCTTCTATGTTCCTCCCGGCTCGAACGTGCTCACGGGGATGGCCTTCAAGCTCGCTCGAATGGGGGATCCCGGCGATCTGCTGGTGAGGTTTGGGTCAACCGAAGCGTCAGCGGACCTTGGGGTTGCAACAATCCATGCAAGGGACGTCTATCCTGTTTACGACTTGTGGTATGAGGCGATGCTTGATAAGCCTCTTGGCCTGGATCCGACCAAAACATACTTCTTCGAAATCGCGACACAATCCGGACTGGCGCCCAGTGATTCCTACACGGTCTTTGGACCAGTGCCCTTGGGGGGAAAGGATTTTCCTCCGAATTTTGGGTTGTCCTTTCGAACCTTTGTGCGGAAGGATGAATGACTGCAAAGATGCCGGAACGAAGCTGGAATGTTTACGAGAATAAAGGTACGGTGCGGAGAAGCTGACGGAAGTAACCCCTCACCCGGCCCGCGACGGCTGGCGGGAGCGCCGTCGCGGGCTACCCTCTTCCTTGGGGAGAGGGCTATTGGTCCGGTTTTGTAGTTGAAGGAGAACAGATAATGAAGTTAGACGGAAAAGTGAGTTTGATCACGGGCGGGGCCGGGGGAATCGGATCGGCGACCGCCTTGCACTTGGCACGGTTGGGTGCGGACATCGCAATCTGCGATCGGCAGATCGGTGGTAGAGCCGAGGCGATCAAAGGCAAAATAGGCGCCCTGGGGCGGCGTTGCTTTCTGCTGGCGGCCGATATGAGCGTTCCAGAGGAAGCGACCCGGTCGGTCCATGAAACCGTCACCCAGATGGGAAGCATTGATGTACTGGTTCACGCGGCAGGAGGGGGTGTTAACGGGGGCCTGCTCGAAGTTGCTCCCGAGGCATGGTACGGGGCGTTTAACGTCCACGTGCACGCCGTGTTTCATCTCTGCCGTGCCGCTGTGCCCTTCATGAAAGTGAAAAAAGAAGGAGCGATCGTGTTGATCTCCTCGGCGGCAGGATCTCGGGGTTGCCTGGGCGCCATCGCGTACGGAGTGGTGAAGGGCGCTCTTCCCCAATTCGCTCGTTCTCTGGCTCGCGAACTCGCGGAGGATAATATTCGTGTCAACGTTGTCTCACCTGGCATTATCCGTACGCCGTTTCAGGACTCCCTCACACCTGAGCAGGTGAAAAACAATATCGCAAATCGGATACCCCTGCATCGCGAGGGAAGACCTGAAGACGTGGCCGAGGTGATCGCCATGCTGGTTACCCACAACTTTATTACGGGCGAGACAATCGCTGTTGACGGCGGAATGACTATGCGGGTCGTTTAGCAGTTTCCTGTGCCAAGGGCATCTCGCCCGCACCACAGGACTCACGCGGATGGTGTTGAGGTATGGAGCGAAGGCGATTTTTGCAGGGCTCGGTTGGCGGCTTCGCGGCTTGGGTAGGAATGCCGGCGAGTTGGGCCGGGGTGAGCCCAATCTTGTCTGCAGCGCAGGCGGGAGAGCAGCCCGCTTTTCCGCCTGACGATTACCAGATGCCCGAATGGCTGCACTACGCGCGAACGGTCTACTTCGATGGTTACTCGCCGCCTGTCTATCCTCACATGAAAGACTTTGACGCACGGCGGCTGGTGGAAGCGGTGGTGCAGGTCGGGGGAGACTCGATGCGCTTTCAGCCCATTGGCTATTGGGCTTACTATCCCAGCAAGGAGTTCCGCGTGCATCCGGAACTCGGAAGCCGGGACCTGATCGACGAGGTGGCACGAGAAGCCCGGCGTCTTAACCTTCATTTCTTTTGTTACACAGGTTATGGTCACCCTCATATGGAGGTCGGATGGGTCGACCAGCACCCGAAGTACGCTGACTGGGTCTTGCGCAATCCCGAGGGAAAGCCTTACGGAACCTATTGGCACATCGGCTGGGCGAATCGACAAAGGCTCTGTTCGACGGGTGATGCCTATCGCGCCGCGATTCGCCAGATCGTCAGGGAACTTTGTGAACACGACACGGATGGGGTGTATTTCGACGCGCCCAGCGGCTTTGGCTACACGGGAGTCTGCTTTTGCGACTCATGCCGGAAGAATTTCAGGAAATTCAGTGGCATGGACTTGGATGCCCTCGCCGGGATGGCCAAGCTCAATGGGCTGCCGTTCGAATGGGATGAAGTGTTGCCGCCCGACGTGGACATGAAAGCCCTTATCGCATGGTATGCGTGGGCGAATCAACTGTGCCGAGAAGACCTGTTGGACTTCCGCAAAATCATTCACGGCAGCGGCAAGTTCATGCTATGTCACGATGGGTCCTGGTTCGGGCAATCGCTTCCGTTGCAGTACCGCCTGCCCGAGGGCTACATGGTGGAGGCAAGCCGGGAAGTCTTTGATCGGGTGATGACAGGGATGATGGGTGCATCCATGGTGCGGCCGTACAAGCATGTGGCGCAGATGTACATGGGTAGCTATGCACTGTCGTGGTTTGGCGAGCCGCCGCACGAGCATCCTTGGGTGCTGCACAACACAAATTTAGAAGATCTGGACGAGATTTGCATGGAAGGGTTCACGGGCTTGGCGTGCGGGAATTCACCGCTTTATGCCACAGCCAACCGGCTGTATTTCAAGATGGGGAGCGGGACTGGGAAGCCTGCGCGGGAAGTCTACGAGCTGATGCGGCGGGTGGAGGAAATACATAAAGGCAGTACGCCGGTGCCTTACGTCACCATCGTGCCCACCTGGGAATCCCTGCAGTTATGGCGCACCAGGGGCAAGAGTTGGAATTGGCCGCTGATGAGCGGGGGCATGGGTCTGGTGCTGCTGGACGCGCGGATCAGTTTC